>RRZU011837655.1_pt1 | contig 14212 bp, 14 predicted proteins | sample 2165561 | NCBI WGS metagenome assembly RRZU01 (sample SAMN10456909, study PRJNA506462) | wastewater metagenome | isolation source: wastewater sludge | place: USA: Moscow, Idaho
AAAGATCCTGGGGCTCACGCCGCTATGGCAGCCGAGTGGGAAGGCCCTGCTTTCTTCCCGCCTTACGGATGAGCCATCATTATAAATCAATAGGTTAGGTTTTTTAACACGCTCTGATGCTATTCGACTATGTGCGAATGCCAGTCACTGGAGATTGCAAGTGGTGAACCTTCGTACGCAAGTTCTGACGGGACTCAAATGGACCGTATTTGGGCGCCTGGCCTCGCAAGGGTTTACCTGGGCGATAACGATATTTGTCATACGACTCCTCAATCCAGAAGATTATGGACTGATGGCACTGGCGAGCATCTTTAGCACTATGCTCGCGATGATTGCGGAAATCGGGCTCGGACCAGCGCTGGTGCAAAGCAAAGACTTGTCGCTGCTACAGATTCGGCAGATTTTCGGCATTGTCGTTTTGTCCAATAGTGTCGCGTGTCTCTTGATGGAGGTGTTGGTTGCTCCCGTTGCCGCAGGTTTTTTCGGCGATGATCGGCTGCAACTGGTCGTGCAGGTCATTGCGCTGCAATTCCTTCCGGCAGCGTTTGTTGTAGTACCCTCCGCGTTGCTCAACCGGGAAATGAAGTTTCGCGGCAGGGCGATCACCGATCTTGTTTCAGCCATCGGGGGTGCACTAGTCACGCTGGTCATGGCTTATCTGGGGTACGGTGTGTTCGCTTTGGCGTGGGGCAGTGTCTTTCAGACCGTAATCCGGGCAATCGGCCTGAATATTGCCCATCCATTTTCGGGAATGCCTGTCTTCAGATTTTCCGGCTGTGGCAGCATGTTTAATTTCGGATTCAATGTTGCCGGCACCCAGTTGGTCTGGTTATTGTATTCACAGGCGGATGTGTTCATTGTCGGCAAGTTTTTAGGAAAGCACGATTTGGGAGTTTATTCGGTGTCCATGGATCTGGCCTCTTTGCCTGCTTCTCGACTCTCGGCAATCCTGAACCAGATCGTCTACCCATCCTTATCACAGGTTAAACGGGGTGGTGAATCTGTGGGACCCTATCTTCTGAAAGGGATGCGGGGCATCAGCTTCGTATCTTTTCCTGTGATGTGGGGCATGTCCAGTATTTCTCCGGAACTCGTCCAGGCACTACTCGGCGAGAAATGGATGGAAGCTGCCTTCCCTCTTGCCCTGCTATGTCTCATCATGCCGTTGCGTGTTCTGTCGCCGATCATGCATGCCGGCTTGCAGGCTGTAGGGCGTGCAGATGCTAGTTTCAGAATTACCTGCATCACAGCGGCAGTCATGTGCGGCGCATTTGCGCTGGGAACTCAGTTTGGCCTGACAGGCCTGAGTCTGGCATGGCTGCTGACGTTCCCAGCGGTATTCCTTTTCAATCTGCTGAGAGCCTGCAAGTACATGGATCTTACAGGGAAGGAAATAGCGAGCACACTGGCCAGACCAGCTATGGCGTGCGGACTGATGTATGCCTCGGTGGCGCTTGTTCGCCAGATCCTCCCGTGGTCAGCACTTGCCAATCTGATGGTGCTGATTGCCGTCGGGATTATCGCCTATGTGGTTTTTTCTTTCGCGATGAATCGTGCAGGAATAAGCGAAGCCAAGAACTTGTTCCATCGCCGTGCGACCTGAAAAAGGTTTCGCCCCTTTGTAGCTGCGTATTCCACGGCAAACTGGATGTAACCGTTATCCATTGCAGGATCAAGCTACACTTTGCCACTTTTCGAGGGAGAGAAAACAGAATGAATGATTCGTTCACCGTGCGTGGTTTCAATTCGCTGTGATCGAGCAGATCCAGAGTGAAACCCGGCAGACGGTCGATGGCATGCAGGAAGTGACGCCGAAGACCGACCGTGCCCTCACCAAAGTCCATGCGGTCGCCGGGATGCTGCAGTCGATCAGCGGGGAAGCCGCCGAATCGCGCAGCCGTGCCGGCGAAGTGGCGCACGCGACCCACGAGCAGGCGATTGCTGCCAACGATATCGCTCGCAACGTCGAACAGGTATCGCAGATGGCCGAAGAGACGACGGCGACCATGCACGTGAACGCCGACAGCGCCGCCGAACTCGACGCCATGGCCAGCGATTTGCGCGCTCAGCTTGCCTATTTCCGGGTCATGTAGGCGGCGTCCGGCAAGAGTGGAGCAGCGGTGAACGAACGGGAGCGTGCGCATTGCCGGCCTGCCGATGGGCAAAGGGTTCCATGAATTCGATCCAGGTCTGGAATTTCCTGCGGCAATTCTATCCGGTGGCCGCCTTTCTCGGCGGTTTCGTCTGGGATGCACTGACCATCGGCCAGCGCATCCGGGTCGTCGATTTCTGGCGCCTGGGTGCCTTCCTGTTCGGCGCCGCGCTGCTGACGCTCTGGCTGGCGCGCCGGGAAGAGCGCGGGGTCGCGGCACCGGAGGCCGAGAAGTCGCTGCGCGGCCGCTTCCGCTCGCTCATCTGGCAGGCACCCTATCTCCTGCTGCAGTTCTTTTTCGGTGGGATTTTCTCGGCGCTTTTCATTCTCTACTTCAAGAGTTCCGGACACCTCGGCACCTGGCTCACCGCGGCCTTTCTCGGTGCCCTCCTGATCGGCAACGAGTTTGCCGGCGACCACTACGGGCAGCGCTTCACGCTGACCTGGGCCTTGTTTGCGCTGAATGCGATCCTGCTCTTCAATTTCGCGCTGCCGCATGCCCTGGGCAGCCTGAATCCCCTCTGGTTCTACGCATCGACAGCCGCCGGCCTGCTCCTGACGCTGCTCCTGCGCTGGCTGGCGCCGGGACGACCGGGACGCAGCGGTCCGGCCTGGAGCCTGGCTGCACTGTTGACGCTGGCCTTCAGCCTCGACATGATTGCGCCGGTGCCGCTGGTCAAGCGGCAAATGGCGGTCGGACAGGAGTTCGTGCAGGCGGACGGCAGTTACACGCTGCAAATCGAGCGGGCGGCGTGGTGGCAATGGTGGCGCGATCAGGCGAGCACCGTGCATGTGCCGGAAGGTGGCCGTCTGTACGGCGTATCGGCGGTGTTCGCTCCACTCGGCGTGACGGCGGCCCTCGAACACCGCTGGGAAGTCCATGCAGCCGCTGGCTGGCGGCTGGTCTACCGCCGGCCTTTCCAGAGCACCGGCGGCCGCGATCGCGGCTTTCGTGGCTACTCATGGGTACTCAATCCAGCACCCGGCGACTGGCGTTTCATCGTCGCCACCCAGGACGGCCGGACGATCGACATTCTGCGCGTGACGGTCGAGCGCGGTGCGCCGCCTCGCGAAGAAGTGCGTATCCGGGATTTCAACTGAATCTGCGCCAAGCGTTTGTCCTTACTTGTGATAGCTGCGTCCGCCGCCGGCGACGCGCGCGGTCTGGGTGGCGGCATCCTGGGCAAAGAGACTCCAGCCCTGATACTGGGCATACGAGAATAAAAACAATGCCAGCAGGCCGGCGATCCAGTTGCTCCTGATCATGGCAATCGCACCTCAGTCTGCCTCGCCACCCAGGTCGCTCTCGTTCCAGCGCCGTGCCTCGAAGGAACCCTTGCGCCAACGCGACCACAAGGGGAAGATCACCAGGAAGATCAGCAGCAGCACATAGTTCGACCAGCCCACCGGGTCACGGATGACCTCCAGGGTGTCGACCACTGCCGACACATTGTCTTTCCCGAGTTCGTACTCGATGACCAGGTAGTAGGTGCCTGCCGGCACGGCCCTGAACACCATTTCATCGGACGCCGAACCCTCGGACCAGCTCTCGCCGTCATCGACGCCTTGGTAGTGGCTGATTTCCTGCATTCCCTGGTAGGCCTCGCCGCTGTTCTTCTCGACCAGGGTGGTGTTCACCGACAGCCAGTTGTTGGCGACATCGGTGCTGTGGCGGACCTGCAGCGCGCGTGCGCGGCTCTTGAGGACGAATTCCTGGCTGCTCAGCGTCGCCTCTTCGTTCTGTGGCGAAAGCACGATGCGCTGCTTGAGTACCGATTGCGACGCGAAGAACAGCACCAAAACGAGCTGCACGACGGTCGCTGCCAGCGCCAGTTGCCAGAACAGTCGGCAAGCGCGGCGATGTGTTTCCAGCAGCGGGTTCGGCTGGTTGGCATAGACTCCGATCTGGCGGGGTGGCGGCGCCTTGACGCCGAAAGCAGTACGGATCTCGTCGGCCAGCCGATACTCGGCCTGCGACCAGTTCGCTTCCTTCGCCGTCACCTCGCGCGACAACATTCGCGGCGGACAGACATAATCGTCGACGGCACAGGTCTCACCGACGGCAACCCGCCAGTAGAACTCGCCGACGACATAGATCACTTCGGCCGAGCCATGGTTGTAGCGCTTGAACTCGTTCCCTTGATACTTGAACTTCGTCTGCCCGCTGCCGACCGAGGGTGGGTTGGAAAGTGTGCGCGCATAGTTCCAGTGTCCCTGATCTTCGATCAGCCAGGCGAAACCCTGCTGCCCGTCGAACAACAGGTATTCCGACCACACCGCATCGCTGCCCTGCGAGCTGCTGCTGCGGCGCATGAAACCGATCACTTCCCATTCGCTGTCGCCCAGCTTGCCCCGGCTTCCGAGCGGCAGCCAGGGCACTTCGCGCAGCGCCTGCGCGGCCTTGGCCAGGAGTTTGAAGTTTTCGTTGTCGACGCCGATGATCGATCCACAACTGTCGCAGGCGACGCTTTCGATGGCTGGCGAATGGATGCGCAGTGGCGCCGCACAGTGCGGGCAATTGAAGGCGCGCGCAGCGACCTGTGGCGCAGCGCCGGCAGCCTGATCGTCCGGCTCCTTGAGGTTTGCGAGCTGGAGATCGGCAAAGGCAACGGCCTGGCCGACGAAGACCAGTGGCGGGGTCTCGCTGTAGTCGATGGTCAGGAAGCGATTGTTCCCGCGCAGGTCGGCGCTATGGACATCGTAGCCGGCAGCGACCTTGAACGGCAGTTCGCCCTGCCCGGAGATGCAGCGGGCAGTGACGAGATTGCTGACGGTGAAGGTGCGTCCGTCGAGGATGACCGGCATCTCCGGCACCAGTGCCGCGAATGCCGGCAGCGGGTCGCTGACCGCGACCTGCGCGCTGACCAGCCACTCGCCGGCGGCTTCGGCCAGCCATGCCGTGCGCCCGTCGTCGAAGAGGAGGTGCCACTCGTTCCAGATCCCGGCTTCGTATTGCAACTGGATGCGGCCGATGACCGTGAACGGGTGCTTGCGGAAAGTGCCGGTGCTGCCGATCTGGATCGGCGAGCGATCTTCGAGCAGTTCGGCCATGCGTCCGAGGTTCTGCAGATCCTCGCCGCTGCGCAGCAGGGTACTGCGACAGAACTCACAGACGACATAGATCGAGGTCGCCGACCGGAAAGCGACCGGTGCACCGCAGGACGGGCAGCGGGCGGTCTTCATGAGCGAACGGCCGGCACCTGCTCCTAGCCGGCGCTCACACCAGCTTGCCGAGCAATTCGGCCTTCTTGGCGTCGAACTCGGCCTGTGAAAGGATTCCCTTGGCGACCAGGCCATGCAGCTTTTCGAGCGTCGCGACGAGTTCGTCGGCATTGCCGGCAGCGCTTGCCGATGCTGCCGGCGGCACCGCCGGCGCGGTCCCGGCCGGCATGGTCTGCGCCATCGCCGCCGTCATTGTCTGGCCGATGCCGAGTCCGGCTCCGAGACCGGCACCGATGCCGGCAATGCCTCCCTCGTTCTGCGCCGCCAGCGGAATGCTGTTGGCCACCTGGTATTGCGTGTAGCGCCCAAGGTCGCCGAGCATGTTCATGCCGATGCGGCTGTCGAGGATCTTCTGCAGTTCCTCGGGCAGCGATACATTCTGGACGACAAAGCTGTCGAGCGTCAGCCCGTAGCGTTCGAAAACGCTTGCCAGCTTGCCCTTGAGGGTCCGGCTCAGTTCGTCCTGGTTGGCGGCCATGTCGATGAAAGGCAGGCCCGATTCGCCGAACAGGTCGGTCATCGAGCTGATCACCAGATTGCGTAACTGGCCATCGAGGTCGACGACGGTGTATTGCGCACGCGTACCGGAAATCTCGCTGTGAAACTTGCGCACATCGCTCAGCTGGTACGAGTAGATGCCGAAAGCGCGCATCCGCACCATTCCGAAATCCTTGTCGCGAATGGTGATCGGATTCGGCGTTCCCCATTTGCAGTCGAGCTGCAGGCGGGTCGAAAAGAAATAGACGTCCGACTTGAAGGGCGATTCGAAGAGCTTGTCCCAGTTCTTGAGGTTGGTCAGCAGCGGCAGGGTGCTGGTCGTCAATCGGTAGCGACCAGGTCCGAAAACGTCGGCAATCTGCCCTTCATTGACGAAGATGGCCATCTGCGACTCGCGTACCGTCAGCTGCGCCCCATACTGGATTTCGAAGTCCTGCATCGGGTAGCGCATGGCGAGCACGCCATCGCCGTCTTCCGTCCAGTGAATGACATCGACGAACTGTTTCTTGATGAAGTCCATGAGCGCCATGGCAATCTCCTGATCACAAGGTTGGCAAGCCGGAGCTGCGCTGGCGAGCACCGGGGATGGGGTGGATCGGTCAGTAGGTCATGCAGGCGGCGTTGATCAGGCCGATGCTGAGCGAAACGGTCGCCAGAAATATCGCCGGTGCGATGCGTCCGGCCGGGATGTCCTGATGGAGTTGCGGCAGTGTCAAACGGGCCACCAGATAGGCCAGGATCTGGATGACGCCGGCGATCGCTCCCCAGCAGGCGAGGTCGACCAGGGTATCGCTATGGGCAATGACGTTGGCCACCGGCATCGCGAAACCCAGCAGCGCACCTGCCAGGCTGACCGCTGCCGCGGCGTTGCCGGTGCGAATCAGCGTCACCTCGTGGTACGGCGTGACATTCAGGTAGATCAGCAGGAACAGCGCCAGCAAACCCATTGCCACGGCGAAGTAGGCGAGAAAGGCGGGCAGGGTCGTCAAGAGGTGGGTCGGCATGCGGCGTCTCCTGTCTACAGGCGCAAGGGATCAAAGGGATTCGGCATAGCGCACCAGTCCGCTGAGGATCAGATGGTCGATCAACTGGAAGGGGATACACAGGTGTGCTGCGAGACGCGCGGCGGCGCCACCGGTCAACAGGCAGCGGGCGCCGGGCTCGGTGGCGATTGCCGAAAACATCCGCTCGACGGCGCCGAGCTGCGCCTGCAGGCAGCCGCTGACGATGGCGTCCATGGTGTTGCGTGGCTCGCTGCGAAAAACGCCATCGGCGAGCGGCAACTGCGCGGTGTTGCTCGCCAGCGCCGCCCGCATCAGGTCGTAACCCGGCAGGATCAGCCCGCCGCGAAACACTCCGGCCGCATCTAGCCGGTCGACGGTCGTCGCCGTTCCGGCACAGACCACCAGGCAGGCGCTGCCGAGCAAGGCGCGCGCACCGATCAGCGCCGCCCAGCGGTCGGCACCGAGTTGCCGGGGATGTTCGTAAGTATTGCGCACGCCGCAGGCCTCGGCGCTGGCGTGCAGGAACGAGACCTGGGAGTGCCGCCCGGCGAGGAGAGCCGCGATGCTTGTAGCGACCTCGCTGCCGGCGACGTTGCAGATCACCACCCGCGCCACCGGCCATTCGTCGGCGGCCTCGCTCAACCAGGCGACATCGGCGGTCGCCAGCGCGCCGTTGTCCAGCCACCGGCTGCCGTCATGGACGCCCCATTTGATGCGGCTATTGCCGGCGTCGATGGCGATGTTCATGCCACCCGCAGCGACAGATCACCGGACAGGCAGCGCTCGACCCCGTTCGCCGTCAGCAGCAGGAGTGCGCCGTCGGCATCGGCGCCGAGACAGATCCCCTCGCGGTCCAGCAGCCCGCCGTTGAGCAGACGCACCTGACGATCCTGCCAGACATGACGCGCCTGCCATTCGCTGCGCAGCGCGGGGAAACCCGTCGCGGAAAAGTCGTCGAGAACGGCGGCAAGATCGAGCAGCAATTGCGCCAGCAATTGGTGGCGCTCGGGCACCGGTGACAAGCGCTGTGCCAGTGCTGCCGGGCGATGCAGGAATTCCTGCAGTTCCTCAGCGCCGACGGCAGGCATTTGCAGATTGAGGCCGATGCCGATCACCGCCAGCATGCCTCCCGGCGTGGCCTCCAGTTCGATCAGGATGCCGCCGACCTTACCGCCGTCGAGGAGGATGTCGTTTGGCCATTTCAGTCCGACACCGGCGACGCCACAGGCTTCGAGCGAACGTGCGACAGCGACGCCAACCGCCAGCGACAGTCCCGCCAGCCGCGCCATGTCCCCGGGGATATGCCACAAAAGAGAGAAGGTCAGACCGGCTTCCGGAGACGACAGCCAGCTACGACCGCGGCGACCACGTCCGGCCGTCTGCTGATCGGCAACCAGCAGCGCACCACTGGGGGCTCCTTGACGGGCGCGTTCGAGCAGCAAAGTACTGGTCGAGCTGCACTCGCGCAGTGTCTCGACCGTGAAGCGGCACTGCGCCGGGCCGAGCAGCAGACTCAGGCGGGCAGCATCGATCTGGCAAGGGCGGCAGGCATGGTCCATGGTTTCGTCATCACAGGCAAGGCCGCCATTATCGCCGATTATCGTGCGGATGAACCTTCCCGATCTTCGCTCGCGCCGCTGCTGTCGAGGCCAAGTTCCTGAATCTTGCGGGTGATGGTATTGCGGCCGATGCCGAGTGCCTGCGCGGCCTCGATTCGCCGCCCACCGGTATGGGCCAGCGCACGGTTGATCAGGACACGTTCGAAAGCGTGCGTCAACTTCATATGCACCTGCCCCGGGTCGCTGCCCAACAGGCGTTCAACCTCGTTCGCCAGCGCACTTTCCCAGTCGTTGGCCGGCGTCGCCGGCACGGCCTCACGCAGTTCTGGCGGCAGGTCGGCAAGTTCCAGGAGTTGCCCCGGCGCCATCACCGTGAGCCAGTGACAGAGATTCTCGAGCTGCCGCACGTTCCCCGAAAAATCGAGCGAACACAGATGCTTCAGGGCAGCATCCGAAAAGCGCTTGCCTTCAACGCCGAGTTCCTGCGCGCTCCGGTGCAGAAAGTGGCGCGCCAGGATCGGAATGTCTTCGCGTCGTTCGCGCAGGCTCGGCAGGCGCACGCGGATCACGTTTAGGCGGTGAAAGAGATCCTCGCGAAAAAGTCCCTGGCTGACTCTCGCTTCGAGGTTCTGATGCGTCGCAGCAATGATGCGAACCCTGGTTTTCAACGGCGAATGGCCACCGACCCGATAGTAATGTCCGTCCGACAGCACGCGCAACAGCCGTGTCTGCAATTCTGCCGGCATGTCACCGATTTCATCGAGGAATAGCGTCCCCCCTTCGGCCTGCTCGAAACGGCCCTGTCGCTGCGCCGCCGCACCAGTAAAGGCGCCGCGTTCATGACCGAAGAGTTCGGATTCGAGCAGGTCGCGGGGAATCGCCGCGGTATTGATGGCGATGAAGGGCTTGTCGGCACGCGGACTGTGGCGATGCACTGCGCGCGCCACCAGTTCCTTGCCGGAACCCGACTCGCCGGTAATCAGAACGGTCGCGCTCGATTGACTCAGGCGACCAATGGCGCGGAAGACTTCCTGCATCGCCGGTGCCTGGCCGAGAATTTCCGGCGTCAATCCCTCCTCGTTGGGTGCACCACTCTGGTGCATGCTTTCACCAATCGCCCGCCGAATCAGTTCCAGAGCCTGATCGACGTCGAAGGGTTTCGGCAGGTATTCGAAAGCCCCCCCCTGAAACGCCGACACCGCACTCTCCAGGTCGGAGTAAGCGGTCATGATGATCACTGGCAGCGTCGGGAAGCGTTCCTTGAACAACTGCAACAATTCCAGTCCCGACTGACCCGGCATGCGGATGTCGGAAACCAGCACCTGTGGTGCTTCGCCGCCGGCGTCTAGTTGCGCCAGCGCTTCAGTCGCCGAGGCAAAGCTCTGGAAAGCGATTTTTTCACGCGCCAGGGTCTTCTCGAGAACCCAGCGAATTGATTTATCGTCGTCAACGATCCAGACCGGTTTCATCGATTCCTCAGGCAGCTTGTCAATTATCATTGCTTGCTAGCAAGAAACCTGCCAGCCGGTTCAGACGAGCGGCAGGCGAATCGTGAAACAGGTATGGCCCGGCTTGCTTTCACAATCAATCGTCCCCTGGTGTTGTTGCACAAAACTCTGCGCCAGTGTCAGCCCGAGGCCGCTACCGCCCTCGCGACCGGAAACCAGCGGATAGAACATACGTTCGCGAATGTCCTCGGAAATCCCCGGGCCATCGTCGACCACCTGCACTTCGAGTGCCAGCCGGTATCTGCGCTTGAACAAAGTGACCTGGCGCGCGGCACGGGTACGCAGCGTGATCTGCCCCGGTGCGGCGACACTCCCGTCCGCTTGCCGGCGAATTGCCTGCGCTGCATTCCTGGCGATGTTCAGGAAGACCTGGATCAATTGTTCCCGATCACCGACCAGTTCCGGCAGGCTGGTATCGTAGTCGCGACAAACGCTCAGGATGGTCGGAAATTCGGCAGTCAACAGGCTGCGCACACGTTCCAGGATTTCATGAATGTTCACCGGTCCCGGCTGCATCGGGCGATGCGGCGACAGCAGGCGCCGCATCAGATCCTGCAGGCGGTCGGCCTCCTTGATGATCACCTGTGTGTACTCGCGCAGACCCGGATTGTTGAGTTCGCGCTCCAGCAGTTGCGCCGCACCACGGATACCGCCGAGCGGGTTCTTGATTTCGTGCACCAGGTTGCGTATCAACTCGCGATTGGCATGCTGCTGCTCGACCAGGCGCTCTTCCCGCGTCGCTCGCAACTGTTGATCGATTGGCCACAATTCGACCAGGAGGCTGGCTTCCGGGGAATCGACCGGGTTGACCGTGCAGTTCAGTTGCAAGACCTCGCCACCCACCAGCCGCAAGCCGATTTTCTGCCCGGTGTAGCCCCAGCCCTGGTTGAGAACGCTGTCGAGCGCTGCCAGCAGTTTCGGCGGGCACTCCATGACGTTTTCCAGCGGACAGCCGGCAAAGACCTTGTTACTGATCGCCAGTAGGTTCTCGGCTGCCGGATTCAGGTAGCGGATGGCCAGGCTCGCGTCGAGCAGCACCACCGCCGACGACAGCAGATCCAGCCCGGCAAAGGGATGTCCCTGAATTTCAGGCATCGGCATGGAGGGGCGGCAACAGACCCTGACGATCAGCGCAGATTGGTGATTTCTTTCTGGATGGCCTCGACATTGCGCTGGTGCAAGGCAACCTTGTCCTTGTAGGCCTGCAGCCGTTCCTGCACCTTGCCACCACTGATCGCCCCACCCTGCATGCGTTCACTCGGCAGAATGATGCCTTCCTGTTCGGCAAGGTCCTTCTTCGCCTGTTCGGCATTCTTCAGCTCTGCCGCCAGTTCATTCTCGAGGATGCGTCGACGATCGCCGTCGCGCGACTTCTGCGTCTGCTCGTCCACCTTCGGGAAATTGCCTGGCGTCGGCGTTTTCGCTGCCGCAGCCGGCGGCCTGGCCGCCGGAGCCGGCGCCAGGTTGACCGGATCGAGGACGAGTTTCCGGCAACTCCTGGTCGGCACGTTCGAGTAGGTGACCCGCCCGTCGGGATCGGCACATTTGTAGATGTCCTGCGCATACGCCGACACTGTCGTGAGCAGTGCAATCGAAAGACACAGGGCTGGCAGTTTCATCGTCGTCGTATTCCTTTGTCGCAGCCAGCCCTCGCGAAGGAAAACTGGCAAGCCTCATCCTGAACATCAGGCGACGGCAAGAGATGGCTCGAGCCAATATTAACGCGGTGGGCGGACGATCGGTAGACAAAAAAAGGACGGGCAAGCCCGTCCTCCTCCCTGCACTGCCCGATCAGCAGCTGTAGTACAGTTCGAATTCGACCGGGTGAGTGGTCATGCGCACCTTGTTGACCTCGTCCATCTTGAGTTCGATAAAGGCGCTGATCCAGTCATCGGAAAAGACTCCGCCACGGGTCAGGAATTCACGATCCTTGTCCAGCGATTCGAGCGCTTCTTCCAGGCTGGCGCAAACGGTCGGGATCTTGGCATCCTCTTCGGGCGGCAGATCGTAGAGGTTCTTGTCTGCCGGATCGCCAGGGTGAATACGATTCTGAATACCGTCCAGACCGGCCATCAACAAGGCGGAAAAGCACAGATAGGGGTTGGCGATCGGGTCCGGAAAGCGGGTCTCGATACGTCTGGCCTTGTCGGAGGCCACATGCGGCACGCGGATCGAAGCCGAACGGTTCTTGGCCGAGTAAGCCAGCTTGACTGGCGCTTCGTAGTGCGGCACTAGGCGCTTGTACGAATTGGTACCGGGGTTGGTGATCGCGTTCAGTGCCTTGGCGTGCTTGACGATGCCGCCGATGTAGAACAGCGCCATTTCCGACAGACCGGCGTAACCGTTGCCGGCAAACAGGTTCTTGCCATCCTTCCAGATCGACTGATGGACATGCATGCCCGAACCATTGTCGCCAACGATTGGCTTCGGCATGAAGGTCGCGGTCTTGCCGTACTGATGCGCGACATTATGAACCACGTACTTGAGTACCTGCGTCCAGTCGGCGCGCTTGACCAGCGTGCTGAACAGGGTGCCGATCTCGCACTGGCCGGCGGTCGCGACTTCGTGGTGATGCACTTCAACCGGCACCCCGACCGACTCGAGCGTCAGCACCATCGCCGAACGGATGTCGTGCAGACTGTCGACCGGTGGCACCGGAAAATAGCCGCCCTTGATCCCGGGACGGTGACCCGTGCCGCCCTCACTCTCGCTTTTTTCGCCACTCGTCCAAGCCGCTTCCTGCGAGAAGATCTTCAGGGTGCAACCGGACATGTCGACGCTCCACGATACCGAATCGAAAATGAAGAACTCGGGTTCGGGTCCGAAGTAGGCGGTGTCACCAATGCCGCTGGACTTGAGATAGGCCTCGGCGCGCTTGGCAATCGAACGTGGATCGCGGTCGTAGCCGCGGCCGTCCGCCGGATCGACCACGTCGCAGGTGATGACCACGGTGGTCTCATCGAAAAAGGGGTCGACATAAGCGGTGCTCGGATCGGGCATCAACTGCATGTCCGAAGCCTGAATCCCTTTCCAGCCAGCGATTGACGAACCATCGAAAGCGTGGCCGTTCTCGAACTTGTCCTCGCCAAAAGCGCTGACCGGCACCGTCACGTGCTGCTCCTTGCCACGCGTATCGGTGAAGCGGAAGTCAACGAACTTCGCCTCGTTTTCCTTGACCATGTTGATTACATCTTGCGGGCTTGCCATTGCAAAATCTCCTGAAGAGGTGCCGGGCTCGCCGGCGATAGTAGAAAAATAGGGGTGCGGGGGGGATTAGCAGAAAACGTGCCAATCACTGTCCCGGTGGATTTTCATTGTGCCACAAGGTTCTGGCGCGTTCTTGAGGTTTTTTCATTGCACCACGGCGGTGCGCCAAATCGATCCACGCACTGCAACGGTGCGTTACAGAAGAAAGCAGCCCGCCCTGCGAACGATTCAAGTGATTTATACTCCGAGCTTTATCGGGCGTCTTGTCGGGCGTCCTTCAACAGATACTTTAGCGGACACCATGGGAAAATTGACCGATCTGCTGCAACTCGCCCACGAACGCGGGCGCGAACTTGGCCTCCCGTACGCGGGTGCACTGACGCCGGAGGAGGCGTACAAGGTCTGGCAACTGGCGCCCGGCGCCAAACTGGTCGACGTGCGCACGCGTGCCGAATGGGATTGGGTCGGACGCATCCCCGGCGCCGTCGAGATCGAGTGGATGAGCTACCCCGAGAACCGGCCCAACAGTCATTTCCTGGCGCAACTGACGCAGCAGACCGATCGCGAAGCCCTGCTGATGTTCATCTGCCGCAGCGGCGCGCGTTCGCACCAAGCGGCCGCGCTGGTCAGCCAGGCCACGCCGCGCGACTGTTACAATGTGCTCGAGGGCTTCGAGGGGGACAAGGACGCCAGCGGCCAGCGGGGCAAGATCGGCGGCTGGCGTCACGCCGGCCTGCCCTGGCATAGCTGAACGCTGCCAGCTCAGCCTGGCTTTCCTGACATCGATTCGAGTACCACCATCATGCAAAGCGCGACCATCCACTTCGACAAATTCAACCAGTTACAGGACGATGCCTGTCATCAGCGCATTCGTGCCGCGCGCGCGCGCCTCGGCAAGGAAGTCGTGCTGCTCTGTCACCACTATCAGCGCGCCGATGTTTATCAATACGCCGACCTTACCGGCGACTCGCTGAAACTCTCTCGCCTCGCCTCACAGACCGATTCCCGCTACATCGTTTTCTGCGGCGTGCATTTCATGGCCGAAGTCGCCGACATCATGTC
>RRZU010442795.1_pt1 | contig 14210 bp, 12 predicted proteins | sample 2165561 | NCBI WGS metagenome assembly RRZU01 (sample SAMN10456909, study PRJNA506462) | wastewater metagenome | isolation source: wastewater sludge | place: USA: Moscow, Idaho
AAGAAGGTCGGCCGCGACATCCAGCGCCTCGACCCGGTCAAGGGCGAGTACGTCGCGTCGGGCGCCAAGGCCGAGCCGGTCATCGACCGCATCCTGAAGAAGGCCCCGGCCGAGCGGCTCAAGCTGCTGCGCGAATCGACGAATCCGCAGGCCCAGTTCCTGTGGGCGATCCTGCGCAATGCCTTCCACTACGCGGCGGTGCATCTGGGCTCGATCGCCGACTCGGCGCGCGAGGTCGACCTGGCGATGCGCTGGGGCTTCGGCATGCAGCAGGGCCCGTTCGAGCTGTGGCAAGCGGCCGGCTGGCAGCAGGTCGCCGGCTGGGTGAAGGCGGACATCGACGCGGGCAAGGCGCTCTCCAGCGCACCGCTGCCCGACTGGGTCTTCGACGGCCGCAGCGGCGTGCACACGCCGGAGGGCTCGTGGTCGGCCGCGCAAGGTACCTATCTGGCCCGCCCGGCGCTGCCGGTCTACCAGCGCCAGCATTTCCCCGAGACCGTCGTCGGCGAGAACGCGGTGCCGGCACTCAAGAGCGGCACCGAGGTCTTCCGCAACGAGGAAGTGCGCGTCTGGACGCTCGACGGCGAGGTGCTGATCGCCAGCATCGACTGCAAGCTGCACCTGATCAGCCCGACCGTCACCGCCGGTCTGCTGAAGGCGGTGGAACTGGCCGAGGCCAGCTACCAGGGTCTGGTGATCTGGTCGCCGGACGATGTGTTCTCGGCCGGCGCCAACCTCGAAGCGCTGATGCCGGTGTTCATGAAGGCCGGCGCCAAGGGCATCGCACCGGAAGAGAAGAAGCTGCAGGACCTGATGCTGCGGGTGCGCTACGCCAGCGTGCCGGTGGTGGCGGCGATGCGCGGGCTGGCGCTGGGCGGCGGCTGCGAGCTGGCGGTGCACTGCGCGCGCCGGGTCGCGGCGATGGAGAGCTATGTCGGGCTGGTCGAGGTCGGCGTCGGGCTGATCCCGGGCGGCGGCGGGCTGGCGTACATCGCGCGCCGCGCCGCCGAGAAGGCCGCGACCGCGCCGGGCACCGATCTGCTGCCCTTCCTGAAGGACGCCTTCCAGGCGGCGGCGATGGCGACGGTGGGCACCAGCGCGCTGGAGTCGCGCCAGCTCGGCTACCTGCAGGACGCGGACGTGATCGTCGCGCACAAGGACGAGCTGCTGCATGTCGCGCTCGGCCAGGCCCGGGCGCTGGCCGACGCCGGCTACCGCCCGCCGCAGAAGTCGCTGATCCCGGTGGCCGGGCGCAGCGCCATCGCCACAATCCGCGCCAGCCTGGTGGGCATGCGCGACGGCGGCTTCATCAGCCAGCACGACTATCACATCGCCGGCCTGATCGCCGAGGTGGTCTGCGGCGGCGAGGTCGACGCCGGCACGGTCGTGACCGAGGAATACCTGATGGCGCTGGAGCGCCAGCGCTTCTGCGCGCTGCTCGAACACCCCAAGACCCAGGAACGCATCATGGGCATGCTGCAGACCGGCAAGCCGGTGCGCAACTGACGCGGCGACACGGAGAACCCCACATGAGCAAGCAACTGCAGGACGCCTACATCGTCGCCGCCACCCGCACGCCGATCGGCAAGTCGCACCGCGGCTTCTTCCGCCACACCCGGCCCGACGACCTGCTGGTCGCGGCGCTGCGCGGCGCACTGGCCCAGGTGCCAACGCTCGATCCGGCCGCGATCGAGGACGCCATCATCGGCTGCGCGATGCCCGAAGGCCCGCAAGGGCTCAACATGGCGCGCATCGGCGCGCTGCTGGCCGGGCTGCCGAACACGGTCGGCGGCATCACCGTCAACCGCTTCTGCGCCTCGGGCCTGTCGGCGATCCAGATGGCCGCCGACCGCATCCGCGTCGGCGAGGCCGACGTGATGATCGCCGGCGGCGCCGAGAGCATGAGCCTGGTGCCGATGAGCGGCTTCAGCCCGAGCTTCAACCCCTCGATCTTCGAGCGCGACGAGAACGTCGGCATCGCCTACGGCATGGGCCTGACCGCCGAGAAGGTCGCGCAGCAGTGGAAGGTGAGCCGCGAGCGCCAGGACGCCTTCGCGCTGGCCTCGCACCAGAAGGCGCTGGCGGCGCAGGCCGCCGGCGAGTTCGACGCCGAGACCACGCCGGTCGAGATCACCGAGCGCACGCCCGACCTCGCCACCGGCGAGGTGCGCGTCAGCACCCGCACCGTCAGCCGCGACGAGGGCGCACGGCCTGACACCTCGCTCGAAGGCCTGGGCAGGCTCCGGCCGGTCTTCGCCGCCAAGGGCAGCGTGACCGCCGGCAACAGCTCGCAGACCAGCGACGGCGCAGGCGCCCTGATCCTGGCCAGCGAGCGCGCGGTGCGCGAGCACAACCTCCAGCCGCTGGCGCGCTTCGTCAGCTTCGCCAGCCGCGGCGTGCCGCCCGAGATCATGGGCATCGGTCCGATCGCGGCGATTCCGGCGGCGCTGAAGTCGGCCGGCCTGCAGCTCGGCGACATCGACTGGATCGAGCTGAACGAGGCCTTCGCGGCGCAGGCGCTGGCGGTGATCGACACCGTCGGGCTCGATGCCGCCAAGGTCAACCCGATGGGCGGCGCGATCGCGCTCGGCCACCCGCTGGGCGCCACCGGCGCGATCCGCGCCGCCACCGTGGTGCACGCGCTGCGGCGCCGCCAGATGAAGTACGGCATGCTGACCATGTGCGTCGGCACCGGCCAGGGCGCGGCCGGGATCTTCGAGCGCGTCTGATCTTGTCGCCGGCTGTGGCCGGCCCCGTGCTGGCCGCCGCCTCCGACCGATCGGATGCGGCGGCCGCGTCTTTTCCAGCCCGGGAGCTTAAGATTCCCGATTGCCCAGGAGACTTCGATGAGCATCCCCACCATTCGCACCGCGACGCTGAACGGCGTGGCCACGATCGAGATTGCACGCCCCGAGAAGAAGAACGCGCTGACGCTGGCGATGTACGAGGCGATGGCCGAGGCGCTGCGCGCCGCGCAGGCCGAGCCGTCGGTGCGTGCGGTGCTGATCACCGGCCAGCCCGGCATCTTCACCTCCGGCAACGACCTCGAGGACTTCATGCAGCGCCCGCCGCAGGGCATGGACTCGCCGGTCTTCCGCTTCATGGAGGCGCTGCTCGACTGCGACAAGCCGGTGGTGGCGGCCGTCACCGGCGCGGCCATCGGCATCGGCATGACGATGCTGCTGCACTGCGACTTCGTCTATGTCAGCGACGAGGCGCGGCTGGCGATGCCCTTCGTCGGCCTGGGCCTGGTGCCGGAGTTCGGCGCCAGCCTGCTGGTGCCGCAGCGCCTGGGCCCGGTGCGCGCGGCCGAGAAGATGCTGCTGGGCGATCCCTTCACCGGCTCGGAGGCGGCCGAGCTGGGCCTGGCCAATGCGGTGCTGCCCGCCAGCGAGGTGGTCAACCAGGCCCGGCGCGTGGCCGAGCGCTTCAACCAGCTGCCGCCGGGCGCGGTGCGCGAGAGCAAGCGCCTGATGCGCGCGCCGCAGCGCGAGCAGCTGCGCGCGGTCATCGCCACCGAGGCCGAGCTGTTCGCCGCCCGGCTGCGCAGCCCGGAGGCGCAGGAGGCCTTCCAGGCCTTCTTCCAGAAGCGCCAGCCGGACTTCTCCCGCTTCGCCTGAGGCCGACCGACCCGATGCCGATGCTGGCGCTTGCCCGGATCCTGCTCGCACCGCTGCTGCTCTGGCAGGGGCGGCAGGTGCGGCGCCGGGTGCCGAAGCTGCCGGAGGCGAGCGGGGCGCGACTCGGTCTGATCGGATCGGATCACGCCGGCCATGCGGCGCCCCGGCTGCGGCTGCTGATCGTCGGCGATTCCTCCGGGGCCGGCGTGGGCGCCAGCACCCAGGACGAGGCGCTGGCCGGCCGGCTTGCGCAGGCGCTGGCCCGGCGGCTGCAGGCGCCGGTGGCCTGGCAGCTGGTCGCCCGGACCGGCTGGACCACGCCCGAGGCCGCCGCGGCACTGCGCACGCTGGCCGCGCAGGGGCGGCTGCCGCCTGCGGACGTGATGGTGACCGCGCTGGGCGTCAACGACGCGATCGCCGGCACCTCGCCGGCCCGCTGGATTCGCCAGATGAGCGCGCTCGAGACCAGCGCACGCGAGCTGGCCGGCGTGCAGCTCAGCGTGGTGTCGGCCGTGCCGCCGATGGCGCGCTTTCCCGCCCTGCCCCAGCCGCTGCGCCGCCTGCTGGGCGCCTCGTCCCGGCGGCTGGACCAGGCGCTGCAGCGCTGGGCGGCCGACTCGGGCGCGCGAGTGCATGTCGAGATGCCGGTCGCGGTGCGGCGGGAGTCGCCGGAAGCGCTGATGGCCGCCGACGGCTTTCATCCCGGACCGGCGCTGTACCGATGCTGGGCCGAGGCGCTGGCGACGCAGATCGTCGCGGACTGGCCCTCGAGCCCGGCGCTTGCGGGCGCTCAGCCGCCGCTGGCCGGGGGTGCGGGCGGCGCAGGCACCGCCACAGGCAGCGGCCTGGGCCGGCCCTCGCGGTCGATCGCGACATAGGTCAGGCTGGCCTCGGTCACCTTGACCACCCGGGGCTCGGCCGGATTGCGCTCGGCGTAGACCTCGACCTGCACGCTCACCGAGGTGGTGCCGATGCGGGTCACGGTGGCGTAGAAGCTCAGCAGATCGCCGATCGAGACCGCATTGCGGAAGACGAACTGGTTGACCGCCACCGTGGTGATGCGCCCGCGCGCGATGCGCGCCGGCAGCACCGCACCGGCGATGTCGACCTGCGCCATGATCCAGCCGCCGAAGATGTCGCCGTTGCCGTTGGCATCCGACGGCATCGGCATCACCCGCAGCACCAGCTCGCGCTGATGCGAGCCGGGGGCGCCGCCCAGGCCGGGCGGCTCGCCCGCACCGGCCGGGCCGGCGGCGTCAGGGCAGGAAGTTCTCGTTTCAGTCACACTCATTCATTTCACCTCGCCGGTATTGTCCCGGATCGAACCCCGATGCGCCGCGGCACCCTCGACCCCTCTCCCGCCGACTCCTCCGCCCCGCCCCGCAGCGACTGGACCACGCTGCGCCGGCTGGTGCCCTATCTGTGGGACTACCGCGCACGCATGGCGCTGGCGCTGATCTTCCTGGTTGCGGCGAAGGCGGCCAATGTCGGCGTGCCGCTGCTGCTGAAGGAGCTGGTCGACCAGCTCGCCCTGCCGGCCGGCGATCCGCGTGCGCTGGTGGTGGTGCCGCTGGGGCTGCTGCTGGGCTACGCGGGCCTGCGCTTCTCGACCACCGTCTTCACCGAGCTGCGCGAGCTGGTCTTCGCCAAGGCGACCCATGGCGCGGCACGGCGCATCGCGCTGGAGGCCTTCGAGCACCTGCACGCGCTGAGCCTGCGCTTCCACCTCGAGCGCCAGACCGGCGGCATGAGCCGCGACATCGAGCGCGGCACCCGCGCGCTGCAGTCGCTGGTGAGCTACTCGCTCTACACCATCGTGCCGACGCTGGTCGAGCTCGGGCTGGTGCTGACGCTGCTGGGCACGCGCTTCGACATGGGCTTCGTCTGGATCACGCTGGCGGCGCTGCTGGTGTACGGCACCTTCACCATCGGCGTGACCGAGTGGCGCACGCGCTTCCGCCGCGAGATGAACGAGCTGGACTCGAAGGCCAACGCCCGTGCGGTCGATGCGCTGCTGAACTACGAGACGGTCAAGTACTTCAACAACGAGGCCTTCGAGGCGCGCCGCTACGACGAGGGCCTGGACGCCTACCGCCGCGCGCAGATCAAGTCGCAGGGCACGCTGTCGCTGCTCAACGCCGGCCAGCAGTTCGTCATCGCCGCCAGCCTGGTGGCGATGCTGTGGCGCGCCACCAGCGGCGTGGTGGCCAGGGAGCTGACGCTGGGCGACCTGGTGATGGTCAACGCGCTGCTGATCCAGCTCTACATCCCGCTGAACTTCCTGGGCGTGCTCTACCGCGAGATCAAGCAGAGCCTGACCGACCTGGGCCGCATGTTCGGCCTGCTCGAGCGCGAGCGCGAGGTCGCCGACCGGCCGGGAGCGCCGGCGCTGGCGGTCGCGCAGGGCACGGTGCGCTTCGAGCATGTCGGCTTCGCCTACCACCCGGAGCGGCCGATCCTGCATGACGTCTGCCTGGAGATTCCGGGCGGGCAGACGGTGGCGGTGGTGGGCCCCTCGGGCTCGGGCAAGAGCACGCTGGCGCGCCTGCTCTACCGCTTCTACGACCTGCCGCAGGGCCGCATCACCATCGACGGCCAGGACATCCGCGAGGTCACGCAGGACAGCCTGCGCCGCGCCATCGGCATCGTGCCGCAGGACACGGTGCTGTTCAACGACACCATCGGCTACAACATCGCCTACGGCCGCCCGGGCGCCAGTCCGGCCGAGGTCGAGGCCGCCGCCCGCGCCGCGCACATCCACGACTTCATCGCCGCGCAGCCCCGGGGCTACGAGACGGCGGTGGGCGAGCGCGGCCTGAAGCTCTCCGGCGGAGAGAAGCAGCGGGTGGCGATCGCGCGCACGCTGCTGAAGAATCCGCCGATCCTGATCTTCGACGAGGCGACCTCGGCGCTGGACTCGGCCAACGAGCGTGCGATCCAGGCCGAGCTGGCCAGCGCCGCGCGCGGCAAGACCGCGCTGGTGATCGCGCACCGGCTCAGCACCGTGGTCGACGCGCACCGCATCGTCGTGCTGCAGCACGGCCACATCGCCGAGCAGGGCACGCACGCCGAGCTGCTGGCGCAGGACGGTGTCTACGCCCGGATGTGGCGGCTGCAGCAGCAGGGCAGCGACGGCGCGGCCTGACCGGGCCCGGGCGCCAGAACCGGCTGATGCGCTGCCGGTGTCAGCGCCAGCGGCTGGCCTCGCCCGACGCGCGCCGCGACTCATGGCGCGGCAGCTGCATGCCCAGCAGCCATTCGGCATGGCTGACCTGGCCGGGGCGGGTGCGCACCGCCCGATAGCCCTGACGCAGCAGCCGCATCAGAAAGCGCCGATTGGCCGACGGCGCCAGCAGCATCTGACCGATCAGCGGCAGCGCCAGGCAGAACAGCACCATGGCCCAGTCGCCCCGCCGGGCCAGCTCGATCGGACCCAGCAGCAGCACGGCGCGCGAGTAGCCGATGCTCACCAGCTCGTCGCGCCCGGTCAGGGGATGCCGCATCAGCAGCTGGCAGCGCGACGCCAGCGCCGACGGATCGGCCTCGTCGGGCAGCCGGGAGTGCACCTCGTCGTCCTGCAGGCGGGACGGCTGCGGATTGGAATGACGGGACAGATCGACCGCGGCCCGTCTTTTCAGTGAAGTTGCATTCATTTTGGAAGGCGATCCGGCTGAAAGCGGAGTTCACCTGGGCGAGAAACCCATCCATCGGCCCGGAGATGCCCATCATCTCCGCCCCCCGATCGAGGATTCATTTTTTTCATTCAAGGAAGGTCAGCCGATGCTAATCAATCCTTGTCGATTTAAAAGATCAATCACCCCCCAGAATTGATGGGGAAGTTGTGAGAGTCGTCAAAGATTTCCCGGGGTCGGACAGCCCGCTACACTGCCGCGGTGGAGACCAAATGGCTTGAAGACTTCGTCAGCCTGGCCGAGACGCGCAGCTTCTCGCGTTCGGCCCAGCTGCGGCATGTGACCCAGCCGGCGTTCTCGCGCCGGATCCAGGCGCTGGAGGCCTGGGCCGGCATCGACCTGGTCGACCGCTCGTCCTATCCGACCCGGCTCACCTCGGCAGGCCAGACGCTGCTGCCGCAGGCGCTGGAGATCCTGGGCAGCCTGCAGGCCGCGCGCAACCTGATGCGCGGCCACCAGACCTCCAGCCAGGACATGATCGAGTTCGCGGTGCCGCACTCGCTGGCCTTCACCTTCTTCCCGCACTGGGTGATGGAGCTGCGCCAGCGCTTCGGCGCGTTCAAGAGCCGGCTGGTCGGCATGAACGTGCATGACGCGGTGATGCAGCTCACCGAAGGGTCCTGCGACCTGCTGCTGGCCTATCACCATGCCTCGCAGCCGCTGCAGCTCAACCCGCAGCGCTACGAGCACCTGAGTCTGGGCACCGAGACGCTGGCGCCCTATGCCCGCGCCGGCAGCGACGGCGAGCCGCTGTTCCGGCTGCCCGGCCGCCAGAACGACCGCGTGCCCTATCTCGGCTATGCCTCCGGCGCCTACCTGGGCCGCATGGTCGACCTGCTGCTGAAGCAGTCCAGCGACGCGCTCTACCTCGAGCCGATCTACGAGACCGACATGGCCGAGGGCCTGAAGGCGATGGCGCTCGAGGGCCACGGCCTGGCCTTCCTGCCGGCCAGCTCGGTGCGCAAGGAGGTCAGCGTGCGCCGTCTGGTGCCGGCCGGTCCGCGCCAGGCGCAGCAGGCCTTCGAGGTCACCATCGAGGTGCGGCTGTACCGCGAGCGCCCGGAGGTGTCGCGCCACAACAAGCCCGCCGCCCAGGCGCTGTGGGACTTCCTGAAGCTGGATCTGCAGCGCCGCCAGACCACGCCCAGCGGCTGAACAGCGCCCGGAACAGCGCCCGGCGATAGCCCTTCAATCCCGACTGCCGTCGGGCACGCGTGCGGCCGCCTTGGGCCAGAATCCGGGGTGATGAACACGACCGCTCTCCCCCCGACCGCCGCTGCGTCACTGACGCTGATCCGCCCCGACGACTGGCATCTGCATGTGCGCGACGGCGCCGCGATGGCCGCGGTCGTGCCGCACACCGCGCGCCAGTTCGGCCGCGCGATCATCATGCCCAACCTGAAGCCGCCGGTGACCACCGCCGCGCAGGCGGTGGCCTACCGCGACCGCATTCGCGCCTGCGTGCCCGCAGGCGTCGACTTCGAGCCGCTGATGACGCTCTACCTGACCGACAACACGCCGCCCGACGAGATCCGCCGGGCCCGCGAGGCCGGCGTCGTCGCGCTCAAGCTCTACCCGGCCGGCGCCACCACCAACAGCGACGCGGGCGTCACCGACATCCGCAAGACCCACGCGACGCTGGAGATGATGCAGCGCGAGGGCCTGCTGCTGCTGATCCACGGCGAGGTGACCGATCCGTCCGTCGATGTCTTCGACCGCGAGGCCCGCTTCATCGAGCAGGTGATGGAGCCGCTGCGCGATGCCTTCCCCGAGCTGAAGATCGTCTTCGAGCACATCACCACCCGCGACGCGGCGCAGTATGTCGCCGAGGCCGGCCCGAACATGGCCGCCACGATCACCGCGCACCATCTGCTCTACAACCGCAACGCCATCTTCACCGGCGGCCTGCGCCCGCACTACTACTGCCTGCCGGTGCTCAAGCGCGAGGAACACCGCCGCGCGCTGGTGGCCTCGGCCACCTCGGGCAGCCCGAAGTTCTTCCTCGGCACCGACAGCGCGCCGCACGCGGCGCACCTGAAGGAGCACGCCTCGGCCTGCGCCGGCTGCTACACCGCGCTGTCGGCGATCGAGCTCTATGCCGAGGCCTTCGAGCGCGCCGGCGCGCTCGACCGCCTGGAAGGCTTCGCCAGCCTGCACGGCCCGGCCTTCTACGGCCTGCCGGTCAACACCGGCACGATCACGCTCAGGCGCGAGCCCTGGCAGCTGCCCGAGACCCTGCCCTACGGCGACGCCGAGCTCAAGCCGATGGGCGGCGGCGAGACGCTGAACTGGCGCCTGGCGGACTGAGAAGCGTCCGAGCCGCCTCCTGCTTCTTGTTTCTTGCCCCTTGCCTCTTGACAGACCGGGGCTGCGTCCGCAGATGGTGTTTCAGAACGTGAGGAGTCCCGAGTGAAACGCATCTTCCTGTTCCTGCTCACCAACCTGGCCGTGATGCTGGTGCTGGGCATCGCCTCGAGCGTGCTGGGCATCAACCGCTATCTCGACGCGCAGGGGCTGAATGTCGGCATGCTGCTGGTGTTCTCGCTGTTCATGGGCTTCACCGGCGCGATCGTCTCGCTGCTGATGAGCAAGCCGATGGCGAAGTGGAGCACCGGCGCGCAGGTCATCAACGACTCGAACGATCCGATGCACCGCTGGATCGTCGGCACGGTGGCCCGCTTCGCGCAGAAGGCCGGCATCGGCATGCCCGAGGTCGCGATCTACGACGGCGAGCCCAACGCCTTCGCCACCGGCGCCTTCCGCGACTCGTCGCTGGTGGCGGTCTCCACCGGGCTGCTGCAGAGCATGACCCGCGAGGAGGTCGAGGCGGTCATCGGCCACGAGGTCGCGCATGTCGCCAACGGCGACATGGTGACGCTGACGCTGATCCAGGGCGTGGTCAACACCTTCGTGGTCTTCATCTCGCGCATCGTCGGCTATGTGGTCGACCGGCTGATCCTGAAGAACGACAAGGACGCGCCCGGCATCGGCTACATCGCCACCACGATCGTGATGGACCTGGTGCTGGGCGTGCTGGCCTCGATGATCGTGGCCTGGTTCTCGCGCCAGCGCGAGTTCCGCGCCGACGCCGGCGCGGCCAGCCTGATGGGCGACCGCCGCCCGATGATGCATGCGCTGGCCCGCCTGGGCGGCCTTGATCCGGGCGAGATGCCCAAAAGCCTGGCGGCGATGGGCATTTCCGGCCGACCGAGCGGCTTCATGGCGCTGTTCTCCAGCCACCCGCCGATCGAGGAACGCATCGCCGCGCTGCAGCAGATGAAGGCCAGCCGCTGAAACGGCGGCAGCCTCCTCAGTAGCGGCCGGTCACCCCGGCCACGCGCAGATAGACATGCGCGATCCAGGCCACCAGCGCGCGCTGCCCCATCACCAGCCAGCGCCCGGAGCGCAGCCGCTGCGGCGTGACCGGCTCCGACACCGCGATCGCGCGGCTGATCTCGCGCGCCAGATCGGCGCCGAAATCCGCATCGCGCACGATCAGATTGGCCTCGAGATTGAGCAGCAGCGAGATCGGATCGATGTTGGACGAGCCGACGGTCGCCCAGTGCTCGTCGACCAGCATCACCTTGGCATGCAGGAAGGCTGGCGTGTACTCGTGGATCTCGACGCCGCAGGCCATCAGCTCGTCATAGAGCACCCGCGCGGCCATCGCGGCGATGCGGTAGTCCGGCTTGCCCTGCATCAGCAGCCGCACCTGCACCCCGCGGCGCGCGGCCCGGCACAGCGCACGCCGGAACTCCTGCCCGGGGTAGAAATAGGGCGAGATCAGCCAGATGCGCTCGCGCGCCTGGCGGATCGCGTCGATGTAGGCACGCTCGATGGTGCGGCGCTGGCGGATGTTGTCGCGCACCACGAAGGCGGCCTGCACCGGCGCGAGCGTCTGCTCGAGCAGCGGCGGCAGGTGCGGGCTGCGCCGCGTCAGCCGCATCTGCCGGATCAGCGCCCGCGCCCGGCGCACTGGATGACCGGCCAGCAGCAGCGAGCGCAGCTCCTGCTGCCAGTCCCGGCCGAACCAGGCCCGCGACCACATCGCCCGGGTCGCATGCGCCATCGCCTCGGCCAGCGGGCCGCGCAGCTGCACCGCGAAGTCCAGCCGCGGCAGCTCGGTGCGACCGTGGTGCAGATCGATGCGATCGTCGATCAGATTGATGCCGCCGACGAAGCCGGTCTCGCCGTCGACCACGCACAGCTTCATGTGCAGCCGGCGCAGCTGTCCGGGCTGCAGCCAGTGCGTCCAGCGCGACAGCGGCCGGAACACCGCCACCGCGACGCCGGCTGCGCGCAGACGCGGCTCGATCAGGTCCAGGCTGTCATGCGAACCGAAACCGTCGATCACCAGGCGCACCCGCACGCCGCGCCGCGCCGCCTGCGCCAGCGCCCGCTCGACCGCACGCGTGGCCTCGTCGTCGTGAACGATGTAGGTGGCCAGCCAGACCTCGTGGCGTGCGCGCTCGATCGCGCGGATCATCGCGGGAAAGAGCTGGTCGCCGCCCCGCAGCAGCTCGACCTGGTGGCCGCCACGGAACAGCGGCCGGGGCACCAGATACCAGGACAGCGCCTCCGACAGGCCCATCGTCAGGCCGGCTCCAGCTCGACCAGCAGCGGCAGGTGGTCGGACATGCGCACCCAGGCCGGCCCGCGCGGCACCGTGACGGTGCGGCAGTGCAGCCCGCGGGTGTAGACCCGGTCGAGCGAGAACAGCGGCATGCGCGACGGGAAGGTGCGCATCGCCCGCACCGAGCCCTGCGGCGGACAGGATCGCGCCAGGCCGGCCTGGCCGAACAGCGGATCGAGCCGTTCGCCCCAGTCGTTGAAGTCGCCGGCGACGATGACCGGCGCGCCGGCCGGAATGCGCTCGTTCACATACTGGCCGAGGCGCTGCGCCTGGCGCACCCGGCTGGCATGGATCAGGCCGAAATGCGCGACGATCGCATGCAGCTCGGTGCCCTGCCAGCGCACCCGCACATGCAGCAGGCCGCGCTGCTCGAAGCGGTGGTCGGACACATCGGCATGCGCGACATCGCCCACCGGCCAGCGCGACAGCAGCGCATTGCCATGCTCGCCGTCGCGGGTGACCGCATTGGTGCGGTAGGCGGCCTCATAGCCCTCCGGCGCCAGGAACTCGGCCTGCCCCTGCTCCGGCCAGCCGAACCAGGTGTGGTCGAAGCGGCGCGCATCGCCATGATGGAACAGCCGCACTTCCTGCAGGAAGACCAGGTCCGCATCCAGCGCAGCCACGCCGGCGCCGAGGTTGTGGATCTCCAGCCGGCGCCCCGGCCCCATGCCGCGCACGCCCTTGTGGATGTTGTAGGTGGCCACCCGCAGCGTGCCGGTGCGCTCGGGCAGCACCGACTGGCGCCACGGCCCGCCTGACAGCGATCGGGTCATCACCGCATCCTCCCGAGCCGCTGCGGCAGCTGCAGGATGGCCTCGGCATTGCTTGGCGAGAAGCAGCGGTCGGCCGCCTCGCGCCAGGGCAGCCAGACATGGGCCAGATGCTCGCGCGGCGCGAGCTGCACCGGCGTGCCCGCCGGCACCGTCAGGCCGAAGACATGCTCGGTGTTGTGCGTCACGCCCGGCGCGTAGCGGTGGCGCCAGACCGGATAGATCTCGTAGACATTGCGCAGATCCCAGTCGTGCAGCGCCTCGACCGGCACGCCGGGCGCGCCGAGCAGGATGCCGGTCTCCTCGCGGACCTCGCGCGCGGCCGTCTCGTGCGGCGGCTCCTCGAGAAAGTCCTTCGAGCCGGTGACGCTCTGCCAGAAGCCGGGGCGATCGGCCCGCTCGATCAGCAGCACCTCAAGGGCCGGCGTGTGGATCACGACCAGCACCGATTCGGGAATCTTCGGCGGCCGGGGCTGCGCCTGCGCCGTCGCCTGGGTCATCGTCGTCATGCGGACAAGCATAGCGGCAAGCCAGTGGCACGGCTTCGTACCGGTTTCGGCATCGGCGGCATCACCGCAGCATCAGCACCTGCAGGAAGGCGCCCGCCAGCAGCAGGCCATGCGCGATCGCGCAGACCAGCGTCAGCACGATCGCCGGGCGCAGCCGCGCGGGCTCGCGTGCATGGCGCAGCAGCAGCACGGCCGCCGCCAGCCCCGGCGCCAGCGACAGCAGCGCCTGCACCGCCGTGCCCGGCAGCCACAGCCGCCACCACCAGAACAGCAGCCAGCCGTGCGCGGCCAGCATCAGCAGCAGAAAACCCCAGGCCGCGGCGACCGGGCCCAGACGCACGACCAGCGTGCGCTTGCCGACCGCTGCATCGGCCCGCGCATCGGGAAACTCGGCGATCCACAGCACCGCCGCGATCAGCAGCGCCGGACTGACGCCTACGATCATCGCGATCTCGCCGAAGGCGCGCCGCTGCACGAAGTCGGCACCGACCACCACCAGCCACCAGCCCGCGGCCACCGCCAGCTCGCCCCAGCCGCGCGACATCAGCGCCAGCCGCGGCTGCGAGTAGGCCCAGCCCAGCAGCAGCCCGGCCAGACCGATGAGCAGCAGCCCCGGACCGGAGCGGGCCGCCAGCAGCAGCCCGCCGCCCGTCACCACCATGGCCAGCATCTGCACCGCGGTCTTGAGCTGCACGGGCGTGAACACCCCGTCCTGCACCACCCGCGAGCCGCCGGTGAACGGCCCGATGTGATCGGTGTTGACCGCGTCCGAGCCGATCAGCGCATCGCCCCAGTCGTTGTGCAGATTGACCGCGGCATGCGTCAGCAGCGCCAGCACGACGGTCGCCAGCGCCTCGGGCCAGCGCGGCGCCACCCCGCAGGCCAGCGCCGAGCCGATGCCCACCAGCGTGGCCACCAGCGTGACGACCAGGAATCCGGGACGGCTGGCGGCGAGCCAGCGCAGGGCGAGCGGGGGAGAGGACATG
>RRZU011934973.1_pt1 | contig 14210 bp, 9 predicted proteins | sample 2165561 | NCBI WGS metagenome assembly RRZU01 (sample SAMN10456909, study PRJNA506462) | wastewater metagenome | isolation source: wastewater sludge | place: USA: Moscow, Idaho
AATTGTTTCTTTTGTTACAAGACGTTCGATTAAACAACTTGTATGAATATACATTCCAATCTTAGTTTGACCTCCGATTGTAATGTTAAGTTGTTCTTCTAAATTGTTAATTGCCACAATCACAAAATCTAATAAGATATTCGGCTCTAAAATTGTCAAACTACTAACAATGTTTTGTAATGAGAAATTCTTAATCAAGTTGTTTTTAAAATGATCCATCTCTGTTGCATTTAAATAATGCTTAAGCTTACTTTGAATAATTGTTGTTGAGGTTACCATATCTTCGATAGGTATGTAGTCAACGTTATTATCATTTGGAATAAATGTTCCAGAAACAAAGAGAACATTATCCTCAGTAAGTTCTAAATATGATTGAACACTTTCATATTCAAGAGAAATAATTTCAACATCAATTGATTTTGGAAGACTCTTAACAAATAATCTTCTTAATCGCTCAGACATATGCATGCCGTTATCAGAAATAAAGATAATGACATCTTTCTTCGTTTTATTTCGAATAAGTTTCGTTCTGTTTTGTGTATTCTCTTCACTTGATTGAATAATTTCTTCAATCGATTTATTTTGTAATATTTTCGATCCAACATCTAGTGCAACACGTGTTGAAACGTTATTTATAATTCCTATATTTTTGCTAACAATATCTGTTAAATACATATCAATTTCTTCAAGAGATCCCATATCAACTAAAAGCATGACATCACTTTTTATTGAAGATTTATTGATATATTGTTTTAGTAAATGTGCAATCTCTTCACTTGATGTATCTAGTGGCATATCATAGGCATCAAAGACATATGAATCGAGTAAGGTATTTACCGCATCTGCAATACTACTCGCAGTCGAATATCCGTGGCAAAGTATGACACCAAGATTTCTACGTTTAATTGCTTCACTGTTATTTTTAATAATTGTAATTAACAGAATGATTTGACTCATCTTGTCCAATTGAAGTTCTAAGTTATTACTGATTGTTTGTGTAATGACTTCAAGAATATACGATTCATCGCTATATTCTTTTTGTAAGAGTTCAAGGAATGATGTAATTTCATCATTGTTTTCCAATTCCCAGTTTGTTAAACGAGAATTATATTGTTTCGCAATATTTATATTTGTTGAGACAAAGGACACAATAGAATTTGACATTGATAAATTATATTGAGTGAAAATTCTTGTTATGGTGGAATAAATTAAATCCTGAATTGGCTTTCGAGTTTGTTTCAAATGACTATTTTGTATATCTTTTTTATTTGAAACATTTCGTATGCTTTCTGCCATATTCATAATGGAATCATTAGAGATATAGGCATTATTAAAGGACTCACGGTATTCCGTCAGTAACATCTCATAGAGTTTGATAATTTCTAAGGATTCATCAGACTCTTTATATTTTAGAACATCAATATATTCCGCTTCTTCATTCTGCAATTCTTCATTTAGAGTTATATTTTGTAAAACATATTCAGGTAGTTGGTATAAGTTAATATTTATATATTCTTCTTCAGTGTTTATCATATTGGCAGTAGCACATAATTTACGTATGTTGTTTTTTACACCATTTAGATTTTCACTAAAGTCATAATCTGCAAGTAGTTTTAAAGTTGTCTTTGAGATTTGTATCTTGCGCTGCATTCGTAAAGATTATTCTTTAAGAAACGCCATAACAATTTGCTCTCGTTCTTGATAATAACGATCAAGATAGTCCGGTATTTGCGCAAATACTGGAAAACTTTCAATGAAATGTTTTTGAAAGTTATTCATCTCTTGCGAGTTAGCGACGAGAATAATTTGTAACTTTAAATCATTTGCGATCTTTGAGTCTGTTCTATAGAACGTTCCTTTTTCAAGTAACATTGAAATCAAATTTTGATCTTCTATACTTAAGTTTTCAGCATAATTAATAATCAAGATTCCACGCTCTACAGTATTCAGTGAATCACTGTAGATGCTGTTGTTTTTTATATAGCCTTGATCACCCAAAAGTATTCTCTTTATATCTCTATGTTGATCTAAGGCACTAATGATTTGAATGTTATCTTCGTGGACGATTCTCTTTTGTGTTACAAATTCAATCATACTGTTGATAACTTGTTTTTTACCTGTCCCCCTACTTCCTACTAATAATAAGGGTAAACCATAAGGTGGGTACAGGATTGCGGACTTCATCTTATCCACAACAGTCTTCAAACTTCCTTTACTACCAATTAACTTATTAAAGTCTTTATTCATACTCTCACTTGTATTTAAGACTTTGTATAATTCTTCCATGTTATCAAACTCCAGTTTACTAAAATAGACTGTGAATTTATTTTCTAAAGTTTCTTTATGGAAGAAATATACTGGACGACTTGCTACCTTTACAAGTTCGTCATTTTTAAATAACTCATTTAAATGTTGACTTGCTAGACTGCGACTAATACTTGTACTGTCGCTGACTGATACTGTTGTAAAATCATAAAGGGCATCAGTGTTGAAGGTTCTAGTTTTCGAAATAATATATCCTAGAATTTCATCTTTTGTGTCTATCATATTGTCTCTTTTCTATTTAAAGCAATTTAGTATAATTGCCTCTAATTCTTCTTCTGATGGAATGATAGGAGCATTCATTGAATTTCCATCTGCTAAACTTATTTTTACAAGTTCATCCATATCTGCTTCTAAGTTGTACTCCTTAACAACTTCTTTAAATGATTCTGGTATTCCAACCTTCTCGTTAGTTTCTTTAATGACTTGTACAAGGTCTGTATGCCCTGTTAAAGCCGCTAATTGTTTAGCACGTCGTTCTACTTCTTTGTCATTTTTAACACTGTAATCAACGATATACGGAAGTATGATCGCATTCGCCAAACCATGTGCAACACCATACTTACCACCAATAGCATGTGAAATACTATGGCACATTCCAAGTCCACCATTAGAGAATGAAATTCCTGCCACTGCAGATGCTAATAACATATTAGATCTCGCTTCTTTATTATCAGGATTATTACATGCTTCTACAATATTTGTAATAGCTAATTCATAAGATCCTTTTGATAATAAATCCGATAAGACTGTTGCTTTATTAGAAATGTAAGTTTCTAAAGCATGCGTTACCGCATCCATTCCTGTCGCTGCTGTTAATCCTTTTGGCATTGACATTGTTAACTCTGGTGCAAGTATCGCAACGTCTGGAACCAATCTTAATTCCTTATCGACCAAAGCATATTTAATATGTGTTTCATCATCAGATATAACTGCAGCTCTTGTTACCTCACTACCAGTCCCTGATGTTGATGGAACACAAATTAATCTTGCTTTTTCTCTTAATTTCTTTCTTAATGTACGACTTGCTAATTGATCTATTGTTGTGTAGTCTTCATTTTCATAAAGTGTCCACATTGCCTTAGCAGCATCCATTGCTGAACCACCACCAAGTCCGATAACCCAATCTGGTTCAAACTGTAGCATTTCTTTTGACCCTCTTACAACCGTTGAAAATTTAGGATCACTTTCAACACCATCAAATACTTGTACTGCTAGATTTGCTTCTTCTAAGTTATTAAGTACGACATCTAAATATCCATTACGTTTTAAAGCGCTTCCACCTGTTACAATAAAAACTTTACGACCTTCAAGAGTTTTTAAGTAGTCCAGTGCACCTTCCCCATATACGATATAGTCAGCACCTAATTTATAAGTATTAAACATATCCTTCCTCCGTTCTGAAATAATAATAACACAGAAATATATTCAAATATTCTGAATTATCAATATTAACTCTGAACTGACTTTTATACTTCTATTTGCTTAATACCGACACTATTTTTTAAATTATGACAATAGAAGGAATAAAAAAAAGAAGTTATATGTCTGCGACACATAACTTCCTAATCTTTATAAATTTATTATAGATTGTCTTCCATTAATTGGATTACTTCATCCATAGTTTCTAATTCTAATGCTTTTGCTGCAAGTTCTTGCATATCACTGTAATTTAAATCTCTAATTACTTTACGTGCTTCAAGAACTGAAGTTGCTGACATCGAGAATTCATCTAATCCTAAACCTAATAAGATTGGTGAAGCGATTGGATCTCCAGCCATTTCTCCACACATGCCTGCCCATTTACCTTCTTTATGAGCACCATCGATTACCATTTTGATTAATCTTAATAGTGATGGGTTTAAAGGTTGGTATAAGTATGACACACGTTCGTTCATACGGTCAGCCGCCATTGAATATTGTACTAAGTCGTTCGTCCCAATTGAGAAGAAGTCCGCATATTTAGCGAATTGATCTGATAACACTGCAGCTGCAGGAATTTCCATCATCATACCCACTTCAATATCTTTACTTACTTCAACACCTTCATTCACAAGTTTTTCATACTCCTCGTCATAAATAGCACGAGCATCTTTAAATTCTTGTACTGTTGCGATCATTGGGAACATAATTCTTAATGGTCCATAAACTGAAGCTCTAATTAGAGCACGTAATTGTGTTCTAAAAATATCAGTTTGATCTAAACATAGACGAATAGCACGGTAACCTAAGAATGGGTTCATTTCTTCAGGTAATGGTAGATAATCTAATTCTTTATCTCCACCAATATCTAAAGTACGAACAACAACTGGTTTACCTTCCATTTTTTCTAATACAACTTTATATGCTTCAAATTGTTCTTCTTCAGTTGGAAGTGCTTTAGAATCCATGTATAAGAATTCAGTACGGTATAACCCGACTCCTTCTCCACCGTTTTCTAAAACTGCATCAACGTCGTTTGCATTACCGATGTTACCAGCAATTTCTACTTGGTGTCCATCTTTAGTAATTGATTTTTCATTTTTAAGAACTTTTAGCCCTTCGCGGTAAGCTTCGAACTCTTCAGCTAATTTAGCATATTCAGCTTTTTTAGCGTCATCAAAGTCTACGATAACTTCTCCTTCGATTGCGTCCATAATAATTTCTTGATCATGGTTTAACGCTTCTAGGACACCGCTTACACCAACGATAGCAGGAATCTCTAAACTACGAGCCATAATCGCTGAGTGTGACGTTCTTCCTCCAATTTCAGTTACAAAACCTTTTGTAAAGTTTTTATCTAACTGAGCAGTATCACTTGGTGTTAAGTCATAAGCAACTATAATAACCGGTTCATCAATTAACGATAAATCCGCAATCTTAACGCCCATAACATGAGCTTTAATACGGTAAGTAACGTCTTTAATGTCTGCTGCTCTTTCACGGAAGTATTCATCATCCATTGATTCAAACATTGTAATAAATGTATTTGCAACAAAATCTAATGCGTATTCAGCATTCACTGAATCACTTTCAATCATTGCTTTAACTTGATCAATTAAGCCTGGGTCATTTGTAAATTCTAAGTGAGCATCAAAAATTGCTAACTCTTCTTCAGATAATTTCCCAACTGCTTTTGCTTGAATATTAGTAATATCTTCACGAGTACGTACTAATGCATCATCAAACTTTTTAAGTTCTTCAGCACTATTTGCCTCTAATTTTTCAACTTCTAATACTGGATGTTCTAAACGATATACTTTCGCTTGTGCATATCCAGATGAAGCTGCAATACCTTTTAACATAAAAAATCCCTCCTACAGTCAAACATAATAATATCATTAATTTGCTATTACTTCAATAAGTACTATAGGGATTTCGCAAGTTCTAAAAACTTGTCTAAAGCAATGTTCTTTAAACGATAATAAGTTGACTTTGAGTAAAACTTCAGATACCAGTACTGTGGTTGTTTAACAACGTAATCAGAATAAATAATACGTTGCGATTCTACATCTAATTTGGAAATAATATAATCATATGGAATTTGTTTGTGTTTTTCTTCTTTTATCAAAAATTCTTCATTTTGCCCTTTTATATAGTCTTCAACTTCATTCGATCTTTTTTTAAACGATTTTATCATAGCTTTTCCTCTCCTCTTTAATATAGCATACGTAGGTTAGTCAAAAAGTCCTAAACTTTATTAAAAAAGTTCCATATCGCTATGAAACTAATCTTCTAAATCTTCACTTTCCCCATATACTTCCCTAGGTTTGCTACCATTCATTGGCCCAATTATGCCATTTGCTTCCAAAGCGTCAATTATCCTTGCAGCTCTATTATACCCTATTCCGAAGCGTCTTTGTATTAAAGAGGTACTTGCTTTCTGTTCAATGATGACATATTCCTTTACTTCTGGATAAAGTGCATCATCATTATTCATAAATCCAGGGAAATTACTTTCTTCATCATCACTGAATAAAAATTGTTCGAAATGTTCTGGACTCGGTTGCTTTGCAGCGAAATTCGCAATCTTAACAACTTCATCATCACTGATATAAACACCTTGTAAACGAACTGGAGAAGAATATCCAACTGGATAATATAGCATGTCTCCATTACCGAGTAATTTTTCCGCTCCAACTGTATCCAAAATTGTTCTTGAGTCAATACCACTCGATACCGCAAAAGAGATTCGTGAAGGAATGTTTGATTTAATAATTCCTGTAATTACATCTGTTGAAGGTCTTTGTGTCGCAACAATTAAGTGAATCCCTGCAGCACGTGCAAGCTGAGTGATTCTTTGAATACTCTGTTCAACTTCTTTCCCTGCAACAATCATAAGATCTGCTAACTCATCAATAATTACCACAATTAATTCCATATTTGGTAAATCAACATCCGGATTAACTGTTTGATATTCCTTATAAGCTTTTATGTTTTTAACATTGATCTTGGCAAACTCACGATAACGATCATCCATGATCTCTACGACTCGCATCAGCGCTGTATTCGCCTGTGTCGGTTCGTTAATGATATCCGTCATAAGATGTGGTGCATTTGAAAAACTGTTGAATTCAACCTTCTTAGGGTCAATTAAAAGCAAACGCACTTCCTCTGGTGTTGTTCTCAATAGAATTGTCGTAATAATTGCATTAAGTGCAACTGACTTACCTGCTCCAGTCGCTCCCGCAATTAATAAGTGAGGCATCTTAGCCAAGTCACTAAAAATGACATTACCCATCAAGTCTTTACCTAAAGCAAAAAGTAACGGTGGTTTATTTGCAGGAACATCTTTTAAGAGCTCGTATAATTTCACAGGAGTATTCTCTACATTCGGAACTTCAATACCAACTGTGTTCTTTCCAGGGATTGGCGCTTCAATACGAATACTCTTCGCAGCTAACTCCATTTTAATATTATCTGATATTGAATTAATTCGACTTACCTTCACTGACGTATCCGGTCTAATTTCAAACTTAGTAACAGATGGTCCGATATGAATGTCGACGAGTTCGCTTTCAATATTAAATTCTTTCAACACATTAATTAAACGATCGCCCTTTTCTTTCGCAGCACTTGTGTTCTTACTAGAACTACGATGAGACACTGCAGTGTCTAAAAGGTTTAGTTTTGGCAGTACATAATTTTTACCACCAACAACATAAGGTTCCTTAGGGGCATCATCAAATTGTAAGGAAATTTGCTCCGTCTTATTTGCATCAGGTGTATCTTTCACCTTATCATCTAAAGAAATAAAGATACTTTGCTTCTTCGATGGAGTTTCTTCTGGTTCATCATTGGTCTCATAAGGTTGAATATCATCAATCACTTGAATTGGAGCCTTCTTTTTTCGCTTACTAAACCATGACTCCTTCTTTTCCTTAACTTCTTTTTCTGGTTTCTCTTCTTTTTCCTTCTTCTCAAATTTAGGAAGTTTAAAAGATGCGAAGGCACTCGTTCCAAATGTTAACAATAAGCCGATAATTAACATAATTGAAGTAATAATATAAGTCCCATTAATATCGAAGAACGTTGTAAATAAGGCATACCATAGAATACCAATAAATCCACCGCCTGCTACAAGTTCATAATTAAATATCTTACTTGAGTTTTCTATGAAATACGATAGGGCATAAATCCCTGTTTCCTCGTACTCACTAAAAATTGCGGAGCCGATAAGAAACGTCGTAAACAAGAGAAAGATCCCAAACTTAACAGTACCCTTCATTTTTAATAAATCAGGTTTAAACATATATATTAACGTGACAATAAAAAGCAGTACAAAAACAACGATGTGATAATCACCGAACATATAGTGGAAGATCTTATCAAAGAAGATTCCAAATAATCCGTATTTCAATGCTGATATAACAAGTAAAGCACCAATTACTAAACTTGCGATAATACCATACATACGACTGTCTTTTACTTCAGCCTTCTTACTTGTTTTCCTAGCCATTCTATCCCCTACTCAATTAATTGATTTCTACAATCGCTGGTAAGATCATTGGACGTTTACCTGTTTCTTTTAGAACATAGCGTCCTGCCTTAGATCTTACTTCAGATCGAACGTCTGAATTCGTATATCTTTTCTCTTTTACTGCATTATTTAATGTTTCGATCATAATATCACTCACACCTTTTAAAACATGGCTTGAGTCTCTAACATAGAGAAGCCCGCGTGTTTGCACATCTGGACCACCAATGATCTTTTTAGTCTTGTGATCAATAAGAATACCAACAATAATGACACCATCAGTTGATAATGTTTCTCTGTCTTTTAAGACTAAACTACCTTCTTCTAAACTATCGCTACCATCTACCATTACATCTTCAGCACTAATCATTTCTGAGGCACTCTTGAGACGTCCTTTTTCAAAGGTTGCGATTTGTCCGTTATCTAAAATAACGATACGATCAGCCGTATAGCCTCCAACACTCATCGCTAAGTCAGCATTCGCCGCCAAGTGACGATACTCTCCTCTAACAGGGACATAGTATCTTGGTTTAAAGAGATTTAACATCATCTTCAAATCTTCTTGTGATGAATGCATTGATAATAATTCATCTTTCTTAATTGCTATGACTTTATGATCATCCTTGTACAATTCATTTTCCAAGGCCATTGCTTCAATTTCAACACCAGGAACTGCAGGTGATGCAATAATGACTGTATCATCTTCTTTTAAGATTAAGCGTTCATCTTCTCCAGCCGCTACTGCGAACATTCTCTTAAAGACTTCTGATCCATCTCCTGTTACAAGTACAATTGTATTCTTATCATTTAAATCATCTAATGTAGCCACAACTTTAGGTGGTAGGTGATAATAGTCAATCTTCTTAAGAAGCGACATAATATCTAACATCTTTTTATCTTTAAAGAATAATTTCTTTCCATTACGATTACATAATTCCGCAAGCTCAATGACACGATATATGTTTTGAGCATACGAAGTAATAATGACACGACCCTCAGCTTCATCAATATAGTTTTCTAAAACATTTGAAATCTTATGGTGAGGTGCCGTATAACCTAGGTTATTGGCTCCAATTGACTCACTTAATAAGGCAAATACTTTTTCTTTTCCAATTTCCGCAATTTCACTAATATCTGAAGCAAACGTATGTAAACCAATGTCATAGTCCACAATAAATTCACCTGTATAAATAATATAACCATAAGGTGTGTCAATCGCAAGCCCAAATGAATCTGGGACCGAATTTGTCACCTTAAAGGTTCTAATGTTTGTATTCGATACCTTAAATTTATCACTGCGTTCAATTTCGTGAATTTCAATATTTTTTATACCTTTTTCACGAAGTGCTTGTTTAATTAAATGTGCAGGGAATGCTGTTGTGTAAACAGGAACTTTAATCTCATCCAATAAATGTACGAGTGCACCCATTGCATCATCATGTGCATGTGTAATAAAAATTCCTTTAATTCTTTTTTTGTTTTCTTTTAAGTACGTAAATTCCGGGATAATCTTTTCGACTCCTAATTGTCCTGCTTCAGCATCTTTCGATCCTGCATCAATTAAGAAGATATCATTACCTAACTCAATTACGTATAAATTTTTTCCATCTTCATCTTGTCCTCCAAGTGAAAATATTCTAATGTCTTTCATGTATAATCCTCCATTATTAAAATTATTGATTCATTTTATATCAAAATTATGTCTTGCATCTTATTCGCGCAAGCACACTGTTTGTGTATATTTTTACGTCATAAAATAATCTTTCTTGACTATTATAACATATTAACCGTAAGATTTCTTATTTTCAATTCATAAAAAAATAGGGAATAATCCCTATTTTTCCTCACCATTTAATGAATACGCTTTAGCTTCAGTAATGAGTACTTCAACGATATCACCAATTTTCGCATGCTTTGGTTCAAAGTTGACGAGTTTATTATGTTCTGTGTAGCCACTGTATACATGTTCATTCTTTTTACTTGGACCATCTACTAATACTTTGAAAGTCTTATTTAAGAATTTCTCATTCCCTTGTGCTGCATATTTTGTTACGAGCTCATTCAATCGCGTTAAACGATCTGACTTGATCTCATCACTGATATTATCTTCAAACTTCGCTGCCGGTGTTCCACTTCTTGGGGAATAGATAAACGTATATGCTAAATCAAATTGACAATAATTGTATAAATCTAAGGTCTCTTGGAATTGTTCCTCTGTTTCATTTGGAAAACCGACAATTATATCTGTGGTAAATGTACAATGCGGAATTCGCTCTCTTAGTTTGTCATAGATATCTTTATATGATTCTACTGTATAACGTCTTCCCATCATTCTTAACACATCATTATTTCCGGATTGTACCGGTAAATGGAATGAAGGCATAACATTTTTATTTGATGCTATAACATCAATCATTTCTTCACTGAAATCCCAAGGATGTGAAGTCATAAAGCGAATTCTTTCAATGCCAGTATCAGCTGCAGCTTGAAGCAATTTCGCAAAGGATGATCCATCATCTAAATCCTTACCATAAGCATTTACGTTTTGCCCTAATAATGTGATTTCTTTATAGCCCTCTGCTACAACTTCTTTTACTTCCGCAATAACATCAGATTGTCTTCGTGATCGCTCTTGTCCTCTAGTATAAGGAACGATACAGTATGTACAGAACTTGTCACATCCATAAATTATGTTAATCCACGCCTTATGCTTCCCTTCTCTTCTAGAAGGCAAGTTCTCAATAACATGTCCTTCTTGAGAATATACTTCCACAATTGTATCTTTTGAAAGAATTGCTGATTCTAAGAGTTGAGGAAGTCTGTGAATATTATGCGTTCCAAAAACTAAATCAACATGTTGATATTTACTCAACACTCTTGAGACTACTGCTTCCTCTTGAGCCATACATCCACAAAGACCTAAGACTAAATCAGGATTTTCTCTTTTCAATCTTTTTAATTGTCCAAGTTCCCCGAACACTTTATCCTCTGCACCTTCACGAATGGCACAGGTATTTAATAAGATAACATCTGCATCCTCCGTATCAAGTGTACGTGTATAGCCTAACTCTTCAAAAATACCTGCCATAACTTCTCCGTCACGCTCATTCGCTTGACACCCATAAGTTCGAATATAGTAATTACGACCGTGTCCAATTCCTTCGATATTATTTGGAATTGTATATTCATTCTCTTTTATTTCTACCTCAGTACGACGGCGTTGAGCTGCCTTTTTCATATCTGGGAAAATATTATTATTTTTCATAGTATCTCCTCTAATTCTTTGTAAATAATACTTGTTATATCGGTCATAATTATAACAAGATATACGCATATTAGCAATCATTAAAAAAACGTCTTGTTTATACAAAACGTCGAAATTAATATTATTTAATTTAATTAAAGATTTTTTACCAAATCATGAAGTTTGACTTCAAGGCCCGAACTTAACTTTAATAAAGACTCAAAGGATAAATTTCGTCCACCATTCTCGACATCAGAAATATAATTTCTATGCAAGCCTGTAATCTTTGATAATGCTTCTTGGCTCAACTTTTTCTTTTGCCTTAGTCCTCTAACCTTTTTCCCCAGTCTTTTTAGTTTTAAGTCTGTACTATCTTTACTTTGCATTCATGCAACTCCCATCTACTTTGCACAGTGGTAACGATTAAATTACCATAATTCATTTTATACGTGTTAAAATATAATGCAAGTAAAATGACTAATTTATATAAAAAAAAGCGATCAATGTGATCGCTTTTGATTATGGACGAATTTGTATTCGTTTTATATTTAATGTTCTATTCGTATTCTCACAAATTTCTAAGAGTACCGCACTGAAGACCGACTCGCCTTTAGCGACAGTATAATGCGTCCGTTTACTGTCAACAATTTGACTTAAAACCTCGTCAATATCTCTTCCGATAATACTGTGATAAGCACCACACATTCCTACATCACTAATATAAGCACAGCCATCAAAGACATCTTCATCAGCTGTTTGAACATGTGTATGAGTTCCAAGAACAGCATTGAAATCATTCTTATAATAGTACATATAAGCTAACTTTTCAGCTGTGGCTTCACCGTGTAAGTCAATTATCTTAATATCAGCATCCGCTTCTTTAAGAATGTGACTTGCATCAATCGGTTTCTGAAGAACATTATTCATAAATGCTTCTGTACAGACATTCGCAACGAGAACTTTTTTACCTAAAACTTCATAAGTATTAAATCCTTTTGCATCTTTAGGTTTTTCCATATTAAGTGGAACGAGCAAACGCGGATCATTGATGATCTCATAAATATCCGCTTTCGCATACGTGTGATTCCCCATTGTTATAACATCTGCACCATACGATATAATTTCATTAAATATTTTTTCAGTAATTCCTTTACCATGTGCAGAATTTTCTCCATTCACGATGGTAAAATCTACTTTGTTTTCTTTTATTACTTCTTGAAGATGATCTGCTAAGGCTCTTCGACCAGGACGACCAACAACATCACCAACAAATAACACTTTCATTATTTGGCTGTTGCACTCGCTCTTGTTTCACGAATCACAGTAACCTTAACTTGTCCTGGATATGTTAATTCGTTTTCAATTCTATCCTTTATTTCTCGAGCAGTTCTATAGCATCCATTATCATCTAATTTATCTGGAATTGCGATAACACGAATTTCACGTCCTGCTTGAATTGCATAAGATTTCTTGACGCCTTCGAATGAATCTCCAATTGCTTCGAGTTCTTCTAATCGACGAATATAGTTTTCAAATGATTCATGACGCGCTCCAGGTCTTGCAGCGCTTAATGTATCTGCGGCTTCAACTAAGTTAGAAATTAAATGCGTTGCTTCAACATCACCGTGGTGAGATTGAATTGCATTTAAGACAACATCGTCTTCGCCATATTTCTTAGCAACTTTATATCCTAATTCAACGTGGGTACCTTCCATCTCAAAGTCTAACGCTTTTCCAATGTCATGTAATAATCCTGCACGTTTCGCAACACTTTGACTTAAACCAAGTTCCGCAGCCATCACTCCAGAGATGTGAGCAACTTCTAAACTGTGATCCAATACGTTTTGACCATAACTATATCTGTAACGTAGGCGCCCAACTAACTTAATGAGTTCACGATCCATACGTCCAACACCAAGTTTAAATACAGCATCTTCACCAACTTTAAGAATGTTATCATCAAGTTCTTTTTGCATCTTGTACACAACTTCTTCAATACGGCTAGGTTGAATTCTACCATCTTTAACTAAATGTTCAATTGACATTTTCGCAACTTCACGTCTAATAGGGTCAAAACAAGAAACTGTGATAACTTCAGGAGTATCATCAATAATTAAATCAACACCTGTTGCCTTTTCAATAGCACGTATGTTACGTCCTTCACGACCAATGATACGTCCCTTCATTTCTTCGTTTGGTAATTGAACTACTGACACTGTTCTGTCTTGAGCTTCTTCTTGAGCACTTCCTTGAATCGCCAAGGCAATAATATTTCTTGCAACTTCTTGTGATTTTGATTGTGCTTCTTCTTCTTGATCTCTCATAAAAGTGGTAATTTCATTTGTCATACCATCTTTAACTTGATCTAATATTTCTAATTTTGCTTCTTCAGTACTTAATTCTGCAATTCTTTCTAACTCTAAAATTTGACTTTCCATTTTATGGTTTAAGTCAAGTTCTAAACTATCTAGTTTTTGGATTTTATCGGTAATATCCTTACTCTTACGTTCATTATTTTTTTCTTTATCAGAAAGTGATTGTTCACGAGTATTTAGATTTCTCTCTCTATCTAAGATTATTTTTTCTTGATTATCTAAATCTTTCTTACGCGTATCTAAAACGGTTTCAACTTGTAAGCGGTAATCCGCAACATCTTTTCGACCTTCTGTTTTTGCTTCTTTTAATAAA
>RRZU012464415.1_pt1 | contig 14209 bp, 12 predicted proteins | sample 2165561 | NCBI WGS metagenome assembly RRZU01 (sample SAMN10456909, study PRJNA506462) | wastewater metagenome | isolation source: wastewater sludge | place: USA: Moscow, Idaho
AGGGAGCTGTCCTTAGTACGAGAGGACCGGGATGGACGTACCTCTGGTGCACCAGTTGTCCTGCCAAGGGCATAGCTGGGTAGCTATGTACGGACGAGATAAACGCTGAAAGCATCTAAGCGTGAAACTCCCCCTAAGATAAGATCTCTCACTCTTAAATGAGGTAAGGCTCGATGTAGACTACATCGTTGATAGGCCAGAGGTGGAAGTGCAGTAATGCATGTAGCTGACTGGTACTAATCAGCCGAGGGCTTGACCTAAACATGAATATGCAGGCTGCTTGCACTGCGGATTTCAATCTACATTGTTCGGTTTTCAGGGCACAGGCGAGCTTAGACGCGCCTTTAGCTCAGTTGGTAGAGCAACTGACTCTTAATCAGTGGGTCCTGGGTTCGAATCCCCGAAGGCGCACCAAACAAAAAGCGCTTTCGCCGCTGAGCAGGGGAGATAACGACGCGGCTTGGTCGCAGAAGTTATTGACCCGCCCGCGAGAAAGCGTGAAACGGCCCGTTGGTCAAGCGGTCAAGACGGCGGCCTCTCACGCCGCAAACAGGAGTTCGATTCTCCTACGGGTCACCATCTTTTCTTGACAACTGAATATTGTAAATACTTACCCGTGAGAAGAACGGTAAGGAGAAGAAAGTTCCTGAGGTAAAACCCGATGGAATGACGGAAGTTTCTTTTGCTTACTTTTCTTTTCGAAGAAAAGTAAGTTGGTATTGATTGCAGTGAGGGTCCACCCGTTCCCATCCCGAACACGGAAGTTAAGCTCACTTGCGCCGAAAATACTTGGCTGGAGACGGCCCGGAAAGATAGGTAATGCCAACACAAAGAAAGCTGTTGCGATGATGCAACAGCTTTTTTTATATCGTGGGGAGGGGAGACAATGCGCTACGAAAAGATTCGTCCGGCGGTCTTTTTGGCCCGGCCCAACCGCTTCATCGCCCATGTGGAGCTGGAGGGGAAGCTGGTCGTGGCCCATGTAAAGAACACGGGGCGGTGCAGGGAGCTACTGCTGCCCGGGGCCAAGGTCTACCTCCAGGAGGCGGACAGCCGCACCCGCAAGACCAAGTTTGACCTCATCGCCGTGGAGAAGGGTGAGCGCCTCATTAATATGGACGCTCAGGCTCCCAATCAGGTCTTTGCCGAATGGGCCAGGTCCGGGGCCTTTGTGCCCGGGCTCACCTTATTGCGGGGGGAAAAGACCTGGGGTTCCTCCCGGTTCGACTTTTATTTTGAGTCGGGAGAGCGCAGAGGCTTTGTGGAGGTCAAGGGGGTCACGCTGGAGGAAGGGGGAGCAGCCTTTTTTCCGGATGCCCCCACGGAGCGTGGGGTGAAGCACCTGGGGGAGCTGATGGCCTGCCGGGAGGCGGGGTATGAAACTTATCTCTGCTTTGTCATCCAGATGGAGGGGATTCGCCATTTCTCTCCCAACGACCGCACCCATCCCGCCTTTGGGGAGGCCCTGCGGCGGGCGGCGGCTGCCGGAGTGGGGCTGCTGGCCTACGACTGCCGGGTTACGCCGGACAGTCTTACCATGGCAGAGCCTGTGGAGCTTCTTTTATAGCGGGGCATGGGATTCCCCGTGAGCACTGCAGGGCAGGCGGACTCTTGCCAAAGAGACCCCGGGGGGCTATAATGGACGTACTTTACCAAATGTGGGAGGCCAAGCATGGAGCCGGAGCTGAAGCTACAGACAAAGGAGATACCCGCCAAGGGGAAGGGGTACTTCACCATAGAGAAATGCTGGCCTGACCAGCTGGATGAGGCGGTGCGCCGGGGGGCGAAGGGCCTGCTGTCCCAGGGGGCTACGGCCATCTATGTCTCCTCCCACGACCCGGCAGCCACCCTATGCGCCGGGCAGGGAGAGGGGTACCGCCTGGAATTCCGGCACGACATCCTGCGTATGGAGCGAGCGCTGTCCAACGGGCAGGCGCTGAGGCGGATTACCCTGGAGCCACTGAGTCGGGAGAAATACGGAACATGGCTTACCATCTATAACGAGAGCTTTTTCGACGTGCCCAATTCGGCCACCTACGACCAGTCCGATCTGGCCCGGGTACTGGAGGAGGGGGGTGCCTGCGGCTTTGCCATGCTGGACGGGGTGCCTGCGGGGGTGTACGAGCTCTCGTCCCGGGAGCCGGACTGCCCCGAGATCGAGGGCATCGGCCTTCTCAAGGGCGCCAGGGGCAGGGGACTGGGCCGGGAGCTGGTGGAGGCCGCTATGTCCCTGTTGGCGGGGCAGGGGTACCGCCGCACCCACCTGCGGGTGTCCACCGCAAACAAAGCTGCCTTCGCACTCTACCGCTCCATGGGCTTTCAAATTACGGAGCTCATCTCCCACTGGTATGAGGTCCTTTCAGAGGGAGATTTGGGAGGGTAGCAATCTAGGGGGGACTGCGTCCCCCCCTAGATGTGGAAAAACTGCCAGGCCGACCGAGTTTTTTTGACCGTCTGAGCAAAAAGGTGACAGGAGATTGCGCAAGCAGCGATCTCCTGTCACCTTTTTATTCAGGGGCTTATCTTGGGGCCAGAAAGGCGAGGGCGGGGAGGTTGCGGGCTACACCGTAGACGACCGCGGCCGCCACCATCGCCCAGATCAGGGCGTTCTGCCGGGGGGAAGGCATTGCTCTGCCAAGGCGCACCCACTCCAGGGTCAACTGCCCCAGCAGGACGGCCACCGGGGGCAGAAGGAGGAAGAGACCCGGATTGGCGCGCCAGGCCCCCGGAAGATCCCAGTGGAGGAGGGACAGGCACATCCGGGTGGCTCCACAGCCGGGGCACCAGAGGCCGGTGGTCCGGTGAAAGGGGCAGGGGATGGCAAGCCCAGTGAGGGAGACCCAGAGGGTGTATCCCAGCCCAACCACCGCCAGGGCACCCAGCCATAGTCCCAGCCGCCGGAGCCGGGCATTAGAAGTCATCGCCGGGATAGTAGCGGTTGAGCTCGCCCTGAATCAGGGCATAGCTGATGATGCCCAGCTGGAAGATGGACAGGAGCAGATAGAGGATGGCCAGGTTGCCGGTGGGAACGCCGCGCTCCGCCCGAGCCCTGTCCAGCTTCTCGCCCATCTGATAGGACCAGTAGAGGCTGTAGATGCCGCAGGTGAGCAGGGTGAAGAGAAACGCCATACCGCCGGTGGTGGTACCCTGCCCGGTGCACTCGATGGAGTCGTCGGTCAAGCTGATGAACCAGTAAATGCCGTAAATACCGCAGGTAATCAAGGTGAAGAAAATACACAGGGCTACATTGCGATGTCTCATAATTTACTCCCTCCTATCTATCAATCAAGGCTTGCAGTTCACATCTCCCGGCGGCCCTCCAGGGCCCGCATCAGGGTGGCGTCATCGGCAAATTCCAAATTGCTGCCCACGGGGATGCCATAGGCCAGCCGGGTGACCCGCACCTCAAAGGGCTTTAGGAGCCGGGAGAGGTACATGGCGGTGGCCTCCCCCTCGGTGTCCGGATTGGTGGCCATGATAATCTCCCGGATGCCGCCGCCGCTTACCCGCGCCAGCAGGGACTTGATCTGGAGGTCGTCCGGCCCCACATGGTTCATGGGGGAGATGACTCCATGGAGCACATGGTAGAGCCCCTGGTACTCCCGGCTGCGCTCGATGGCCACCACATCCTTGGGGTCGGCCACCACACAGACCAGGCCGCTGTCCCGCTTCCCGCTGGCGCAGACGGGGCAGGGGCCCTCCCCCTCGGTCAGATTGCGGCAGATGGGGCAGTAGGAGATGGCGGCCTTGGCCGCAGTGATGGCATCGGCAAAGGCCGTGGCCTCCTCCGCCGGGAGGGAGAGGACAAAGAAGGCCAGCCGCTGGGCTGACTTTCGGCCCACGCCGGGCAGGCGTGCAAACTGCTCCACCAGTCGCTCCAGGGTGGGGGGGAAATACTGCATGGAATAACCTCCAGTAAAATTGCTATTTGGAATTGATTTGGTGCTTCCTTACGCTCTTAGCGCCTCTACCGCAGCGGCGGGGTCGGCTGCGCCAAAGACGGCTGAGCCAGCTACCAGCACATTGGCCCCGGCCTCCACACAGAGGTGGGCAGTCTCAGGGTTGATGCCACCGTCCACCTCCAGATGGCAGGTGGGGCAGTACCGGTCAATGTAACGGCGCAGGGCGGACAGCTTTGGGAGCTGGTCGGCCATGAAGGCCTGACCGCCAAAGCCGGGCTCCACCGTCATAAGGAGGATGAGGTCCAGCCCCTGCTCCAGGTAGGGGATGACGGCCTCGGCGGCGGTGATGGGCCGCAGGACAATGCCCTTCTTCACCTTCCGGGCTTCCATACTGGCCAGGGCCTCCCGGATGCGGGGAGGGGTGTCGGCCTCCAGGTGAACCGAGAGGAGGTCGGCCCCCGCATCCGCGAAATCGCCGATGTAGCGCAGGGGTTTTTCCACCATCAGGTGGACGTCTAAAAATTTGTCGGTGCAGGCCCGGAGGGACTTGAGCACCGGAACACCCAGAGAGATGTTGGGCACGAAAGCCCCGTCCATCACGTCCACATGGAGCCAGTCGGCATTGGGGACCCGTTCGATATCCCGCTGAAGATTGGCGAAATCGGCAGAGAGGATGGAGGGTGCAATTTTAATCATCTTTTCATCTCACCTTTACACACAATTCAAAAAGACTTGCTATGCTATGAAGACCGGCCGCACCCAGGGGCCCGGCCCGGCATAGGATGCGTCAGCGGAATGGCCCGGGGAGGGTCCGCCGGTTCTTTCCCCCGACAGAGAAATCGGCTCCCACCGGCGGCGGGCCGACGGCCCCGGAGAACCACCGCTTTCAGATAGCTGTCCGGCGGGCAGGCCGCCCGCCGGACAGCAGACGGATGAGTCCTAGTCGTAGAAGTCCCCGGTGTTGACCACCTTGGCGTCAAAGCCGGCGGCGCACATGGCCCGGAGTATGCCCGCCTTGTGACCGTGGCCGAAGGCTTCCAGCGTGACCCGTAGCTCCACTCCACTCTGGCGGTTGATATTGACAAACTGGTTGTGCTCCAGCTTGATGATGTTGCCGTTCTCCCGGGAGATGATGTCGGCGACCCGAAGGAGCTCTCCCGGGCGGTCGGGCAGGTGGACCGAGAAGGTGAAGACTCGGCCCCGGTTGATCAGCCCATGCTGGACAAGACTGGCCACCGTGATCACGTCCATATTTCCGCCGGAGAGGACGCTTACCACGTTCTTACCCTTGCAGTCCAAGTGGGAGAGGGCGGCCACCGAGAGGAGTCCCGCGTTCTCCACAATCATCTTATGCTTTTCCATCATATCCAGGAAGGCGTCCACCAGCTCGGCATCCTCGATGGTGATGATGTCGTCGATGTTCTTCTGGATGTAGGGGAAGACCAGGTCGCCCGGAGTGCGGACGGCTACGCCGTCGGCAATGGTCTCCACCCGGGGCAGGGTGACCACCTTGCCTGCCTCGATGCTGGCACGCATAGAGGCGGCCCCAGCGGGCTCCACCCCGAAGACCTTGACCTGGGGGTTGAGGAGCTTTGCCATGGTGGACACGCCCGCGGCCAGTCCGCCCCCGCCGATGGGGACCAGGATCACGTCGACATCGGGCAGGCGCTGAAAGATTTCATAGGCGATGGTGCCCTGCCCGGTGGCCACGGCCAGGTCGTTGAAGGGGGGGATGTAGGTGAGTCCCTCCTCCTCCACCATGCGCTGAGCCAGCTCGGCTGCGTCGTCAAAGCACTCTCCGTGTAGGACAACCTTGGCGCCCAGGTCCTTGGTGTTGTTTACCTTGACCAGGGGGGTGGTGGTGGGCATGACGATGGTGGCATTCACTCCGGCGGCTTGAGCCGCGTAGGCCACGCCCTGGGCGTGATTTCCCGCCGAGGCGGTGACTAGGCCCCGGGCCTTCTCCTCCTCGGTGAGGGTGCTCAGCTTAAAATATGCGCCGCGGATTTTGTAGGCCCCGGTGACCTGCATATTTTCCGGCTTAATGTATACATTGTTTCCGGTGGCCTTGGAGAAGGCCGGGCTGTGCACCAAGCCCGTGTTGGAGATGACCCCCGACAGCACCCGACCCGCGGCTTTGAAATCTTCCAGTGTCATCATAATAGACGTAAACCTCTTTTCTTGCGTTCCCTTTATTTTAATGAATCACGGGTGTAAAGTCAACGATTCCTGTCAACTCTTATGGGGACTTGGCACGCCCCACTGTCAATCTCCTTGACACCCCCACGGTATGGGCGGTACAATAGAGATAAATTCACAATTCATCGGCCTGCCATGCGGGCCCTGCTTGGGAGGAACACGCCAATGGTGAAAAAAGTAAAAAAGTCGGTGGCTCCCATCTATCTGGTTGCCGCCCTATGGGGGGCCTGGGCCCTGGTCTTTCCGCTCTATGCTCCCATCCATTATGTGATGGCGGCGCTGGCTTCGGTGATCGTCTATATTGTGGGGAGGTCCATCTTCCCCGACCGGGCCTACGAGGTGCCCACTACCGAGGCAAAGGCCGCGCCGGAGAAGAAGGAGCCCGTGAAGAAGAGCACCGGAAATCCGGAGCTTGACAAGGTGGTGGAACAGGGTCGCCTGGCCGTGAACGAGATGCGTCGCCTGAACGACAGCATCAAGGGAGAGAAGCTTTCCACCCAGATTGACCATCTGGAGGACATGACGGGGAAAATCATCTCTCACGTGACGGAGCACCCGCAAAAGCTGCCACAGATCTCTAAGTTTCTTAATTTTTATCTTCCCACCACCCTCAAGCTTCTCAACGCATACGACCGCATGGATGACACCGGTATCTCGGGGGCCAATATCGACGGCACCAAGGGCAAGATTGACGCCATGATGGACACGGTCACCACTGCCTTCGACAAGCAGTTGGACGCACTCTTCGGCGACGAAGCGCTGGACATCTCCACCGACATCACGGTGATGGAAAACCTGATGGCCCAGGAGGGCATGGGGGGACTCCAGATGGGGGATACCGGCGGCGCGACAGAATTGAAGCTTTAAGCCCCCGCGCAAGGGGCGGCGAGCGCCTGAAGTGCAGACTTGCCTGCATTGTGTCCGCGCTTCCCTAGCAGAAAGAGAACGGAAAGGAAGAATTTGTTATGTCTGATGACCACCTAAATCTTACCCCCGAGCTGCTCCTGGACCCCACCGGGGCTGCCGAAACCGCCTCCGCCGTACAGGAGGCACCCCAGGCCCCCAGCCTGACACTGGAGAGCTCCATCACCCTGGAGGACGGCGCCGCCGCCCAGAAGGCCAAGGAGGTTCAGGCCGTTCAGATCGATGAGAGCATGCTGAGCGAGGCCGAGCGAAAAATAGTCAACGACTTTGCCGACAAGATCGACATCACCGACTCCAACGTGGTGCTCCAGTACGGCGCAGCGGCCCAGAAGAATATCTCCACCTTCTCCGAGAACTCCCTCAACAGCGTGCGCACCAAGGACCTGGGCCAGGTGGGCGAAGCGCTGTCCGGCCTGGTGGTGGAGCTCAAGGGCTTTGCCCAGCCGGAGAAGAAGGGCATCGCCGGCTTCTTCCAGAAGAAGCGCAATGAGGTGGAGGAGATCAAGGCCAGCTACTCCAAGGCGGAGACCAATGTGAGCAAGATTGTCCAGGTGCTGGAGGGCCACCAGGTCACCCTGATGAAGGACATCGCCATGCTGGACCAGATGTATGACCTCAACACCAAGTACTATAAAGAGCTCACCATGTATATCATCGCCGGGAAGAAGAAGCTCCAGCGGGAGAGAGAGACCACCCTGGAGAACCTGAGGAAAAAGGCGGCCCAGACCGGTGCTCAGGAAGACGCCCAGGCGTACAACGACATGGCCAACCTCTGCAACCGCTTTGAGAAGAAGCTCCACGACCTGGAGCTCACCCGTATGATCTCCATCCAAATGGGGCCCCAGACCCGGCTCCTCCAGAACAACGACACCCTCATGCTGGAGAAGATTCAGTCCTCCCTGGTGAACACCATCCCCCTCTGGAAGAGCCAGATGGTGCTGGCCCTGGGGCTGGAGCACTCCCGTCAGGCCACCGCAGCCCAGGGCGCAGTGACCAATATGACCAACCAGCTTCTCCAGCAGAATGCCGATATGCTCAAAATGGGTACCGTTGAGACTGCCCGTGAGGCAGAGCGGAGCATTGTGGACATCACCACCCTCCAGCATACTAACCAGCAGCTCATCGCCACCCTGGACGAGGTGATGAACATCCAGAAGGAGGGCTCCCAGAAGCGGAAGGAAGCGGAAATCGAGCTTGGCCGCATCGAGGGTGAGCTGAAGCAGAAGCTCCTGGAGCTGAGGGGATAAGTGGCAGAAACTGCGCCGTCAATCCTCTGTAGTAATGTGTTTGCGGGCGCACCGGATAGACGAGCGCCGTATGAGAAGAAGGAGACGCCATGAAATTCTTTCAAAAAAGATCGGTAGCCATCCTCATTACCCTGGTGGTCATTGCCGGAGCCATAGGCATCGGCCAGTGGAGGGGCGTCGGGATGACCACTCCCGTGCCGGAGCAGCCCAGCGTCTCCACCGGCCTGGACCAGAGCCTGTCCACCGGGAAATACGAGAAATATATCTACGACGGGGCCAATATCCTATCCTCCTCGGCCGAGCGGGACCTCCTTCTCTATAACGCCAACTGGGACTACCGCTACAATAGCGTCCTCGCCGTTGTGACAGTGGAAAACGCCACCGGCGGAGATGTGGAGAGTCTGGCTTGGGACCAGGGGCTGGATATGGGCCTGGGCGAAGGGGATGCCGTGCTGGCCCTGGACGTGAACGGGGGGGCCTACTGGGTGGCGCCCGGCGAGGACTTCTCCACCATCCTCACCAGCAAAGTGGCCGGCGAGCTGGAGACCGGCTTGAAATCCAATTTCGGTGCCAGCCGCTATGAGGAGGGCATCCTGGGTTTCTATGCCTCCATGAATCAGGTCTATCTGGATAATTTTGGCCTGGGCAACGCGGAAACGGGCAATATTACCTACGGGGAAGGCCAGTTCGCAATCGGGACTGCAATCTTCCTGCTGGTTTTGGGGCTCATTCTCTTCTTAGCCATCGCCTCGGCCATCGACAATTCCCGCTATAACACCTACTATGGCAGGTACTACGGGGTGGGGGCACCCCCGGTCATGTTCCGGCCCATTCTCTTCTGGCACGGCCCCAGCTATGGCTGGTACCGCAACCGCTGGAGTCCGTCCTATCGCACAAGGTATCATGACCATAACGGCCGGGGCCCCGGTGGGGGCTTTGGCGGCGGCAGCTCCAGCGGCTTCGGCGGTCGGGGGAACTCAGGACCCCGCGGGGGAGGTACCTTCGGAGGTAAGCCCTCGGGCGGCGGCAGCCGGGGTGGCTTCGGCGGCTCCTTCAGCGGCGGCAGCCGGGGTGGCGGCTCCTTCGGGGGAAGCCGAGGCGGCGGCTTTGGAGGAGGGTTCAGCGGCGGCAGCCGAGGCGGTGGCTTCGGCGGTGGCGGAGGCGGCCGGGGCGGCGGCTTCGGCGGCCGGTAAGGTAGGCTTTGGGAGGGCGCGGCAGTGCTTGTCGCGCCCCCTTTTATGTGGTATGATAGCTGGAAAACGGAATAGAACGAGGGGGAACTTGAGATGCCAATTGACCGTAAGAGTCTCAAACGGGAGGCAAAAGCGCAGCTACACCTGGCGTGGCCCGGCGTGGCGGGTGTGACACTGGTCTATCTGCTGCTGGCGGTCGCACTGAGCCAGGTGCTGGAGTTTATCACGTCCAACCCAATCGGCACATTTACTGCCATGGCCCAGGCGGCGGCGGTCGAGGGGGATCCTCTGGCCGTCCTGATGGCCTGGATGAACGGGGGGGGAGAGGGGACCTTACTGACTGTATTCCTGTCCATACTCCTGCTTTTGTTTGGCATGACGCTGTCCATCAGCTATCAGGCGTATACGCTCCGCCGGGCGGATGGAGGCCGGGGCCGGATGAATGACCTCCTCTTTGGATTTAACTATGTGGGGCAGATCATTTTAATGAATGTGGTCCTGTTCTTTTTCCAGCTGGGATGGAATATGATGGCCGGGGTACCCGCAGCGATTGTGGGGGCGGTGGCCATGTGGATGATCAATCTACTGGGCGGCGGGGGACAGGTGGCAATCGTCGCAGGAGTCGTAGCGTTCTATGTCATCGCGTTGGTGGGTGGTATGGCCGTGGGGGGATATTTAACCTCCCGATACGCTTTGGCACCATGGATATTGTCCGACCAGCCCGAGCTGGGTGCCATGGAGGCAATCCGTCGCAGCGTTCAGACCCTGCGTGGCCGGCTATGGGAGGCATTCTCCCTCTCCCTCTCCTTTGCGGGCTGGTGGATCTTCTACCTTCTTGTGGTTCTGGGGATTGCGGGAGTGGGACTGAGTGGCATGCTCCCCGCCTTCCAGGGCGGGCAGATTGACCCTGCTCAGGTGGGACTGGCGGGCGGCCTGGCACTGGGTGTGGTGGTACCCCTGTTCACCATGGCCTTCCAGCTTTTTTTCCTGCCCTACCACTCGGGGGTCTATGCCCTATATTACCGCGCCCGCCTGCCCCGGCAGGTGGAGGCGTATCCCCAGGACGACCGGCCTGAGCCATTTTAGCTAAGGACCAAGGTCCCACGCCCGGAGCAGAGCGTGGGATCTTCTTTTGCCCATCTATGCAGGGTATTGCCCCCGCTCAGGTGGAGGGCGCGCTTTTTGGGCAAAAGGGTGCGGGAAAGCTGAAAATTCCCTTACATTTTCACACTGCCTATGATATAATACCAAAGCCAATTCCGCACTTCCCTTTGTGCGGTGCTACCAAAGCGATATTTATGACGAAATGTGAGGACGGCCCATGCTTCAATTTGACGAATATAAAGTAAAGCTCAACAACCTCCGCCCCGACCTGGAGGAGCTGGGCAGGGCCCTGGGTCTGGCCACTGCCGAGCGGGAGCTCGATATGCTGGAGTCGGAGAGCGCCTCCGACGGTTTCTGGAATAATTTAGAGAGGGCGCAGAAGATTCAGCAACGCATCAAGACCCTCCACAACAAGGTGGACGGGCAGAGACGCCGCCTGTCCCACTGGGAGGACCTGATGACTCTGTGCGAGATGGGCAATGAGGAGGAGGATGAGTCCTTAGTCCCCGAGCTGGAGGAGGGTTTTGGCAAGCTCACCAGGGAGATGGAGGAGGCCCGCCTCTCCACCCTCTTCACCGGGGAGTATGACGCATCCAATGTTATCATGACCATCCACGCCGGAGCGGGTGGAACGGAGGCCCAGGACTGGGCCGAGATGCTCTACCGGATGTACACCCACTGGTGCGATCAGAAGGAATTCTCCTACCAGACGGTTGACTATCAGGATGGAGATGAGGCCGGCATCAAATCAGCCACCATCATGATTCAGGGGGAGAACGCCTACGGCCACCTCCGGGGGGAGCACGGCGTCCACCGGCTGGTGCGGGTCTCGCCCTTCGACGCGAATGCCCGCCGCCAGACCTCTTTCGCCGCGGTGGAGGTTATGCCAGAGATCCCCGATGACATGGAGGTGGACATCCGCCCCGAGGACATCGAGATGCAGGTCTTCCGCTCCTCCGGCGCGGGCGGCCAGCACATCAACAAGACCTCTTCCGCCGTCCGCCTGATCCACCAGCCAACCGGTGTGGTGGTGGCCTGCCAGACCGAGCGGAGCCAGGTCCAAAACCGGGAGACCTGTATGCGGATGCTCCGGTCCAAGCTGGTGGAGCTTAAGATGCAGGCCCACGCCGAGAAGGTCTCCGACATCAAGGGGGTCCAGCTCAAGATTGAGTGGGGCAGCCAGATACGCTCCTATGTCTTTATGCCCTACCAGATGGTCAAGGATAACCGTACCGGCTTTGAGACCAGCAACATCAGCGCCGTTATGGACGGGGACTTGGACGGCCTCATCAATGCCTATCTCCGCTGCGAGGCCACCGGTACCTGGGTCACGAAATAACACATCGTTTGGTGGTAATCCGTCATTTGACGGATTACCACCAAAATTTTACACAGAATCTATGAAAGGTCCCTTGTGCTTTTGGGTAGAATTTGCTAATATTACAGTATCCATCCGGCGGAGCTCCCCCTGCCAAACGTGCTGAAGGATGAAAAAGATCAGAAGGAAGAAAGGTGGAATGTTCCATGAAGAGAACCGGAAAGCTCCTATCCCTGTTCCTGACACTGGCAATGGTCCTATCCCTCTTTGTCCCTGCAATGGCAGCGGACGAAACCCCGACATACGCCATCCCCGACGTGAAGGGAAAGATCGTCATCCTCCATACCAACGATGTCCACGGCGCCGATGTGGCGGCATCGGGTACCAGCATCGGCACCGCAGGCGTGGTCCAGCTGAAGAAGGACTTTGAGGCCGCGGGCGCAAAGGTCCTTCTGCTCTCGTCGGGTGACGCCATTATGGGCAAGCCCCTGGTGAGCGCCGACAAGGGGAAGACCGCCATCGACTTTATGAACGCAGCAAACTATGACGCCATGGCCGTGGGCAACCACGAGCTGGACTTCGGCCTTGACAATCTGAAGGCCCTGGCGGCCCAGGCCCAGTTCCCCATCCTGGACGCAAATATGATCACCGTGGCCGATGGGAAGACTGTGTTTGACGGCCACAAGGTTTTTGAGATTGACGGCGTGAAGATAGGCGTGTTTGGCCTATCCACTCCCGAGACACTGACCAAGGCGGACGCCAGCAAGATGCCCGGCGTCACCTTCCGGCAGAGCGAGAAGCTCTACGAAGTCGCCGAGGTGCAGGTGGACGCGCTGAAGGCAGAGGGTGCGCAGGTCATCGTGTGCCTGGGCCATCTGGGCGTTGATGCTGAGAGTGCTCCCAACCGCTCCATCGACCTGTGCGAGGCGGTAGACGGCATCGACCTCTTCATCGACGGGCACAGCCACTCCACCCCGGCGCAGATCATCAGCGCCATCGGCAATACCGAGAAGAATAATATCGTCAATGGTACCAAGATTGTCTCCACCGGAACTGCGCTGGCGAATGTGGGCGTCGTCATCTACGATCCCGCTGCCAAGACACTGACCGACAGTCTGGTCTCCGCCAAGGCGTACAGCAAGGTGGACGCAAAGGTCGCCAAGCTGGTCAATGACCGGAATGCCGCTGTGAACAAGCAGTACGGCTCGGTCAAGGTCGGCACCAGCGAGGTGGACCTGAACGGAACCCAAGCCGGTGGAAAGGGCACCGCGGAGAATACCAAGGCCGACATCCTGTTCCCCAATGGGGTGGGTCTGCGCCTCTCCGAGACCAACCTGGGCGATTTTTCTGCAGACGCCATCCTATGGCAGGCCCGCAAGGTGCTGGGTGAGGAGAAGGTGGACCTGGCCCTCACCAACGGCGGCGGAATCCGCAAGACCCTGGGCAAGGGAGACATCACCATGCTGGACCTGCTGGCCGTGTATCCCTTCGGCAATACCGTCGCCACCATTGATGTGACCGGCACTGAGCTGCTGGAGGGCCTGGAGGCCGCCACCCAGTTTACCCCGGTCTCCACTTCCGGCGGATTTCCTCAGGTGAGCGGCATTGCGTTCACCGTGAAGACAGCCGTCCCCTATGCAAAGGGCGACCAGTATCCCAGCGCCACCTATTATGCCCCCAAGACCCCTGGTGCCCGTGTGACCATCACCGAGGTCAACGGCAAGGCCTTTGACCTCAATGCCACCTACACCGTGGCCACCAACGACTTCACCGCCAAGGGCGGCGATACCTACGGCATGTTCAAGCGCGTGGGCGGCTGGAAGGACACGGGTGTCACCCTGGAAAACGCCCTGATCAATTACACCAAGGAGGCCCTGAGTGGCACCATCACGGCCGAGAAATACGGCCAGAGCGCCGGGCGCATTACCCTTCAGACACTGCCCTTGGATGTGAAGGGGAATGAGTGGTTTATTCCCGCTGTGGAGTATGCGCTGAGAGCCGGTGTGATGAACGGTGTGGGCGCGGGGAATTTCGCTACCAGCGGCACCGTGACCCGCGGCACCGTGGTTCAGACCCTCTACAATAAGGAGGGGAAACCCGCGGTCACAAGTGCCACCTTTGCCGACGCGGCCGGTACTTGGTATACGGACGCCGCCAACTGGGCGGGCTCCGCCGGCATCGTCAAGGGGGATACCGCGGGCAAGTTCAACGGCGAGAACGCCATCACCCGCCAAGAGCTGGCCGTCATGCTCACCAATTATATGAGCTTTAAGAAGATGACCACGTTGAAGGCATCCCTCGCCAAGGTGAGTGATGCTGCGG
>RRZU010227470.1_pt1 | contig 14208 bp, 14 predicted proteins | sample 2165561 | NCBI WGS metagenome assembly RRZU01 (sample SAMN10456909, study PRJNA506462) | wastewater metagenome | isolation source: wastewater sludge | place: USA: Moscow, Idaho
CCTGCGGGTTTTCGAACGTGGCGCGGGCGAAACGCTGGCCTGCGGCAGCGGCGCCTGCGCTGCCGTGGTGGCCGGTATCGCGCGCGGCCTGCTCGATTCGCCGGTGCGTGTCGAAATGCGCGGCGGTACACTGCATATCGTCTGGAAAGGCCAAGGGACGCCGGTATCGATGACTGGCCCCGCGCTTACCGTCTTCAAGGGAGAAATTGAGTTATGAGATCGGAAGAAGTCGCGCGTTACCTGCAGGACAATCCCAAGTTTTTCGAGGAAAACGCTGATCTGGTCTCCAATATGGTGGTTCCGCACCCGTATGCGGGGCGGACGATCTCGATCACCGAAAGGCAGATGCTGGCATTGCGCGACAAGAACCGGCACCTCGAAGGCAAGATGGGCGAGTTGCTGCAGTTTGCCGAGGAAAACGACGCGATCAGCGAGAAAATGCACCGGCTGGCGGTGGGGCTGATCACCGCCAGGAGCTTTCAGACGGTGTTGCACACCCTGAATTTCCACCTGCGTGACGATTTTTCTGTCCCGCACGTGGCGCTGCGTCTCTGGGATCGTCCGGAAGGCAGCGACGAACTGCCGGAATTCGCCGAGGTCAGCCAGGAGCTGCAGGCGTTTGCGGAAACGCTGACGCAACCCTACTGTGGTTCGACGGCTGGTTTCGAGACCTCCTCGTGGTTCGGTGAGGCGTCGCTGCATGTCCGTTCACAAGGCTTGATTGCGTTGCACAGCGGGAGCGCCACGATCGGCATGATTGCCCTCGGCAGCGAAGATCACGAGCGCTTCTACGCCGGCATGGGGACCGTCTACCTCGTGCGTCTCGGTGAAATGTCGGCGGCGGCGCTGGCGCGTGTCCTCCGCTGAAACGACATCGATGACCGCCGATGCGCGCGTCGCCAGCGTCAGCGCCTACCTTGACGAACTCGCCCAGCAGCGACGTTTGTCCGCGCACACGCTCAGGAATTATCGGCATGATCTCGAACTGCTCTGCGGCCTGCTCGGCGAGTCGCCTGGCGAGTCGACGGACGGTTTGCGCGCTGGATTGCCCGATGCCTCCGGCTTCGACGCCATTCGAACGCATCACATCCGCCGCTTCGTCGCGCAGTTGCACACGCGCGGCCTCGGCGGCCGCTCGATCGGGCGCACGCTCTCGGCCTGGCGCGGCTTGTATCGCTGGCTCGGCCAGCGCGGCATGGCCACGCAGAATCCCGTTGACGGTGTGCGGCCGCCGCGCAGCCCCAAGGGCTTGCCGAAGGTGCTGTCACCTGACGAAGCGAGCCGCTTGCTGGAAGCGGACCCGGAAAACCTGTTGGCGGTTCGCGATCAGGCGATCTTCGAGTTGTTCTACTCTTCGGGCCTGCGCCTGGCCGAACTCGCAGCCCTCGACCTTGCCTGTCTCGAAGATCTGCTGGCCGGCGAGGTGCGCGTCCTCGGCAAGCGCAGCAAGCTGCGCATCGTTCCGGTGGGTAGCAAGGCCAGGGAAGCGGTGGCGCTGTGGGCCGCGCAGCGCCCCCGCCTGGCGGCAGCCGACGAGGCAGCGCTGTTCGTTGGCCAGCACGGCAAACGTCTGGGCATGCGCATGATCCAGTTGCGCCTGCAGCGGCGTGGTCTGCTGCAGGGCCTGCCAGCGCGGGTGCATCCGCACATGCTGCGCCATTCCTTCGCCTCGCACGTGCTGCAGTCCTCGGGCGATCTGCGGGCGGTGCAGGAGATGCTCGGGCATGCCAGCATCGCCTCGACGCAGGTCTACACGCACCTCGATTTCCAGCATCTGGCGGCTGTTTACGACCAGGCGCATCCGCGCGCCAAACGCAAGCCGGAGTGACGTGCAAGGCGCCTCAACGCCGATGCCGACGAACCAGCCATCCGTAGATGGCGAGATTGACTCCAATCACCACGGCGCCCATGGCCAACTGCATGCCGCGCGTGAGTTCGGCCGGATAGATGATCGGCAGCAGGTAATGCTCGATGAAGCTGCCGTGATAGCCGGCTTCGCCGGCAGCCTGTCGCCATCGATTCTCCAGCGGCGTCAGCGGGCAGTAGCCGCCGGTCAACTCGATCAGCGCACCCCAGCAGACGGCCGGCAGGTGCGCCAGCGCCAGCCGCGGCCAGCGTAGCACCAGCACCCCACCGAAAAGGACGAAGACGATGAACAGCAGATGTGCCAGGACGAGGGCGTCTGCCAGGAATCGATCGCTCATGCTATGTGCTGACCTCTTTATCAGAATTGTCTTTAATGTATGGCAATGCGAATCATTCTCATGTATAGTGCAGATGTAATGACCAGGGTCGTGACAAGGCTTCCGGAATGGTACCGCAGGCGGTGTCTGGCGGCGCAGTCCGCGACTTTTCCGCCAGGACTTGTCGCCCATCGGTCCATGAAGAGGCACTTGAAGAAAGGTGGCAGATCCGATGAATCCCCAAGAATTGATCACCCTGTTCGACCTTCCGCTGGGTCAGGAAGGCCTGGTGAGCAGCCGGCCCGACGCCATCAGCGGCGACGCCGCCGACCGGGCGCTGGCGCTGCGGCTGTTCGAGATCGGTTTTCTCGATGGCGAGCGGGTGCGCGTCGTGGCGCGCGGACATCCAGGCGGCGATCCGGTCGCGGTGCGGGTCGGCAACACGATGTTCGCCTTGCGGAAATTTGAAGCCGAGCACGTTCTGGTCGCTCCGCTGGGAGGAAAAAATCCATGAGCATTGCCAATGCAGCCTGCAGCCTGGCCCTGCTGGGCAATCCGAATTGCGGCAAGACGGCGCTGTTCAATCTGCTGACCGGCAGCCGGCAGAAGGTCGCCAACTATCCGGGCGTGACCGTCGACCGCAAGGAGGGGCAACTCACGACACCGTCGGGCAAACAGTTTCGCATCCTCGATTTGCCGGGGGCCTACAGTCTCAATGCGGTCAGCATCGACGAGGAAATCACCCGCGACGTGGTCCTGGGAGCGATCGCCGATGAGCAGCGTCCCGATCTGATCGTCTGTGTCAGCGACGCCACCAACCTCAAGCTCAACCTGCGGCTGGTTCTCGAAGTCAAGCGCCTGGGCCTGCCGATGCTCCTGGCGCTGAACATGACCGACCTGGCCGCGAAACGCGGCATCGCCATCGACGTGCCCGCGCTGGCGCGTGAGCTGGGAATGCCGGTGGTCAGCACCGTCGCGGTCAGGCGCGGCGGCGCCGGCGAGCTGATTTCCCAGCTCGAAGCCATGGCGCCGGATGCGGCTGCTCAGCCGGTGTCCTGGCTGCCGCCCGATGTGGCCGACGTCACCGCCACCCAGCGCGAAGTACGGCGGATTCTCGCGGCAACGGTGCGCGAACCAGCGCTCGACACCCGCCTCGACGAGCGCATCGACCGCGTCATTCTGCACCCGCTATGGGGAATGCTCATTCTGGCGGGCACGCTGTTCCTGATGTTCCAGGCGGTGTTCAGTTGGGCCAGCCTGCCGATGGAATGGATCAAGGACGGTGTGGCCGCCTGTGGCGAGTTTCTCATGGCGCAAATGCCGGAGGGCATCCTGCGCAGCCTGCTGGTCGACGGCATCATCGCTGGCGTCGGCAGTGTGCTGGTGTTCCTGCCGCAGATCCTGATCCTTTTCCTGTTCATTCTTGCTCTGGAAGATTCGGGCTACCTGCCACGCGCAGCCTTCCTGCTCGATCGCCTGATGGGCACCGTCGGCCTCTCGGGTCGCTCGTTCATTCCGCTGCTGTCGAGCTTTGCCTGCGCCATTCCCGGCATCATGGCGGCGCGCACCATTTCCAACTGGCGCGATCGGCTGGCAACGATCATGATCGCGCCGCTGATGACCTGCTCGGCGCGTTTGCCGGTGTACGCGCTGATCATCGGCGCCTTCATGCCGGAGAGCACGGTGGCTGGCGTGTTCAACCTGCAGGGACTGGTGCTGTTCGTCCTCTACGTGGCGGGAATCCTGAGCGCGATGGCCGTCGCCGGGGTCCTCAAGCTGACGGTCGGCCGCGGCCAGCAACATCCGCTGATGCTCGAATTGCCGTCGTACCGTTGGCCACATGCCCGCAATCTGCTGCTCGGTCTGGTCGAACGCGCGCGGATCTTCATCATGCGCGTCGGCAACATCATCCTCGCGCTGATGGTGGTGCTGTGGTTCCTGTCGTCGTTCCCGGCGGCGCCGGAAGGCGCCAGCGGCCCGGCGATCTACTACAGTTATGCCGGCATGCTTGGTCGGGCGCTCGCAGTGATCTTTGCACCGGTCGGCTTCAACTGGGAGATCTCGATCGCCCTGGTGCCCGGCATGGCGGCGCGCGAAGTCGCGGTCGGCGCCCTCGGTACGGTCTATGCGCTGTCGGCGACCGGCGACGACGTCGCGACGCAGCTTGCACCCATGCTGGCGGCAGGCTGGTCATTGCCGACAGCGTTCTCGCTGCTCGCCTGGTATGTCTTTTCACCGCAGTGCCTGTCCACGCTTGCAGTGGTCAAGCGCGAGACCAACTCGTGGCGTTATCCGCTGCTGATGGCCGGCTACCTGTTCGCCCTGGCGTATGGGGCGGCTTTCGTCACCTACCGGATCGCCCTTTTTCTCACCGGAGCGGGCCATGCTTGAAGAATGGATCGTCTATGGTGTGGTCATTTGCGCTACCATCTACGCGACGTGGCGATTGCTGCCCGGCGTTCTGCGGGACGCGCTTGCCGAACGCTGCGCGAACCTGGCGCAGCGTCTCGGACTGGCGTCTGCCAACGCCAGATCACCAGCGCAGGGGGCCAGTCGCAGGGCGAGCGGCGGCTGCGGCGGCTGCACCGGATGCGCCACGCGGAACGCGCCAGGCACTGTAATCAAAGACCTCAGGAAGGAATCACATGTGGATGCCCGCTAGGCAGCGCAAATCGGTGGCCAGCGCGCTGCTGCTTTCGTCTCTTCTGGTGCAGCCTGTCGGCGCCAGTGCCGCGGCCCTTGACGATGCCGTCGAGCCGGCGGTCAGCGAAATATCTCCGACAGCCGATTCCGCAGACACCATCGCCGGCGAAGCCGCTGCCAGCGACGACACCCCCAACTGGGCGGAGAGCACGCTCACCGGTGACTGGGGCGGCAAACGCAAACGACTCCACGCTGCCGGGGTTCAGGCCGATTTGCTGTACACCGCCGATTTTCTGCACAACTCCAGCGGCGGCCTGAAGAGCGGCGGCACCTATGTGGGTCACGTCGACCTCATCCTGCAACTCGATGGAGAGAAGCTCATCGGCTGGCAAGGCGGATCAGCCTATCTGCAGTTGATCAGCAACGGTGGCGGGCGGTTCAACCTCAACTACCTGGGCAGCTTGATGGGCGCCGACAACCTTGAAGCGCCGGTCAACCGCACTGGGCTCTTCAAGGCCTGGCTGCAGCAGTCCTTTCTTGACGACCAGGCTTCGATTCGGGTGGGTCTCTACCCCATCGACAGCGAGTTCTACGTCACCGATTCGTCGGGCGTCTTCCTGCATCCCTCGTTCGGAATGGCTGCCGAAGCGGCCAGTTTCGGCAGCCTCGCCGGCCCCTCGATCTACCCGACGAGTGCTTATGGCGCGCGCTTCCGGATCGACCCCGATCCGGCCTGGTACGCCATGTTGGCCATCACTCGCGGCATTCCGACCGATCGGGTGGCCACTGCCGGCCCCAACATCAGTTGGCACAACAGCAGCGGCAGCATGCTGATCGGTGAGTTCGGCTTCAGTCCGGTCAAGGCCGGGCTGTTCAACGATAGACCGAGCGAGCCCGCAAAGCAGGGCGATGACTTTGCCCCGATCAGCAAGGTCGCCCTGGGACTCTGGCGCTTCACCCCGCAGTATCCGCAACTCATCGCCGTCGATGCCGCCGGGGAAGCCCTCTCGGCGACGCACTGGGGCGCCTATCTGCTTGCCGAACAGTCGGTATATCGCGTCCCGGAGTCGAATCGGGATGTCGCGCTCTTCGTTCGTTATGGTTTCACCGACGGGACGACCAGTCCCCTCGCTTATTCGGTCAGCGCCGGTCTCAGCTATCGGGGGCCGTTCGCCGGTCGTGAGAAAGACACTTTCGGCATCGCCGCGACACGCGCGCATGCCGATCCGCAAGGGCGGATTCAGTTGGCCAGCGACGCAGGAGCGGCCTTGTCATCGACCAATGAAACCGTGCTGGAAATGACTTACCGGGCGCAACTCGCTCCCGGCGTGGTGCTGCAGCCGGTCATTCAGCGCGTCCTCAACCCGGGCCTCTACCTCGCCAACGCGACCGTCGCCGGGGTACGTTTGCAGCTTGCGTTTTGATCACCAACTTGTGGAGAAACGAAAATGAGCGAATTCGACCGTGAAGAAGCAATTGCAGTCCTCAACCAGATCATGGAGCTTGAACTGTCGGGAGTGGTTCGATACACGCATTACGCGCTGATGGTTTATGGCTACAACCGTATCCCGATCGTTGGCTGGATGAAGAAGAACGCCGAGGAAAGCCTGGTCCATGCCGGTCGCGCCGGCGAGCTGGTGACCTTGCTGGGAGGGCATCCTTCGCTGGGGATTGGCCCCCTGCTGGAAACCCACCAGCATGACATGGGCGACATTCTGCGCGAAAGCCTGGAGCACGAAACCATGGCCCGCGCGGCTTACTACCGGCTGCTCGACATTGCCGCCGGCAAGAATGTCCTGCTTGAAGAATACGCACGGGAACTGATCGTCGACGAAGAACTGCATGCCGACGAAGTCAACAAGATGCTGAGACGGCCAGGAGACACCGAGGCATTCCAGGTCTGACACTTCAGGGGGCACTGCCGCTTGCGCGCTGCCAGGGTGCTTCGATCAGTTTCCTGTTGGTACTGACTTATTTCGTCTATGTTTTGGTGACGCTGCGCGCGTCAGACAATCTGGTGGAAGATGGGCACGGCAGCCGACGACAAAATGTTTTTCGCCCGCCTTGGTGTGCCGACGAACCTGTTGACGATACTGATACAGCTCGGCGTCGATGGCGTTGCCGGCCTGCTGGGCATTTCGGCGCTTTTGCTTTCCTTGCTGATCATTCCGATAGCGACCGAACTTCCCGAAAAGGTGAACAGTATTCTCTGGATTCGCCGGGAGAAGGACACGCTTGCATTCGGCAACATTACCGGCGCGATGGTTTTCCAGGGCAACCTGTTGCCGGCCACCGGCATCGCCCTGACCCCGTGGCAAGCGCGCATCGAGGTGCTCAGTGGCGTTCTTGTCACCCTGGCTGCCGCAGGATGGTTGCGCCTTCACTCGCGGGCGAATGGCTTGCCCGTCTGAGCATTGTTGGTCAACGGTGGTCTGTATGCAGCTTATCTGGCGGTGACGCTCAACCGGTGAAAAACGCGCAGGGTTGAGCACCGGCCGGCTGTGGATCCAGCCCATGCCGGCGCTCAACCGCCGTTTTCGAGCAGCCTTGGCCCGCTCCGTGTGCCGCCAGTGGGATTGGCACGCACTCGCTACCTGCCTTGAGACAAGTGGCTGCGGGATGCCTTGACGATCAAAACGCCATCTGCACACGAACACCGGCGACGGTGGCATTCGACAGGTAAAGACCCGGGTTGAAAATGCGCTGGACGAGGGGTTGCAGGACAAGACCCGACGCGATTTGCGCCCGGTAGGTCATTTCCAGCACGGTTTCATTGCTCGACGACAGCGGTGTGCCCGCGTCGTTCGATAACTGGCTCCGCCCTTGGGGGTCGGCGTGTGCGCGCGTCGCGGCGATACCGAAGGTGTCTTTTTCGCGGCTGGCGAACGGGCCGCGGTAGCTGAGGCCGGCGCTGACCGAATAGGCAAGGGTGCTGGTCGTCCCGTCCGTAAACCCGTAGCGGCAGAAAAGCGCCACATCCCGATTGGCGTCCGGAACACGGTACACCGTCTGCTCGGCAAGCAGATAGCTACCCCAGTGCGTCGCCGACAGGGGCTCGCCGGCGGTATCGACGGCAACGAGTTGCTGGAACTGCGGCGTGAAACGCCAGAGGCCCAGGGCGACCTTGCTGATCGGCGCAAAGTCGTCGCTCTTGTTGTCGGCCGATGCCGGCCGATCCTGGAGCAGCCCGGCCTTGACCGGACTGAAGCCAAGCTCGCCGATCAGCATGCTGCCGCTGCTGTTCTGCCAACTGACATTGGGCCCGGCAGTATTGATCCGGTCGGACGGTACACCACGCGTAACGGCAAACATGGCGTACCAGGCCGGATCGGGATCGATCCGCAAGCGCGCGCCATACGAGCTCGTGACATAGATCGAGGGGCCGGCCAGGCTGCCGAAACTGGCTGCTTCGGCAGCCATCCCGAAGGAGGGATGCAGGAAGACACCCGATGAATCGGTGACGTAGAACTCGCTATCGATCGGATAGAGGCCAACCCGTAGCGACGCCTGGTCGTCGAGGAACGATTGTTGCAGCCAGGCCTTGAAGACGCCGCTACGGTTCACCGGCGCCTCGAAGTTATCGACGCCCATCAGACTGCCGACGTAGTTGCGATTGAACCGCCCGCCGCTGTTGCTGATCCACTGCAGATACGCCGAGCCGCCTTCCCAGCCGAGCAGTTTCTGGCCATCGAACTGCATGATCAGGTCGATGTGACCCATGTAGGCGCCCCCGGTCTTCAGGCCGCCGCTGGAGTTGTGCAGAAAATTGGCCGTGTACAGCAGGTCGGCCTGCACACCCGAGTCGTACATCTTCTGACGCGCACCGTTCCAGTTTCCCGTCAGCGTGTTTTCCTCCCAGTTGGGGGCGCCGTCGTTGGCGCTGGCTTCGGCGGTGGCCACGGCTTCGGAGGTCTCTTCGCGTTCGCCGACGGTTTTAGGCTCTGCCAAATCGTCAGCCGCATGCGTGGCCAAGGGGCGGACAAGAAGAGACGAGAGCAGCAGTGCGGTGGCCAAGGTTTGCAGCCTGTTTCCGTGAATAAACATGTGAGTTACCCTTCGTATTCGTATTATTTGTGATCGCCACATTGCGTGGTGCTCCCGCATAGGGTAGAGATGTGCCGGTACACCCCGTTCGCGAATCAGCCGCCGAGTTTCACGCCACACCAGTCAAGCACGGTGAGAACGATCAGCGACAGCGACAGCAGACTCACGACGATCGCGATCGTCCAGGCCAGCAGATTATAGGCCTTGCCATTCACGTAGCTGCCCATCAGCTCGGGGTTGTTGATCAATTGCAGGATCGCGAACAGTTCGATCGGCAGCAGCAAGCCATTGACCACCTGCACGCCCAACAGTACCGGAATTACTGGCAGGTTGGGGATCAGTGCCAGCGCCGCGCCGAGTACCAGCAGCACGGTAAACATGCCGATGAACACCGGCGCCTCGCTCCATGAGCGCGAGACACCGCGCTCGAAGCCGAGCGCCTCGCTCATCACATAGGTCGTGGACAGCGGCAGTACCCCGCCCGCCAGCAGGCAGGCACCGAGCAAACCGATGGCGAACAGGTAGCTGGCGTATGGTCCGGCAATCGGGGCCAGCGCCAGCGCGGCGTCGGCAGCAGTCTCGACCTGCTTGCCGATCGGAAACAGAGTCGCTGCGGTGGCGATGATGATGAACCCAGAGATCGCCACCGCAAAAAACGTGCCGCTCCACACATCGACCCGCGTGAAGCGATAGTCCTCCGGCTTCACGCCCCTCTCCGCCACCGAAGACGTCACGTAAAGCTGCATGTATGGCGTGATCGTCGTGCCGATCAGTGCGATCAGCATGGTCAGGTACTCCGGATCGGTCTTGATTGTCGGCACAATGATCCCGTCGAGCACCGCGTGCCAATCCGGCTTGCCGAGGAACGCGGCGCCGATGTAGCTCAGGAAGACGAGCGTCAGGACCAGGAAGATCTTCTCGACCCGGTCATACGAGCCCCGCGTGATCAGCAGCCAGAGCAGCAGGGCCGAGACCGGCACGGCGATGTAGCGATTGACGCCAAACATTTCCGCCGCCGCGCCGATACCGACGAACTCGGTCACGATGACGCCAAAGTTGGCGATCAGCAGCGCGAAGAGGATGAACGCGGTCATGCGCAGTGAGAAGTTCTCGCGCACCAGGTCCGAGAAGCCCTTGCCGGTCACCGCGCCGAGGCGTGCGCACATTTCCTGTACCGTCCCCAGGCAGAAGAGGATCACCAGCATCACCCAGAGGAACGCGTAGCCGTAGGTTGCGCCGGCCGAGGCATAGGTCGCGATGCCCCCAGCATCATTGCCGGCATTTGCGGCGATCAGGCCGGGGCCCATCGCCATGAGGTAGGGCCAGATTTTCCGCAGCCTGCGGCGGCCGTGCTCGGGCACGGTTACGGTTGCGGATTCGCGCGTGTCGCTTGTCAGGTTCACCATGATTTATCTCGGTTTCCAGGCGCAAGAGCGCCAAGTCAATCTTTTATCGGGGGAGGATGCGGGGCGCTGCCCCAGCAAGCCCGCCTTTGCCATGCGGGCGATGGCCCGTGCTTTCGTCACCGTCAGTCTAGGCAAACGCGCGCGCGCCACGGTTGTGCCAGATCTCCGGCAGCAACTCGGCCAGGGCATCGTCCACCGTTACAATGCCGATCAGCCGCTCGGCATCGTCGAGAACCGGAACAGCCAGCAAGTTGTATTCAGCCATGATCCGCGCAGCCTGTTCGGCGCGGTCCTCGGGACGGACTGTCGGCGTATCGTGATCCATGACCTCTGCCAGAGGTGTGGTCGGGTCGGCGATGACCAGGTTGCGTAGTCGCACGATGCCGCGCAGCGCGACGGCGCGGTCGTCACCCGACAGGCCTGTTGGATGTTCGACTGGCGCGGCATCCTTGGCGACGACATAGACTGCCAGCAGCGGATCGGGAACGTCCGGTTGCGCCCGCAACAAGGCCAGAACGTCACTGACCGTTACGCTCGCGCGCACGCGCACGAAGTCGGTACGCATGATCCGGCCGGCGCTGCCTTCTTCATAGGCCAGCAACTCCTGGACATCGGCGGCCTCTTCGGGCTCCATGTTGGCCAGGATCTCCTCGGCGACGTCCTGGTCGAGGTCCTCCAGCGCGTCGGCGGCGGAGCCGGGAGACATTTCCTCGAGGATGTCGGCGGCGCGCTCCACGTCCATACCTTCGAGCAGGTCGCTCAGCCGCGCGTCGCTGACTTCTTCCAGCATCTCGGCGGCGGTTTCGTCGTCGAGCGCGGCGACGATCTCGGCGCTCTCGCGGTAGGAGAGGGCATCGACGATCCGCGCCAGGTCGACCGGGTTGAGCTCGGAAAGCCGGTCATAGGAGACCTTCAGCCGAACCGGGGCTTCGCTGGCCAGGTACTGCGCCTCTTGCCAATCGATGATGCGCCGCCCGACGATGCGATGCGACAGCGTGCGCGGCCCCATCCGGCGCAGCAGTGCCTGCGGGCTGACATCGACGCCGACCAGCCGGTAAGTGCGCTCGACGCGAAGGACCTGAACGTCGTTGACCCGCACGATGCGCCGGCCGGAGATGTCGATGATCTGGTGGTCAAGGACATCCTTGCGCAGCAGGATCTCGCCATCGCGGCGCAGGAACGGCCGCAGGTTCACCGTCGACGAGACGAGTCGGGTGACGCCGTTGATTGATTCGAGCTGCGTTGCCGGAACGAAGAAGTTGCGGCGCCCATCGCGGATGACCAGGCCGGTAATCGGCGGGTACAGATCTTCCCCAACCCGGACGATCAGGTCTTCGAGCCGGCCGATGATTTCGTTGGTCTTGCCGCGGACCGGTTGGTCCAGGAATGATGCAAGATACAGCATTGTTTGCCTCCTCTCGCCGCCAGAGCGGCATAAAAAAACCTCCAACACTGCAAAGGTGTGGAGGCCAGGAGGCTGGAGGCGCGGTTTCCCCGTTACGGGGCTGCGCGCTGGGTGATCGCTGGTTACACCGCTGCCGTGGTCAAGCCACGCCGTGTTGTCGAGTCGGTTGATCTGGGTAAACTGCCCACGTTGGTTGTCTCTTTTTTAAGAAGTCGCGCATTTTCGCACAAGTATTTTGTTTTGCAACATTTTTTTCGTTTTTTTTCGTGCTGGTTCTGCTACTTTCGCAAGTGCAGCATGGGGGGCTAGACCAGCGAAACGATCTCCCCCGTCTGTTGCGAAACGATCCTTGACAGCGCCGCCATCAGTTCCTCGTCATGGCGCGTGTCTTGCCAGCGACTGCCGTCCCAGTGGTAATGGAAGCCGCCGCTTCTGGCGGCAACCCAGATCTCCTGCGCAGCGTCGTGCCGATTGACGATGATCTTGCTGCCGTCGGAGCACTCGATTTCGAGCACGCTGTCGCTGACCATCGCAAAATCGAGATCGGCGCCGCTACGTTCCAGCGCGCCTTCGATCTGCTGGAACGTTGCCTCGGCGAGCGCGTTGAATTCCTTGTCATTCATCCTGTGCTACCATCCCCAATTTCTCACACCGACCCATGTGGCAACCTCTTGCGCTGGCTTTGCTGGCAACCCTCGTGCTTGGCGCCTGTGGCACCAAGGGCAGTCTGACCTACCCGCCGCTTCCGGCGAAGCCGACTACTGCGGCAACTACCAAACCTGCAGCGAGCACGGCAAGCGACGCCACGACTGCAAAGGATTCTAACACGCCTGCGGAGCCAGCCCGATGAGTGCCTTCACCTGTCAGGATGGCGTACTGCACGCCGAATCCGTCTCCCTGATCGACATCGCCGAGCGCTTCGGCACCCCCTGCTGGGTCTACTCGCGGCACGCGCTCGAAACGGCTTTCGACGAGTTCCAGCAGGAACTGATCGGCCTCGATTCGCTGGTCTGCTATGCCGTCAAGGCCAACTCCAACCTCGCCGTGCTGGACGTCTTTGCGCGCCGTGGTGCCGGCTTCGACATCGTTTCGGCCGGTGAGCTCAAGCGGGTGCTGACTGCCGGTGCCGACCCCCGGAAAATCGTCTTCTCGGGCGTCGGCAAGACGGCTGCCGAGATGGAACTGGCGCTCGGCATCGGCATCCTCTGCTTCAATGTCGAATCCGCCGCCGAGCTCGAACGCCTCGATGCGGTCGCCGCAAGGGCCGGCAAGAAGGCACCGATCAGCCTGCGCGTCAATCCGGACGTCGACGCAAAGACTCACCCCTATATCTCGACCGGCCTCAAGGAAAACAAGTTCGGCGTCGCTTGCGCCGACGCGCGAGCGTTGTACCGGCATGCCGCCACCCTGGCGAACCTCGAAATCACCGGTATCGACTGCCATATCGGTTCACAGTTGCTGCATGCAGCGCCCTTTGAGGAAGCGCTCGACAAGCTGCTGCTGTTGATCGATCAGCTCACGGCGGACGGCATCGTGCTGCATCACATCGATCTGGGTGGCGGCCTCGGCATCCGCTATCGTGACGAAGAGGCGCCGACCGTCAAGGCCTACCTGCAACCGATGCTCGAGAAGCTCGAGGAGCGCCAGCTGCAGGTTCTGCTCGAACCCGGACGCCGCCTGGTCGGCAATGCGGGTCTGTTGTTGCCCCGTGTGGGATATCTGAAACCTGGCGAAATCAAGAATTTCGCGATCGTCGACGCGGCGATGAACGACCTCGCCCGTCCGGCCCTGTACGGATCCTGGCACGACATTGTTCCGGTCGCCGTTCGGAACGAAACCGCCAGGTCGTGGGACATCGTCGGCCCGGTTTGCGAATCGGGCGATTTCCTCGGCCACGGCCGCCAACTGGCGCTCGCCGCCGGTGATCTCCTGGCGATCCTGTCGGCCGGCGCCTACGGCATGGTCATGAGTTCGAATTACAACACCCGACCGCGTGCGGCCGAAGTGATGGTCGACGCCGCCGCTGCCCATCTCGTCCGCCGCCGCGAAACGGTCGAGGAACTGCTGGCGCTGGAAAGTCTGCTGCCGTGAAGCACCAGGCGCTGCTGCTTGCTGCCGTTCTCGCGTGTTCCGCCTGTTCGGAAAGCAAAAGCGGCAAGAAGGCGGAAGTGCCACCCGTTCCGGTGACCTCAGCCCAGGCCGTTACACGCGACATTCCCGTTACCCTGCGGGTCGTCGGCCGCGCCGAAGCGTTCGAGAGCGTCACCATCAAATCGCGAGTCGACGGCCAGGTGACCAGCGTTCTCTTTACCGAGGGGCAGCACGTCAACCAAGGGGATGTGCTGATACGCCTCGACCCCACCGATTTCTCCGCACGCCTGCAGCAGGCGGAAGCCACAGCCGCCCGTGACGAAGCGCTGATCGCCAAGATGCGCGCGGATACCGCGCGTTATTCGGCACTCAAGGAACGCAATTTCGTTTCCGAGGAAAAGGTCAACGACGTCCGTACCAACGAAGCGGCGGCGAC
>RRZU010645044.1_pt1 | contig 14207 bp, 13 predicted proteins | sample 2165561 | NCBI WGS metagenome assembly RRZU01 (sample SAMN10456909, study PRJNA506462) | wastewater metagenome | isolation source: wastewater sludge | place: USA: Moscow, Idaho
GAATTCTTCTAAGTTGCTTTTAGCTTTTCTATTCTAACTAAATATAAAAATTTATCTTCAAAATAAATATTAATTTCCCTCTAATTGAAGCTTGTTTATAATCTAAAATGAGGAATAATTATTATTCCTCATTTTCTATATTTTCAATAGCAATTTTAAAAAGTTCTAAAGATTTTATCAAAGTTTCTTTTGGACAAGCAATGTTAAATCTTATATAACCTTCTCCCCCTTGTCCATAAATATCTCCATAATTAACACGAAGTTTATATTTTTTTAATAAATATTTTGCTAAACTCTTTGAACTCATTTTGACATTTTGGCAATCAAACCACATAAGATACGTTGCTTCTGGAGCAAGAACCTTAATTTGTGGAATATTTTTACTAATATAATCCAATGTAAAATCAATATTATTTTTTAAATAGTCTAAAAGTTCGTTTAGCCATACATCACACTCGGTATAAGCTTTTATTAAGGCTTCTATTCCAAATATATTAGGCTGATTAATTTCATTAGCTAATAATTTTTTATCAATAATTTTTTTTAAATTTTCATTTACAGTTATTATATTAGCTACTTTAAGACCTGCCAAATTAAAAGTTTTACTCGGTGCCGTAAAAGTAATTGAAATTCCTTGAGCTTCTTCTCCCAAAGAGATAAGAGGGATATGTTTATGAGGGGAATAAACAATATCTCTATGTATTTCATCTGATAATATTAAAACTTCATTTCTTTCGCAAATTTTTACTAATTTTTCTAATTCTTCTTTAGACCAAATCTGACCTATAGGGTTATGTGGATTGCATAAAATAAAAATTTTTACCTCATTTTGAATGATTTTTTTTTCAAAATCAACATAATTAATCTCATATTTATCTTCATACTCAAGTTCAGAATAAATAACATTTCTATCATTATTTTCAATAATTTCTATAAAATGACTATATACTGGACTGAGTAAAATAATATTATCACCAGCATTAGAAAATGATTGAATTACAGCTGATATAGCTGGAATAACTCCAATAGTTGGACTAATCCATTCTTTTTCAATTTTATATAAGAATTTTTTCTCCCACCATTCTATTTCAGCTTCATAATATTCTTTAGGAATGAGGCCATATCCATAAACTTTATGTTCTATTTTTTTTTTCAAAATTTCTACAATAGGTTCTGGAGCTTCAAAATCCATATCAGCAACCCACATAGGAATTACATCTTCTTTATCAATATCCCATTTTATGCAATTAGTATTTTTTCTGTTTATTACTTTATCAAAATTAGTCATTTTTCCTCCTAAAGTAATTTCTACTTAACTTATTATAAAAATTTAACTCAACTTTTTTAGTTTATAATTCTTTATATCATTCTAACTTAAATTTTTATAAAAATCAATATATTGCTTTAAAAGGATAATTAATCTATCAACGTTCTTCCCTAAAATAATTATTCCCAAGGGCTTTAGGACCAAAACTTTTATTTCTTTTAATGGAGCTAAAAACTATAATTATAATTGTGACTAAATAAGGAACCATATCTATAAAATATTGGGAAATATGAATATTTAAATGCTGTATTCTAAAACCTAGTATATCTAATCCTCCAAATATATATGCACCTAAAAAAGCTCTAAAAGGGTTCCATTTACAAAATATTACTAATGCAACTGCAATCCATCCTTTTCCTGCAGTAATACTATCTTGCCATGTAGGAACATATACAATAGAAATAAATGCTCCTGATAGGCCACAAAGGGCTCCTCCATAAATTATATGTATATATTTATATAAATTTACATTTATTCCTGCTGAGTCTGTTGCTCCAGGATTTTCTCCAATGGCAGTTAGGATTAATCCATATTTTGTTTTATATAAATAAATTCCAGTCAAAATAACTATTATAATTGAAATATAAACAAAAATACTTTGGGTAAATAGTATTTTTCCTAAAAAAGGAATTTTGCTTAATGCTGGTATTGCTTTGGGAGAAAAAAATGATTTTACATTATCAGGGACTATTTTCCCCACATAGCTTTTTCCAAAAAAATTGGCAATTCCTGTACCAAATATAGTTAGTGTAAGTCCTGTAACAGTTTGATTAGCTCTTAGTGAAACTGTTAAAAATGAAAAAATAAAGCCTCCTAAACCTCCTAATACCATACCAGCAAGCAAAGTTAAAATAGGATTTTTAGTATGATATGCTGTTACAAAAGCTCCCAAGCTTCCTAAAATCATCATTCCTTCTACCCCTAAATTAAGAGAACCAGATTTTTCTGTAATAATTTCTCCTAAAATAGCAAGTAAAAGAGGTGTCCCTGCTATAATACAGGCCATTAAAAATAATTCCATTGCTCCTCCTATTTATCTCTCTTAATTGTGTAAGTGTTGAAAAATGAACTTCCTAATACAAAAAATAGAATAGTCCCTTGTAATACATTAGCAACTGCTTGAGGAATCCCAAAGGTCATTTGAATGAAAATACCTCCTTGAACCATAGCAGAGAACAGAACAGAAACTAATATAGTTACACCAGCATTTAAGTTTGATAACCATGCAATTATTATTGCTGTAAATCCTGTACCATCAGCTAAAGTTATAGCTAAAGTTTTATTAACTGCTGAAGCTTGTATAATTCCTGCTAAACCACAGATACCTGCAGATATAAAAACTGTCCTTAAAATGATTTTATTTACTTTCATTCCTGCATAAATTGCACTATTCTCACTTTCACCTATAACAGAAACTTCATATCCTTGTTTTGTATGATTTATATAAATATATATAAAAATGGCTAAAATAATTGCAATTATAATCCCAATATGAAAATTTCCAATTTTTGGCATAATTGCATTGTCGCTAAATCCAGCAATTTTAGGGAATCCAAAACTCTTAGGGTCTTTCCATGGCCCAAACTGTAAATAAGTTAAAAATTTAATTGCTATATAATTCATAAGTAAAGTAAAGATAGTTTCATTTGTTTGAAATTTTGTTTTGAAAAATGCAGGAATAAGTCCCCACAATCCACCAGCAATAAATCCAGCAACAAGCATAACAATAATAAGTAATGGTTTTGCCATATCTTTATGGAATAATGCAAAATATGACCCTGCCATTGCTCCAATAACGAATTGACCTTCTCCACCGATATTCCAAAACTTCATTTTAAAAGCTACTATTATTCCTAGAGAAGTTATAACTAAAGGAATAGCTTTAGTTATAGTTTCTTGAAATCTATAGCCACTTCCAAAGGCTCCATTAACCATTGAAAGGTACACACTAATTGGATTATTCCCTGTCATTAATATAAAAATAGATGCAAAACATAATGCAAATATTACAGCTAAAATTTGAATAAGAACTTGTTTTTTCTTACTTAAATTTTTTCTTTTTACTATTTTAAGCATTTATAACTCCTTTATTTCTAATCTCTTCAATATTCATTCCAGCCATCATAAATCCTAATTCCTCTTTATTTGTAGTTTTAGCATTTACAATTCCAGTAATTTCTCCATCACAAATTACAGCAATTCTATCTGCTAATTCAAGGAGAACATCTAAATCTTCACCAAAATATAAAATTCCTGTTCCTTGCATTTTCCTTTCATTTATTACATCATAAATTAGATGTGAAGAAGCAATATCAAGTCCCCTTGTCGGATAAGCCGTTACAAGTAAATGTGGATTAACTGTTAGTTCTCTTCCCAATAATATTTTTTGTATATTTCCACCTGATAATTCTTTTACAGGATGTTTTATTGAAGGTGTTTTTATGTTTAATTGATTTACTAATGATTTACTTAAAATTTCTGCATTTTTTCTTTTTAAAATAAATCCTTTTTGTTTATAGTAATCTTTTAAAATTACATTGTTGACCATTGACATACTTGGTACTAAACCCATTCCTAGTCTATCTTCTGGGATGAAAGAAATACTAATTCCCATCTCCATTATTTCTCTAGGATTTTTTCCAAGTAAAGATTTATTTTCATAAATAATATCTCCACTTTCAATTTTTTCTATTCCATTAATTGCTTCACAAAGTTCTTTTTGCCCACTTCCTGCAAGCCCTGCAAAACCTAATATTTCCCCTTCAAAAACATCAAAGCTTATATTTTTAACTTTAAAAACACCATCAGAATTTTTGATTTTTAAATTTTTAATTTCAAGAATTTTATTTCCTAATTCTCTTTGAGGTCTTTCAATTTTAAGATCCAAAGTTTCTCCTACCATAATATCTGTCAATTCTTTTTCATCTGTTCTATTTGTTTTTACAGAAGTAATCATTTCACCTTTTCTCATTATTAAAACTTCATCGGAAACAGCCATAATTTCATGAAGTTTATGAGTTATTATCACTAAAGTACACCCTTTATTTTTCATATTCCTCATAATTTCAAAAAGATGTTTTGTTTCTTGTGGAGTTAAAACAGCTGTAGGTTCATCTAAAATTAATATTTTTGCTCCTCTATATAAAACTTTAATTATTTCCAATGTTTGTTTTTCACTAATCGACAATTCTGTAACTTTCTTATCTAAATCTATAAATAAAGAAAATTCTTCACAAATTTTTTGAACCTCTTCTTTTAATTTTTTCATATTGGAAAAAATTGATTTTTCTTGTCCAAGAATAATATTTTCTAAAGACGTTAAATTTTCAACTAATTTGAAATGCTGATGAATCATTCCTATTCCACATTGAATAGCATGTTTTGGTGATTTAAATTTAATATTCTCCCCATTTAAATAGATTTCTCCTTTATCTGGTTTATATATTCCAGACAACATATTCATAAGAGTTGATTTCCCTGCACCATTTTCTCCTAAAAGCGCATATATTTTATTTGCCTCTAATTCAAAAGATACATTTTTATTAGCAATAACAGTACCAAAATGTTTTTCTATATTTTCTACTTTTATAACGCTCATTATTCTTCCTTTCTAAGAAATATACATAAATTTTATGTATAATACAAAAAGGCTAACAAGCTGTTAGCCTTAAAAAACTATTTAGTTTTTCCTACTACACCTTCTACTAACCAATCAAATGCTAACATTTCTTCATCAGTCATTTTTGACCCTGCTGCAACTTTAACATTTCCACTTTGATCTTTAACTGGTCCCATAAATACATCAAATTCACCTGATAAAAGTTTTGCTCTTTCACTTTCTATTAACTCTTTTGCACCATCTGGAGCATTTGAAGTTAGAGGAGCTATATCAACAACATTATCAGTCATTGAACCCCAATAAGGTTTATTTGTCCATGTTCCATCTTTTATTGATTTCACTTGAGAAACGAAATATGGTCCCCAGTTCCATACTGCAGATGTCATATTAGCTTTTGGAGCTACTTTAGACATGTCTGTATTATATCCAATTGAGAAAACGCCTTTTTCTTCTGCAGCTTGTTGTGGCCCCGCTGTATCTTGATGTTGACCAATAACATCTGCCCCTTTATCTATTAATGCTACTGCAGCATCTTTTTCTTTTGCAGGGTCATACCAAGTATTTGTCCAAACAACTTCTACCGTTGCATTAGGATTAGCTTTTTTTACTCCTAAAGTAAAAGCATTAAGTCCTCTTATACATTCAGGAATAGGAAAGGCTGCTACATAACCAATTTTATTTGATTTTGTTTTTAATCCTGCAACTAAACCAGTTAAATATCTCGCTTGATACATTCTACCAAAATAATTTGACATATTTTCTGTAGTTTTATAACCTGAGCAATGCAAAAATTTTACATTAGGAAATTCTTTAGATAATTCTTCTATATAATCCATATAACCAAAACTTGTAGCAAAAATAACAGTTGCTCCTTGATCAATCATATTTTTAGCAACTTCTTTTACTTCGGGTCCTTCAGGAACACTTTCTTTAAAAATAGTTTTAACTCCAGTTTCTTTTTCTAAATAAAGTCTCCCTTGATCTTGAGCATAACTATATCCTCCATCACCAACAGGACCAACATAAATAAATCCTACTGTCATTTGCTCTTCTCCAGCATTATTTTTCGCTGTAGATTTCTCTTCTTTCGCCCCACCACAAGCTGTTAATAATAAAGTAAATAACATTAAAGCTAATAAAATAGCTTTCTTCATAAAAAATCTCCTCCTATATTGTGTTTTGTGTATTAAAATTAAAGGGAATATCCCTTTGTTAACTAAAATAAAAGGCTTTTAACCTTAATTATACTTATTTGTAAGTATAAAAATAACCTGTAATTAAAAACTACAGGTATACACAGTACACCTCATAGTTAGCCATTTACGGTGGCTTGTAGATACGATGGTCCATATTACCAAAATATATGAGATTAATTATTTTAATTTTATTATATTGTTTTCTAAGGTTTCAACTATTGCTAAACTTTCCAATTTAATTCCTTTTTCAAGAAGCCTTTGTCTACCACTTTGAAAACCTTTTTCAATTACTATTCCAATACCCTTAACATTTGCTCCAGCTTCTTTGACTAAATCAATTAACCCTAAAGAAGCATTTCCATGAGCTAAAAAATCATCTACTATTAATACATTATCTTTTTCGCTTAAAAATTCTTTTGATAAACAAATATCATAATAAGAATCCTTTGTAAAAGAATAAATTTTACTTGTTAAAACATCATCTATTAAAGTAGATGGTTTCTTTTTTTTTGCAAAAACCATTGGGACATCAAATGCTAGAGCTGTCATAATTGCCACTGCAATTCCCGAAGCTTCAATAGTCAAGATTTTAGTAATGTTGTCATGTTCAAATCTTTTCTTGAATTCTTTTCCTACTTCCATCATCAAATTACCATCAATTTGGTGATTTAAAAAAGAATCAACTTTTAAAATTCCAGAAGATATAACTTTTCCATCTTCTAAAATCCTATCTTTTAAGAGTTTCATTAATTTCCTCCAAAAAAAAAGTATATGTCTTTTAACGCTAAAAAGACATATACTTAAATATAATATAGTTTAAGTATTATCTCATAGCCAGCTATTTAAGGTAGCTTGTAGAAACTTTCGACCATATTACGAAATTATATGAGTAATTTTATTAATTTTTATATAAAATACCACATTGTTCAAAAAAAAGCAATTCTTTTCTATTTAAATTTAAAATTTAATTAATTGATTTTAAAATTCCATTTTGAAAATAACAAGTATAACTATTATATTTCCACTCTTCTTTAATGCCAAAATCATTTAAAGATTGTTTTTTTTCTAAAGGTGTTCCTATACTTGCAAAGACTTCTTCTTTATACATACCTATTTCAATTTTTCCTTTTTGAATTAAATCTTTTTTATAGATGTCTAAATAAGAAGAGTTTCTTATAAATGTTTCTCTTCTAACTTCATCTTGATCCATAGGATAATAAGAAGTTCTAATATATTTTTCAATATCCTCAAAGACTGGAGCATTTTTAACTTCCGAATTTATTTTTTTAATCTGAAGTCTCTTTGAAGAACTCTTCTTTTTTATTGAAAATTTAGAACAGCTTGTAAATAAGAAAACTATAGTTAAACTAAATAGAAAAAGTTTTTTCATTTTATTCTCCTTCAATTTCATCGTTTATTTTTTCAATTAAACTATATTTTAAATCATACAAATCATTTGAAATATTTACTTTATATTTATGCTGAAATTTAAGTCTTTTATGTTCTTCAGAAAGAGTTTTTAAAGAATAAAAATAATAATCTCTTTGCTTTTCAATGTTGTTAAAATAATCAACATCATAAATTTTTTGACCATTTTTAATAAAATGGTTTGTAAGAACTTTATAAGTATAAGAATCCTTTTGAAAAATTGTTTTCTTAAATCTTTCTCCTTCTGACCTGAAAACATATTTCTCTTGTTTTTCTATAACTTCTAAGTCAGAGTCTCCATTCATTAAAGCTATTAAATCTCCACACGCTTCATTGTTCATATAAAATCTTATTACTTTTTTAAAAGAAGGATTTGAAATTTTTATACTATCTTCTGATAATTTTATCAAAGGAGAGTTGTTAATCTCAGAAATTTTATAAACTCCCCCAAAGCAAGGATTACTTTTACTTACAGCAATAGTGTCTCCTACACCAAAAAAATCAACTTTAGCTTGTTGTTCTTTTAATGACAATATTAACTCTTCGTTTAAACCATTTGTTAAAGTAATGGTTGCTTTATTTAAATTTGCTTTTATAAACTCATTTTTTGCATATTTTGATAAATAAGCTAAATCTCCAGAATCAATTCTAATACCATAAAGCCCTTTATAGTTATCATCAATTCCGTTATTTTTAAAAGCTTTTATTGCATTTTTTACACCACTTTTTACACTATACGTGTCAACTAATAAAATTAAACTAGCATTTTTTTCTTTTCTCCCTGCAATAAAAGAAGAAAAAGAATTATATTCTGCTTCAATTCCTACTCCAAAAGATTGGACATACGAATGAGACATGGTACCAATACTAGGAATTCCAAATTTTAATTCTGTTATCAAATTTGAATGATTATAACAACCAGCAATTATACTCGCCTTATTTCCGTATAGTGCGCTGTCAAACCCATGAGCTCTTCTTGTTCCAAAGGCTGAAACAGGAACATCACCTGCAGCTCTAGTTACTCTTGAAGTTTTTGATGCGATGGCCATTTGATAATTCATCATATTTAATATAGGCGTTTCTAAAATTTTTCCTTCAATTAAAGGGGCTTTAATTGTTAAAACAGGTTCATTTGGGTAGCAAATTTCGCCATCTTTTAGCCCATATATATCTCCAGTGAATTTTAAATTGCATAAATATTCTAAGAGATTTTTATCATCTATTAAATCTTTATAGTATGTTTTTTTTTCTTGATAGCTTGTAGAATTTATTATTTCTATAAACTCTAAAACTTCTGCAACTCCACTTACCACAGCAAAACCGTCATCTTCAGTCTTTCTAAAAAAGAAATCAAAAGTTCCTATAGAGTTTTCCATATTATTTTTTAAATATACATCACTTTCTGTATATTGATATCTATCAGAATTAACTATCTTAGCAAAATCTCTTAAAATTTCTCTCGTCACTTACAATCACCTCAAATTAGTATAATAATCCATAAACCATTTATAAAATTACGGTATTTCTTCAGAAATTATAACACTAAAACCTTCACTTTACAAGAATTAAGAGATTTAAAATTGCAATTAAATAATCAACTATATGTCTAAGTTATCTTTAAAAATAAATTTAAGTAGGAAATAATTATCCTAATTAATTTTTTTGCATTTTTTTAAAAATCTCTTTTTGAAATCAAATATTTTTTTAACAACAATCAATTGATTTCTTTGAATCCCTAGTATTTGTTAGAAAAAACATGAAAATATTTTAAAAAAACTGTTGACACTTTGCGTATCCTGTGATATTATTACTCTTGTCCTAAGGGACACCAACAGTGAGCGGGAGTAGCTCAGTTGGTAGAGCGTCAGCCTTCCAAGCTGAATGTCGCGAGTTCGACCCTCGTCTCCCGCTCCATTTTTATCGATTTAAATTAAAAAATATTTTTTAGTTTAAATATTTCAAAATGCGTTATTAGCTCAGATGGTAGAGCACACGACTTTTAATCGTGTTGTCACAGGTTCGACTCCTGTATAACGCACCATATGGGGCGTTCGTTTAATGGTTAGGACTCCAGGTTTTCATCCTGGCAACAGGGGTTCGATTCCCCTACGCCCTACCAATATGTGGTTAGGTTCCCGAGCGGTCAAAGGGAGCAGACTGTAAATCTGCCGGCTCCGCCTTCGAAGGTTCGAATCCTTCTCTAACCACCATTTTGCCGCTTTAGCTCATCTGGTAGAGCAACTGACTTGTAATCAGTAGGTGATTGGTTCGACTCCGATAAGCGGCACCATACATTAGCCTAGGTAGCTCAGTTGGCTAGAGCATTCGGTTCATACCCGAACGGTCGAAGGTTCGAATCCTTTCCTAGGCACCATTTATTTAGCAGCTTGATAGCTGTTTTTTGTTTTTATCAATTTTTAAATATTAAATTGAAATATTGAACTTAATTGTATATAATCAAATTGACAGTAATTAGTGTTGCAAGAGTAAAAAATTATTTGTATATAATTACAAATAATCGACATTGGTTTTAGAGGATTGACAAGGAAGTATCCTTGCCGTGGGCTCGGGCTCCAATACCGTCAACTTAAGAAAATTTGCAGTATAATTTGCTCAAATTATAGCTGTAATGAAAGTTAAAAAACTTAAAGCTCCAAGTCTCCCCTTATCAGGGGGAGATTTAGAGGGGGGTGTTTAGACTCACTAAGTTGATGACATTGGCTCGGGTTCCGCCCTGACTCCTCCTCTCTTTCCCCACCGAAGTTGGGGGATTACATAAAAACGTAGTTTTTTATGTAAGTAAAATAAAGGTGTTGGGGTTTTGCAACATACTAAAATTAAAATTATAACAGGAGGAACATTTATGGATAGTATTGTTTTAGCTGGCGGTTGTTTTTGGGGAGTCGAGGCATATTTTAAAAGAGTTAAGGGTGTTATTGGAACTAGAGTTGGTTACGCACAAGGAGAAAAAGAAAATCCCACATACAAAGAAGTTTGTGAAGGTGATACAGGGCATGCAGAAGTTTGTGATGTAATATTTGATGAAAATGAAATCTCATTAGAAAAAATACTAGAGCATTTTTTTAGAATTATAGATCCCACAAGTTTAAATAGACAAGGTGGAGATGAAGGTCCACAATATAGAACAGGAATTTATTGTAATACAAATGACAGATTAGAGGAAATTAAAGAAATAATTAAAGAAGTTCAAAAAAAATATGAAGAAAAAATTGTTACAGAAGTAGATATTTTAGATATATTTTATGATGCAGAAGAGTATCATCAAGAATATTTGCAAAAGAATCCATCAGGATATTGCCATGTTGATTTTTCTCTTATAAAACCAGAGGAAAGACAAAATCCAATTGAAAATAATTAAAGTTGTTTCTAATTTTTTTTGGTGTATAATATGTATATAGATTTTTATTTATAGTTGGATTTTTAATTCAAAAGATTATTATACAGGGGGTTGATGTTTATGGTTGTTTATATGGAAGATTATATTGGACGTGACCCAGGGTTTTTATATGAAACTATTAGTGAAAGTATCGAAAGAGGAAATAGAATTGTCATTAATTTTAAAGGTATTGACAATGTTTCTATGGAGTATTTAAAAGAAAGTGTTGGAAGAGTCCTTGAAGAAAATGGATTTGACACTTTAAAGAATAAATTAAATTTTGTTAATGTAAAAAATCATGTTCGTTATGAATTAGTTTCATTAGTTAAAGGATTTCCAAATTAAGATTTAAAAGAATTATGGACAAATCTTTAATAAAATTTTTGTATTTAAAAAGTAAAAAGAATAATCCTTTCTAAGTTGGTAAAATACATTGTTAATTTAGAAGGGATTTTTTTATGAAAAAAATTACAAAAAGCCACTTATTAATTTTGTTAAACAAATTGATGACTTCCATAACGCTTTTATACGTATATTATTTTATACTTTTGAGATAAAAAAGATAATCTACAACATATATAACTAAAAAAACAGTATCCCAATAGACGGAAGTCTATGAAAATACTGTTTTTACTAACAATATGAGTGCCCCAAAAATGGATAATCCCTGTAAAAGATGGGGATTAACTCTAGGACAACTCCATATTTATTTTAAAAATATATTTTAACTATGTTTAAATATAAAACTAAAAATTTTATAAAAACTTCTATTTTAAAAAAAAGATTACAAACTCTAAATTTTACTCAAATAATTTATTGCTAATTTATACCCTTCTACCCCTAAACCACAAATTTGTCCAATACACGCCTTTGCAGGATAAGAAATATGTCTAAATTCTTCTCTTTTATGAATATTACTAATATGAACTTCAACAGCAGGGATATCAACAGATTTCAAAGCATCCATTATAGCTATTGAATAGTGTGTGTAAGCTCCGGGATTAATTACTATTCCTTTTACCTTACTAGAAAAAGCTTCTTGAATTTTATTTATAATTTCACCTTCAATATTACTTTGATAAAATTCTAAATCAATATCAATATCTTTTCCATATTCGTTTATTTCATCACACATCTTTTCATATGTTAAATTTCCATATATTTCAGGCTCCCTAACCCCTAACATATTTATATTAGGACCATTTATTACTAAAATTTTCATTTTATTCCCCCATATACTTTACTTACTAGTTCTTCAAAAATTATATTTAACTTATCTAAATCATAACTTTGCTCTTGCCACAGTTCTTCTGCTCTAATTGCTTGAGCAAAAAGCATATATAATCCATTTTCAAATTTCAAATTTAACTGCTTTGCCTCTTCTAAAAATTTTGTCATTTTAGGATTGTATATTAAATCTATTGCAAATTCAAATTTACCAATTATTTCTTTACTCACAGGAGAATCTCCAACATTTGGGAACATTCCAACTGGTGTACAGTTTGTTAACAAATAGCCCTTATTCAATTGACCTAGCTCATCATAATTTATTGATTTTACTCCTAGTGGTACATCTTTATTTAAATTTCTTGATACTAAGTATATTTCTTTAGCTTTTAAATCTTTTAAAGCTTCTATGACGGCTTTTGCAGAACCACCATTCCCAAGAATTACACAGGTTTCCCCTTCTACCTTAGCCTCCAGTTTTAACACAGTTAACAAATATCCATAATAATCTGTATTATACCCATAAAGTTTCCCATTTTTATTTACTACTGTATTTACAGCCCCTATATTAGAAGCTTTTTCATCAATAAAATCTAAAAAATCCATAATATCTTGTTTATAGGGTATTGTCACATTAAAGCCTTTTAAATATCCATTTTTTACTTTGTTCACAAACTCTTCTAGTTCATTTTTTTGAATTTCTAAAAGATTATATCCAAAATTAAAATTTTCTATTTCAAAAAATTTTCTATGAATTAAAGGCGAGTAACTATGTCCTAGTTTTTCTCCAATCAATGCATAATCCATTATTCCTCCCAAGCTTCATAATTCCCTAACATTTTGAAGAAATTGCATTTATTTTCTATTGATATTAATGCTTCTTCTATTTTACTATCACTTATATTACCTGATATGTCAATATAAAAATAATGTTCCCATGGTTTTTCTAAAATTGGTAATGATTTAATGCTGAGCATATTTATTCCTCTTTGAGCAAATTCTGCAATTATTCCAAAAAGTTCCCCTGCCTTATGAAGAGTAGAAAAAGCAATAGAAATTTTATTGGCATTCTCCTTGATTTCTTTCTCTTTTGAAACAATTATAAAACGAGTATAGTTAGAATTACTATTATTTATATTTTCAATTAAAATTTTCAAATTGTAAAGTCTAGAAAGTTCCTTACTTCCAATAGCCCCTTTTTCTAAATTATTACTAGATGCAACTAACTTAGCACTTTCTGCTGTACTTGTTTGGGGAAAATGGCTCCAATTTTTATCCTGTAAAAAATAACTACTTTGTTCAAAGGGCTGTGGGTGTGAATAAACTTCCTTTATATCTTCCAATTTAGCATCCTTATGACCCAATAAGTTATGATCCACTTTTAAAAGATATTCTCCTACTATAAATAAATTCTTTTCTCTAATCAAATCAAAATTATCTTTAATTGCTCCAGTAGAAGAATTTTCAAAAGGAATTACTCCATAATCAACTTCACCATTCTCAACAGCTTGAAAAATCAAATTAAAATTATTAAAATTCTTTTGATTTATATTTTCCCCAAAATAATTATTCATTGCTTCATAGCTATAGGAACCAGGAATTCCAAGATAAGCTATTGTTAGTTTTTTATTATTATTAAAGAAAAAAGTTGGAGATTTTTCTTTTATTTTTTTCTTTTGATAATCTTTGCTTAAATCCATTAAATTTTCAAAAAATAAACGCAAATACTCAGATAACTCCTTATTTTCAAGGTATAAGTCAACTTTTTCAAGCAAAACCTCTTCTCTTCCTTTATCAAAAATTTCCATATTATTTTCTAATTTATATTCAGCAATTCCTGTTACAATTTTCATTCTTTTTTCAAATAACTTGACAATTTCTTTGTCAATAGAGTCTATTTCTTTTCTTAATTCATTTATATCCATGTTATAACTCCTTTTTTTCCATCAAAAAGTCCAAAATAGTTAATGCTACTGCTGCTTCTACCACAACCATAGCTCTTGGAACAATACA
>RRZU010295251.1_pt1 | contig 14206 bp, 12 predicted proteins | sample 2165561 | NCBI WGS metagenome assembly RRZU01 (sample SAMN10456909, study PRJNA506462) | wastewater metagenome | isolation source: wastewater sludge | place: USA: Moscow, Idaho
ATCGCTTATCCTTGACAAACTCAAATAATTGTCTATTTTTGGAGATGCTTATGTTCCAATTGATATGAAACACTACGATTATATTTTTACCGGTACAGGATTAGCGGCTTTGATGACCGTGTATAAAATGGTGCAATCCGGTAATTTTAAGGACAAAAGTATTTTGTTATTAGATGAAAACACCAAAAAAAAGAACGACAGAACCTGGTGTTTTTGGAAAACTAACAATTCAATATGGGAAAAATGCATATCCAAGAAATGGGATTCGGCTTTGTTTGCCAATGAATACTTTCGCCGTGGTTTAGACATAAAACCATACCACTATAATATGGTAAAAGGTTTGGATTTTTACAATCAAGTATTTGACTTGCTTTCGAAACAAGAAAACATCACTTTCGTCCCTCAGAAAATACTAGACATTGAAGAATCTGAAACTATAATTCTGGTCCAAACCGAAAGCGACTCTTTTTCGTGCTCAAAATTGTTCAACAGCATTTACAACAAACAAAAAGCAGAAAGCCAGACGAAATATCCAGTTTTACAACAGCATTTTATTGGTTGGTTTATCAAGAGTGAGCAAGCTGTTTTCAATCCGGAACAAGCCACTTTCATGGATTTTTCAGTAGAACAAAAAGGAAATACGCGGTTCATGTATGTGTTACCCACATCCAAAACCGAAGCTTTATTGGAGTACACTTTGTTTTCGCACCACCTTTTAACGAAGGAAGAATACGAAATCGAAATCCAGAAATACCTTCAAAAACTTGGCGTTACGCAATATGAAATCGTCGAAAAAGAGCAAGGAAGCATCCCGATGAGCTGTTATCCGTTTTGGAAAGCCAATACTAAAAACGTAATCAATATAGGCACTTCCGGTGGTTGGACGAAAGCTAGCACGGGTTACACTTTCAAAAATTCAGATAAAAAATCAAGTGAATTGGTAGCCTTTTTGCAACGAGAAACCAACTTCACAAAATTTCATCAAAAATCTAAATTCTGGTTTTACGATTTGCTTTTGTTAGACATTTTAGATCGAAAAAACGAATTGGGATCCTATATCTTTTCTTCGATGTTTAAAAACGGAAATCCAGCGCTAATTTTTAAATTTCTAGACGAAGAAACGTCATTTAGTGAGGATATACAAGTGATTTTAAAATGCCCGAAAATGCTATTTGTCAAAGCTCTTTTTCATGTTGCTCGAAAAACTGCAAAATAACAAGCAAACAATAACAAAACTTTATAATTCAATTTCTGTTCATGAAGGTAAACTTTGTAACTTTGCAAATTGAAATTATTATTTATTTAAAATAAAAAGACATGTATCCAGAAGAAATGGTAATACCGATGCAAGCCGAATTAACAGCTGCAGGTTTTCAAGATTTACATAGTGCTGAAGCGGTAGAAAACGTAATGAAATTAGAAGGAACAACGCTTGTTGTTGTGAATTCAGTTTGTGGTTGTGCAGCTAGAAACGCACGTCCAGGAGCAAAAATGAGTTTAGAAGGTGCTAAGAAACCAGACCATTTAATCACCGTATTTGCAGGAGTTGACAAAGATGCAGTTGATGCAGCAAGACAACATATGTCTCCTTTTCCTCCATCATCACCAAGCATTGCTTTGTTCAAAAACGGAGAATTAGTTCACATGCTAGAGCGTCACCACATTGAAGGTCGCCCTGCCGAAATGATTGCTGATAACTTGAAAGATGCTTTCAACGAGTATTGTTAATCAAATAAACAATTCAGAAACGTACCGCTAGAAACGGTACGTTTTTTTTTATAATCATTAAATTCATTGTAGTTTGGCCACAAAAAAAATCCAATTTACTGTTGTCGAAAATGATTCCTCTGAGCTTGTCGAAACACATCAGGGAAGTTTCCCTAACTTAATGTACCTACTTCGTGACACCTTTGGTTTAGACGGTTTTGGTGAATGCGGTGGTGTTGGCAGGTGTGCCACTTGCCTAATTAATGCTGAAGGTCTAACTGGAAATTCTACTCTAAAAGAAAGAAATGAACCCGCCACATTATTGAAAATGGGTTACCAAGAACAATCTACTCGTCTTTCTTGTCAATTATACATTACCCCTGATCTGGACGGCGCTACAATAACTATTTTAGATTTATAGTACCTCTTTATCTAAAAAAAGACACTATTAACAGTCTGATTTTTATAAAAAACATTATTTTACAGCACTATATGTAAAACTGTCAACTGTCCCATTACTATTTGAACTCCCCCTGCTTCACCTATTGGTATCAAAAGCGTTCTGTATCACATTTCAATATGGACGTGCAAAACTGTTTGCCTATATTTTGTCACCAACTATATGAACCGTAAATCCTGGCTCAAGATGTCCATTCGTACTTTGAAGATCAATATTTCAACTGTACCTTTTTAGAAGCCAAAAGCGAAATGCCCTAAAGTGTATAGTTTTAACTATTTTTGGAACCAATAAAAAATCATTAAATCACAATGAACATATCTGACCTTACAATAAATGATAAAGAGGCTGTTTCTTTAAAAGACGTTTTTCTTGACGATAAAAACCATAAAGTCATCGAGCAACTTATCAAAGAACACAAATATGTTGATGCGCTTAGCAAATACAAACTCCCTGTAAACAATAAAATATTGCTTCAAGGCAATTCTGGCTGTGGCAAAACAATAACTGCAAAAGCGATTGCTCATACTTTAAACAAGAACATCATTATTCTCAATCTAAGCAATGTAGTTTGCGCACGGATTGGAGAAACATCGCAGAATATCAAACAGGTATTTGATAAGGCAGGAAGGGAAAAAGCAGTTTTGTTTTTAGATGAGTTTGACCAGATAGGAAAAGCAAGGGGAAGTGATGATAAAGACGTAGGAGAAATGCGAAGATTGGTCAATACCATTATTCAACTCATGGATTATTTCCCAAACAATGCCTTACTAATTTGCGCTACTAATCATCCAGAAATTATTGATACCGCATTATTACGACGCTTTCAGTTAAAGATAAATTTCGAAATGCCTTGCGCTAAAATTCTGGACGAGTATTATGTTGAATTATTGTCCTCTTTTCCGAAGGACTTGCAAAATATAGCCCGAAAATATGACATTTCTTTTGCTGAAGCTAAAGACCATTGCTACACAATCATAAAGGATTTATTGATTGAAGAATTAGAACAACAAGAAAAATCGAATAAAAAAGAGTGAGCAATTTTTAAATAATCTTGAAGCTCTTCTTCAAAGAATAGAAAATGTTTTGATTGTCGCATTATACAACTAAATGTATAAAATTTACACTTGTCCTGTTATAAAAATCGCAATGTAACTTTTGTTACATTACAATTCTATACAAAGGCTTAGCTTTGGATAAATAAAACGATGGTATGAAATATTTAGTAGTTCTCATAGGAATAATTGGCCTAGTAAGTTTAGTAAGTTTTCGGCAAAACAATGAAAAACACAGCTCCCTCATTACTGAAAAAAGAGTTTTAGCGGAAACACAAAATCATGATGGCAAAAAATTAATGGAAACCCATTGCTATTTATGTCATGGAACAAAAGCACCTGAAAACGAAGGTAGAATTGCGCCACCAATGGTAGCTATAAAAGCCCGATACATTGATAAAGAAGGATTTAACAAAGCCGAATTTATAAAGTACGTTACTACTTTTGTTAAAAACCCAACAGAAAAAACGGCATTACTTCGCGGAGCTGTTAAAAAACACGGATTAATGCCAAAACAAGCTTTTCCAAAGGGAAGTGTGGAGAAAATAGCCGCTTTCATGTTTGATTACCAAATTGAAGAGCCGGAATGGTTTAAGTCACACTGGGAATCTCATGGAAATGAAAATTGGATTCAATCAGGCGAAAAATATACCGAGATAACAACGAAGAAAAACGATTCGGAAATTGGTTTAGAATACGCTTTAGAAACAAAGAAAGTGTTGGGTAAAAACCTGATGGAAACCATTCAAAAAAAGGGAACGCTAGAGGCATTAGCGTTTTGCAATGTACAAGCAATGCCTTTAACAGATAGCATGTCCGTTCATTACAATGCTAAAATCAAACGTGTTTCTGACAAAAACAGAAATCCAAACAACAAAGCCAATGCAGAAGAGTTGAAATACATCGCGCAATTCAAACAACAAATGGCAACAAATCAGGAAATTAAACCTATAGCCCTAGAGAAAGGAAATAAAATTCAGTTTTATTATCCTATTGAAACCAACACTATGTGTTTGCAATGTCACGGAACGCCTGATAAAATTAAGCCAGAAGTTAGCGCAAAGACATTACAATTATATCCAAAAGACTTAGCAGTGGGTTACAAAGAAAATGAAGTAAGAGGAATTTGGAGTATTACCTTTGATAAAAAATAAAAAATGACAAAGAAAGCATATCTCATTACGGGAATTGGAATAGTAGTAGGAATGATAGCGGGCTACCTATATTATCAACAAATAGGTTGCGTAAGTGGCACTTGCGCCATTACGTCAAAACCCCTAAACAGCATGTTATATGGTGGTTTAATGGGCGGTTTATTATTCAATTTGTTTGTTACTTCGCCAAAAAAGAAAGAAGAATAAAAAACTTTTCGAACACAATCTCTAAGCATTTACAAAAGGTAGCACAACATTACTTCGTCTGTCCACTTTCGCATACCTGTGCTGTAGTTGCTCCAATTTACACTCAAAACTGAGCCCTGATTACTTCACTGGATTATATTTTTTATAGGAATTCAGCGAACTTCGTTTGCAGCGGCATCCTCTTGTTGTAGCGATAGCAGTCACAAGAGATATGGCAAAAAGCTGAATAAAGCTCCAAAAAAAAATTAACCCATTCATAAACTTTGTGAACTTTGTGGTTTAATTATTTACTTTTGCAAAAAATATATTTCTCAACTTAAACTGTTTATAGCATGCAACTGTATAACACATTAAGCGCAGAGGAAAGAGCCATCATAATTGATGATGCCGGAAAACAACGTCTTACGCTGTCTTTCTATGCTTATGCGCAAATCTCAAATCCAACACAATTTCGTAACGAACTATTTCTGGCATGGAATGCTCTAGAAGTTCTAGGCAGAATTTATGTAGCCAGTGAGGGAATCAACGCCCAATTATCATTGCCTGCCGATAATTTCTACGCATTCAAAGATACTATTGAAGTGTACGATTTCATGAAAGGAATTCGTTTGAATATTGCCGTAGAGCACAACGATCACTCGTTTTTGAAACTCACCGTAAAAGTGCGTGACAAAATTGTTGCTGACGGTTTAGTAGACGAAACTTTTGATGTAACAAATATTGGAATTCATTTAAAAGCCAAGGAATTCAATGAACTTCTAGAAGATCCAAATACAATTGTGGTCGATATGCGCAATCATTACGAAAGCGAAATTGGACATTTCACCAAAGCTATAAAACCAGATGTAGATACTTTTCGTGAAAGTTTGCCCATCATCGAAGAGCAACTTGCGGAACACAAACAAGACAAAAAACTATTGATGTATTGCACCGGAGGAATTCGTTGCGAGAAAGCCAGTGCTTATTTCAAACACAAAGGTTTTGAAAACGTGTACCAACTAGAAGGTGGAATTATTGAATATACGCGCCAAGTAAAAGCCGAAGGTTTAGAAAGCAAATTCATTGGTAAAAACTTCGTGTTTGATCACCGCTTGGGCGAAAGAATTACAGACGATATTGTTTCGCAATGCCATCAATGCGGTGCGCCTTGTGACGTACACACTAATTGCCTGAACGAAGGCTGTCATTTACTTTTTATCCAATGTGATTCGTGTAAGGAAAAAATGCAGGGTTGTTGTTCAACAGAATGCGTAGATGTTATTCACTTGCCTGAGGAAGAGCAAAAATCCATTCGCAGAGGAACTAAAAACGGAAATAAGATTTTCAAAAAAGGAAAGTCAGATGTTTTGACTTTCAAAAATAACGAAGAAACGCATGGTGTTTTTGTTGCTGAAAAACCATTCCGAACCGTCGAGACTATCGCGAAAAAAGAACCAAAGGTTAAGAAAATTTATATTGGAAAAGGAACCCATTTTTTCCCAAAACCAAGCATTGGTCAGTTTTTAATTGAAGAAAACGAAATCAAAATTGGCGATACTATTCTAATCAAAGGTGCTACAACCGGCGAACAAAAACTAGTAATCAAGGAAATGCTTGTAAACGATTTGGCACAAGAAAAAGCAATTTCTGGAGACACCTGCACTTTTAAACTGCCATTCCGAATCCGACTATCTGATAATTTATATAAAATTTTAAACTAATCCATTATGACATCGAATAACAAAATAGAACTTATGGCTCCTGCTGGGAACTTTGAGTCTTTGCAAGCTGGATTAGACAATGGTGCAGATTCTGTTTACTTTGGCGTAGAGCAATTGAACATGCGCGCCAGAGCCACCGTGAATTTCACCATGGATGATTTGCCTGAAATTGCCAAACGTTGCGAAGCCAAAAAGGTTCGAAGCTACCTTACATTAAACACCATCATCTACGATCACGATTTATCAGTTGTAAAAACGTTATTGACCAAAGCCAAAGAAGCAAATATCACTGCGGTGATTGCTTCTGACCAAGCGGTTATCGCTATGGCAAGAGGTATTGGAATAGAAGTTCACATTTCGACACAACTGAATGTTACGAATATTGAAACCATCAAATTCTACAGTTTATTTGCAGACACGATGGTTTTGAGTCGGGAATTAAGTTTGCGTCAAGTAAAAAGCATCACCGCTCAAATTGAAAAAGAACAAATTAAAGGACCAAACGGAAACTTAGTCGAGATTGAAATCTTTGGCCACGGTGCTTTGTGCATGGCCGTTTCTGGAAAATGTTATTTGAGTTTACACTCCAATAATTCATCGGCTAATCGTGGTGCGTGCAAACAAAATTGCCGAAAAAAATATACGGTTATTGATCAGGAAACCGGTTTTGAAATTGAATTGGATAACGAATACATGATGTCTCCAAAAGATTTATGCACCATAGATTTTTTAGACCAAGTGATTGAGTCTGGCATTCAAGTCTTGAAAATTGAAGGCCGTGGCCGTGCTCCTGAATATGTGGCTACTGTTATCAGAACGTATCGGGAAGCAATTGACAGTTATTATGAAGGTTCTTTCACTAAAGAAAAAGTAGCGGTTTGGATGGAAGCTTTGAACACGGTTTATAATCGTGGTTTTTGGTCTGGCTATTATCTCGGACAAGAATTGGGTGAATGGAGCGACGTGTCTGGCTCTATGGCTACACAGAAAAAAGTGTATGTGGGGAAAGGAACCCATTATTTCCCGAAAGCAGCAGTTGGACAATTCAAGATTGAAGCCTATGACATCAAAGTTGGAGATAAAATTCTGGTAACGGGGCCAAGTACCGGAGCGCAGGAAATGCTAATCGAAGAAATGTATGTCAACGATGTTGTGGCTGGCAAAGCTACTAAAGGCGATGATTGTACTTTAAAATTACCTTTTAGGATCCGAATGTCTGACAAATTATATAAAATTGTGGAAGCCTAATGGTTATTGTTACTTTACAAAGAGACAAATGCATTGGCTGTAATTATTGCGTTGAAATGGCACCAGTTCAATTTCAGATGTCCAAGAAAGACGGCAAATCAGTTTTGATTCATTCGCAAAATGCTAAAGGATTTTTTACGTTAAAATCACACGACCACACCATTGTTGAAAGTTGTGAATTAGCAGCAAAAGCCTGTCCGGTTAAAATAATTACGGTAAAGGAAACCTGAGTTTTAACAAATTATTTTAACGAAACGCTAAATATCTGTTAAAAAAAAGCTTAGATTTACCTAAACTAAGATAATATTAACAATATGAAAAAAAAGAGTTTAATTCTTTTGCTGTTCTTTTTTGGGTTTCTTACCACATACTCCCAAGACAGTACTGTAAAAGGTAAAGTTTCAGACAACACAGGCATTGGTTTGCCTGGAGCAAACATCGCTATTAAAGGATCTAAATCTGTTGTGTCTACAGATATAGATGGAAATTTCCAAATTAAAGCTTCAAAAGGAAGTGTTTTAGTGGTTTCTTATATTGGTTTTGCCAATCAAGAGGTTACTGTTTCAGGTAGTACACTTAACATCACCCTAAAAGAACGCTCAGAGAACAAACTAGAAGAAGTTGTCGTGACTGCAATGGGCATTAAAAACAAGGCAAAATCTCTAGGTTACGCCAATCAAACTATCAAAGCGTCTGAGATTGAAAGACCCGGTCAAGTAAATGCGCTACAGGCACTACAAGGAAGTATTTCTGGAGTAACCATCAGCAAAACTTCTGGTGAAGCTGGTGGAGGAGTGGATATTTTGATTAGAGGAGTTTCGTCTTTAAGTACAGGTAGCAACAACCAACCTTTAATAATAATTGACGGAAATCCTGTAAACAATAGCACGGTATCTGGAAATGTATTATCAAGTGCTAATAACTCTTCCCCAGGAAGCAATGAACAATTTGGTTTTTCAAACCGTTCCGTAGATATTAACCCTAATGATATCGAAAGTTATACCGTTCTTAAAGGAGCTGGAGCAACTGCACTTTATGGTATTTTGGCTGGGAATGGAGTTATAATTATTACAACCAAAAAAGGAAAAGAAGGCAAAACGAAAGTAAATATTTCCTCTAGTGTTACCATGAGCGAGGTAAACAAATATCCTGAATTACAATCAAAATGGAGAGAAGGTTCCGGTTTATCTCCAAGAGTATTGAGCATGAATGCAAATACACCATCAGGTATTTCTTTTTACCCAGGATTTACTTCTGGCTTTCAAACCAATGGACCCGCCTACTCTAGCAGTGATGATGCAAGTATCAAATTTAGAAATTTTTACAAAGATTTCTTTAAAACAGGAATTAACACAACAAACAACGTAAGCCTAAGCGGAGGAACCGAAAAAATAAATTATTATGTTTCGGCCTCAACTAGTACAGATGAAGGAATTGTCCCCAATACTGATTACGCTAGAAAAACTTTAAAATTTAATGGTGGTTATAAACTATCTGAGAATTTAAAATTAGGAACTTCGGTTTCATATGCTAACTCTGGAGGCTCCCGCGCTAATACGGGTGACAAGTCTATTATGAGTTCATTGTCTTACTGGTCTCCTTCAATAGATGTTAATGATTATTTAACTGCAGCTGGCCGTGAGAAGGATTGGACAGCTGGAACTATTGATCAACCTGTATATTTTGCAAAGACAAGTAACTTAAATGACAATGTAGATCGCTGGATTGCATCGGCTGATTTAAATTGGCAAGCAAAATCTTGGTTGAATATCACCTATAGAGGAAGTGTTGACAATTACGCTGAAACTAGAAATAGATATGCTGGTCCAGACTTAGACCCAGGTTCTCCTGTAAATGGATTTATCGTAAATGAAAAAATCAATTTCAAAGGATTAAACTCGGATTTCTTAATTTCTGCCACTAAAAAATTCGGAGATTTCAATACCTCTGCAATGATTGGAAACCAAATTTTTGAAACCAACTCTGATTATGGCTTTGTGAGAGGTGAAGGATTACTTTTGCCTAAGTTTAACAATATCGCAAACACAATTAATAAATATGCAGTACAAACCAATGAAATCGTAAGAACTGTTGGTTACTTTACAGAGTTAAAAGCAGACTATAAAGAACGAATTTTTATAGCGGCAACAGGAAGAAGAGATTATGCTTCTACTTTGCCGAGCACTAATCGAGCATTCAACTATTTTTCATCTAACCTTGCGTTCGTATTTCATGATTTAATAGACAAAGAAGGAAGTGTTCTTTCTTTTGGAAAACTACGTGGATCATGGGCTCAAGTGGGTAAAATCCCTCCATTCGGGATCGGAAGGTACAGCTATCCAGACATTCCTTTTAATGGTGTGGGTGGAGTAAGCATTGGAACCGTTGATTCAGATCCAAACATAAAAGCTGAAATTGTTACAACTACAGAAGTTGGAACAGACCTACGTTTCTTTCAAAATCGCATTCGTTTAGAATACACTTATTTCGACAGAAAAAGTGACGGACAAATCTTAAAAGTTACTTTGCCTCAAAGTACAGGTTTAACTGGAACTTGGACTAACTCAGGCTCTTTAAAAACAACAGGACATGAATTGACATTGGCTGCTGATATTTTTAAAACAAAAACGTTTAGCTGGACCGCTACTACCAATTTCACGGCTTATGAAACAGACGTTTTGTCGTTGCCTTTTGATAATATTGACTTTGCTTATAATAGTGGAGCCGACATTTATTCTCGAATAAAAGTTGGAGATGCAGCAGGTTCATTATACGGTAGAACTTGGACTTATGTAAATGGTCAAAGATTAATAGGCACAAATGGACTGCCAGTCGTTGCAAAAGATGGTAATGGAGCAGTGCTGTATTCTAAAGTTGGAAACGCTTTCCCAGATTATGTGGTTACGTTGAACAACAACTTAAAATACAAAAACTGGGATTTAGCCTTTATGTTTGAGTACAAAAAAGGAGGAGAAGGATTTGATCCAGCGGAACGAAATGGTATTAGAAATGGTATTTTAAAGATGACCGAAGACAGAAACCACGCTCAAATCCTAGAAGGTGTAAAAGCAGATGGTACGCCAAACACTATTCCAGTAACGATTGACGGGAATAGCTATTATAGAAGCACAATCATTAACCAAGCTTCAGAAATATTGATACAAGATACTTCATGGTTGAAACTTAGAAATGTGTCTCTAACCTATAATTTATCGTCTGATATACTCTCTAAATTAAAACTATCTAGTGCTTCATTCTCAGTAAGCGGAAATAACTTTTTGTTATGGACTCCTTTTAGAGGTTTTGACCCAGAAGGACAACAATTTGGATCGGGAAGTAATGTGTATGGTTTCTCTGGTTTAAACATCCCTTTGACACAATCTTACACTTTGGGCTTAAACATTGGTCTTTAATCTATTAAACGAAACGAATTATGAAAAATATATTTAAAATTGCTATTGTGCTTACTTTAGCAATCACCATTTATAGTTGTAGTGATAGCTATTACGACACGAACACGCCGAGTAACGCTGTTGCCCCTGAATCAGTTGCTATAAACAACATTTTACCCTCTGCTATTCAAGCAACAATGAGTGCGCAATATAGTGCAGCCGTCAGTTTGGCTCAAGTTGATCAACATATAGCATCGGCTTTTAACGATCAAAACATTGACAAGCATTATCAAAACTCCCTAGATGAATATTGGAGACTTGTGTATTCAAAAGCACTTCCAAATATCAAAGTTTTAGAAGATAAAGCAACTGCAACAAATTCGAGCCATTATCTCGCTATTGCAAAAGTTTTGAAAGCAATAAACATTGGACTAACAACTGATTTACACGGAGACGTTCCTTACATAGAAGCCACACTTGCGGCAACGAATTTTTATCCAAAATACGATGCGCAACAAATCATCTACACTGATGTTATTAAGTTATTAGATGATGCTATCGTGTTGTTTTCAACTCCAAACACTTCTATATTCACACCTGGTGCTGATGATTTAATTTACAGCGGAAAAGCAGCAAGCTGGACGAAAGCAGCCTATACGTTCAAAGCAAGATTTCAACTGCATTTGATGAAAGTAAATGGAGCAACTACAACAGCTTCAGCGGTTTTGTCTAGTTTATCCAAAGGATTTACTGCCAATAGTGATGACTTTCAACTAAAATACAACAGTATTAATACAAACCCTTGGTACCAATCTCAACTTGGTTTATCAACTGGTAATCTTACGTTTTATATTTCAAACCATTTCATTAGTTATATGAATGGAGGAGCAGTGTTTCCTTTTGCTTCTTCGTCAGTAACAATGGATCCGCGCATGCCACTTTTAGTAGATCTCAGCACCTATTCAAGTGCTGGTATTACTCCAGGTCCAGATCCAACTTTAGTAGCAAACTATATAGGATCAACAAATGGAACAGCAACGACTTCTAAAACTAAAATTGGAACGCAATTTTTCTATTCGAAAATCGATTCTCCAATAGTATATTTAACATACGCCGAGGCAAAATTCATGGAAGCAGAAGCTCAATTCTTACTTGCAGGAGGCACTCCTACCTCGACAGGAACAAATTCGGCTTCGTATACGGCTTACCTTGCTGGTATTGGTGCTAATATGGATAAAATTGGTGTTGCCGCAACGAATAAAAACAACTATTTAGCCGACGCTTCAATTGCTAAAGGAGCGGCAGCAATTCAATTGAAAGATATTATGAGACAAAAATTTATCGCTTTATTCTTAAATCCAGAAACATTTACTGATTATAGAAGATACGATTTTTCAACAAATGCCTTCAAAAACTTAACCATCCCTGCTAATACCGACCCATTAAATGGCGGCAAATGGATCAGGAGATTTGTGTATTCTAACAATGAAAAAAGTGCAAATACAGCAAATTACAATTTAAATTTCAAATCGATGATTACCCCAGTTTGGTGGGATAACTAAAATTTGACAGACCATCAAAAAGCCTCAATTTCCTTAAAAAGAAGTTGAGGTTTTTTGTTTTGAAAAACTTGAAAGCCTAAAACTAAAAAAATACTATCTTTACACATTAAACGTTTTAAGAACATAAGTTGTGCTAGTCGCAACACTACATATAAAATTATGGCATGTACAAGTTGTTCAACTTCTGATGGTGGCTCACCAAAGGGTTGTAAAAATAATGGGACTTGCGGCACCGATAGCTGCAATAAATTAACGGTTTTCGATTGGCTTTCAAACATGAGTCTACCCAATGGTGACGCCCCTTTTGACTGTGTCGAAGTACGTTTCAAAAACGGAAGAAAAGAATTTTATCGCAACACCGAAAAATTAACATTAAGCATGGGCGACATTGTGGCTACAGTTGCTTCTCCAGGTCATGATATAGGAATTGTAACTTTGACAGGAGAGTTAGTTAAAATTCAAATGAAGAAAAAAGGAGCGAATTACTTAGGTAACGAAATCCCAAAAATTTACCGAAAAGCATCGCAAAAAGACATTGACATCTGGTCAATTGCTCGTGATAAGGAAGAGCCCATGAAAGTTAGAGCACGTGAATTAGCGATTGCTCAAAAACTAGAAATGAAAATTTCAGATATCGAATTTCAAGGAGACGGATCAAAAGCTACTTTTTATTATACGGCAAATGATCGTATTGACTTTCGTGCTTTAATTAAAGATTTTGCTAAAGAATTCAGCACTCGTATCGAGATGAAACAAGTAGGTTTTCGTCAGGAAGCAGCTCGTTTAGGCGGAATTGGTTCTTGCGGAAGAGAATTGTGTTGTTCTACTTGGTTAACAGATTTTAGAAGTGTAAATACATCCGCAGCACGTTACCAACAACTGTCTTTGAATCCACAAAAGCTGGCCGGACAATGCGGAAAACTTAAATGTTGTTTGAACTATGAGTTAGACACTTACATGGATGCCCTAAAAGATTTTCCGGATTTTGACACCAAATTAGCCACTGAAAAAGGAGATGCAATTTGTCAAAAACAAGATATTTTCAAAGGATTAATGTGGTTTGCCTATACCAATAATTTTGCTAATTGGCATGTCTTAAAAATTGACCAAGTCAAAGAAATTGTTGCTGAAAACAAACTAAAAAACAAAGTTTCTTCACTAGAAGATTTTGCAATAGAAATTGTTGTAGAGCAAGAGAAAAACTTTAACAATGCAATGGGACAAGAAAGCCTAACTCGTTTTGACCAACCTAAAGCAAAGCGAAAACCAAATAAAAAACGCAAACCTGCTGGTGAAAATGCAATTGTGGCAAACAACAACAAGCCTGGAAACAGCAATAAACATACAAACAACAATAAAATTACAAACAATAACCGCCAAGCTCCTGCTGATAAAAAACCTGCAGAGCCAAGAAAACCAATAATTATTACTAAAAATGTGGATAAAAAATAGCACTTTATTTATTTTGGTTTCCATTCTCTTTATTTCTTGCGATGAAAAAAGAGTGTTTGATGAGTATAAATCTGTTGGAAACGCATGGCATAAAGACAGTATTGTAACGTTCAATTTACCAGAGTTAGACTCAACAAAACGATACAATTTATTTGTAAACTTGAGAGCTACTAATGCATATAAGTTCAACAATTTGTTTTTAATTGTAGCCTTGGAAATGCCAAATGGCTTTACTAAAGTGGATACCTTAGAATATCAAATGGCTGATCCAG
>RRZU010696781.1_pt1 | contig 14205 bp, 19 predicted proteins | sample 2165561 | NCBI WGS metagenome assembly RRZU01 (sample SAMN10456909, study PRJNA506462) | wastewater metagenome | isolation source: wastewater sludge | place: USA: Moscow, Idaho
ATACTATTTTGTATATCGTTAAGTTCTAATTTCTCTATATCTTCTTTTGAAATTTTTAAATCTTCTCCTGTATATGTTGCTGTTTCATTTACTTTTAAATTTAGATTAAAAATATTTTTCAATATAGTATCAACTGTATGTCCCATTAAATTTGAAATAGAATAAAATTCAACTCGACCACTTCTTAGTCTTGTTGCGAATGAATGTCTTAAAGAGTGAAAAGAAATTAAATCTTCTTGAATTCTTTCTTCCGTGACAAAACTATTTCTAAAGTCTGTAAAATAATCTCTTAAAAAATAATGACTAAATTTAATTTTACCTTTGTAGTAAATTGATTTTAAATCAAACAACATTTCATGATTACTATTTTTCCTCATATCAACATAAGATATAAAATTAAATTTCTCAATCAGTTGAGAATGAATAGGAACTTTTCTTTCACTTGATTTTGTTTTTACTTTTCCGTTAATATCAAAATACCAAATATTAAAATTCTCGTCAAGTATAATATCCTCAACTCTTAATTTACAAATTTCTTCAACTCTTAATCCTGAAAATAATGCAATGATAGGTATTAAAATTTGTTCAGCTTGAAAACCGTAAAGATTATTATACTCTCCAAGTTTTTTGAACATAAGATTTAATTCTTCTTTGTTAAATGGCTTTCTCTTTTTTGTTCCAGTTAAAATTTTATTAAAAACTTTATTACTAAATCTTTTATTATCTTTTAGAGGATTATTTTTTATATGATTACTTTTAACACAATCGTCTAAAAAATTATTTATCTCTAATAATTTTTCGTCTACATTTTTTATACTCTGTATTCTTTCTTTTAATTTTTCTTCTGTGTAATATTCTTCTAAAAGATTATCTCCCTCTAAACTATCTTTAAAATCCATAGCTATTTGAAAATAATTACCCTCATAATCGTTATATATTCGTGAGCGTTCATATATAAACTTTGGTGTATAGATTAATGCTTCAAAAAATGCTTCATAATCTTTTAATTCATAATCTACTAAATATTCATGTTCAGAAGCTTGTAAAAGAGTTTTTATAGGAGGGATAACTTTATCTAGCTTTTTTCCTTTGTCATTCTTTATATAATCTAATTCTATATAATTATTAAAGACTTCTTCTTTAGTTTTTGTTTTAAAAGAGCTATCCTCTTGGTCTTTTATCTCTTTTATAAGTTGCTTAAAATCGCTAATATCATTTAATTGATTATTAGTATTGTAAGAATGGTTAGGGTTATATATATCAGTTTCTATATATGTATTTTGTAGCTTTTTTGGATTTGTTCTCGCTTCATTTCTGCTTTTATCATAATGTAATAGCTCTATTTCAGCCTTAATAACTTCATGGAGTAGTCTTTGCTGTCCTTCTTTAGATAATTGACTTAAAGCTTCTTTATATTGCTCTTTAATATTACTATCATTAATAATATTTTCGGCAATTTCTTTATTATTTGAAGAATATAAATTCTCTCCTAGGTCTTTTATATGATATTTAATAGCTTTTGGGTGACTTCCAAGTAGGACTTTACCGTCTTTTTTAGTATATGTGTATTTTTGTTCTCTTTTATCAGATAATTTGCTATATTCAACTTTTGCAACTTCTACATATTCCTTTAAAAGTTCTTTTATATATTCTACTTCTTCTATACTATCCATTTCTAGCCTTAGTTTTATTGCTTCTAATTTTGCGTTGATTGTAGCTAATATAAATTTAGCTTCTAATTTATTTTTAGTTTTTAATGAGATACAAATATTTTTATAATTGAGTTTTCTTCTGAAATAGAAAGTGTCATAATGTGATATTAGATATTTCATTTTTGCCTTATTGTGCAACAAAAAGTGAAACAAAATGTGATTCAATAGATTGAGAAGTCCGTGCTTACGGTGTTTTGGGGATTTGCTTTAAAATGGTGTCAAGAGAGGGACTCGAACCCTCGACCTCCGGCTTATGAGACCAGCGCTCTAACCAGCTGAGCTACCTTGACACTTTAAAATTGGTTGCGGAATCAGGATTTGAACCTGAGACCTTCGGGTTATGAGCCCGACGAGCTACCTAGCTGCTCTATCCCGCGATAAAATAAAAAAACTCTTCTTAACCTAAAGTTAAGTGGAGCGGGAGACGAGACTCGAACTCGCGACAATCTGCTTGGAAGGCAGAAGCTCTAGCCAACTGAGCTACTCCCGCAAATAAAAAGGTGGTCATGAAGGACTCAAAATTTAAAATTTAAAGCCTATTTTAGCACCTTCATCAAAACAGATACGGTTATACGTACTGTTAAAAATGCGTACTCTAAAAGTCCAACTTTTAAAGGACTGAAATTATAATAGCTTAATAATAAAAAGTAGCTTAAATTATACAACTTTATTAAAAATATGTTTTTCTTAAGGATTCATAATTTAAAAATCCTGTTTTTTGAAAATAACTCCACATTGATAAAATTGTATCTACATCATAATACTTTAAATACCAATCAGTAATAACAACTAAATACATACCAATAATATCATCATTTAATATTTTAAATAAAATTCGATTTTTCAAATCTAATTTTTTATATTTTACATCATATAACAAGCAGTTCACAAATTTAATATATATCTTTAAATCTATTCTTTTTTTATTCATTTCAGTAAAGAAAAATAAACCCTTTATTTTATTCTCACTTTTTTTAAAAAAATAATTATCTAAAGTAACTAAATTATCAAAAGTATTTGAATATGGATAAATTTTATATTCATAAAAAAAGATTTCATATCTATCTATAATATTTTGTAAATCAAATTCAACAATACGAATATTCAACATAGTATTATCTACTTCAAACATTTTAGTATCCAATTCATTTTCTTTTAAAATCATTCAAAATAAACTCTTCATTTTCAAGATGAGCTATATTAGAAATTTCTTCAAAATCATTAAAATATAAATGATAATGATTCATTGGAATATCTTGAAATTTTAGAAACAATTTCCAATCAAGAATTAGTTTATATTTATAATTTTCTCTTTCTTTTATATCTTTTGAATGTTTGCTATCTTTAACAGCACAAATTACACCACATTCAACTTTTTTATTAAGAAAATTAGTTCTATATATTTTATGAATCATTCCTCTATTAATATCTCTATTTAATTTTCTATTTACTTTTGAAATGATGATTTTAATACTAACTCCTTAATAATATTAACTCTAAATATTATACTATGATTATTATTTGTTTTTATGATTATATTAGATATCAAAAAAATAATTATTAAAATATAATTTATTTAAATTTATGATAAAATTATAAAAAATTATTAATTGAGGTTTGAGAATGAAAGAGTGCCCAAGTTGTAAAAATAATGTAAGCTATAATGCTCAATCTTGTCCTAAGTGTGGACATATTTTAAAAAGAAAAAATGAAAATCCTGCATTAGGTGCATTTATAATTTTTGTACTTGTTGTAATAGCATGGGAATATCTAAGTAAATTATTTAGATAAAAATATTTTTAAATGATAGAATTTATTTTCACAATAATTATTATAATTGGTGTATTACTTGCAATTGCCAAAATAAGATATGATTTTGGATTTACAGATAAAAAGTAATTAATACTAATTATCTCTAAATATCAAAACCGTATAAATTTAGTGAAATATCAATATCATTTAAAATTTTTCTTTTTATCATTTCTTTTTTTTCTACACCATAATGTGATAAATTAATATAATTATCATCAATATTTTTGTTTAAATGGTAATAATAATTAATCAATTGTTGGTCATCAAGAAAAGCAGGAGTAACAACTTTTTTAATAATAATTCCATTTTCTAAAAGTACATATTCTTTATCATTAATAATTAATGGTATGTCTTTTTTTACAATTCTTTCTCTTTTGTTGTATTTTAATTTGATTCTTGATTTAAAATCATCTATTAAAATTTCTTTGTATTTTTTATTTCCATCTTTATCTATGTAGGCATAAATATATTTCTTTTTTGATAAATTAGGTATAAATCTTTTTGAATACAAAGTAATTTCATAATCATCCTCATCTGGATTATAACATCGATAATTTATCATGGTTTTATTAAAATAATATTGTATATCGCCACTATTGAATAAATTTGAAATATATAAATAATCATCTTCAAAATCATCTTTGAAAAAATACCTAACTTTTCTATAAACAGCTAACGGGGCTAGTAATCGAGAATTACTAAATCTAATTATTCTATGCTTAACGTACCAATAAGCAGAATCATCTAAAATATCTGTTTGTGCATTCTTAAAAGTTTTTGTAATATATTTCATCATATAGGCAACAGCTCCACCTTTATCTTTATACCAGGTATATTTATATTGTAACTGTAATATTTTGTGTTTTTTATGTGTTTTAAAATATTCAAAAAATCTTTTTTTAATAGGTAAAACAAATTTCTTTGGAATATATAACATTGCATGGATATGTGGAATTCCACTTTCATGTGGTTCAAATACTCTAAAATAAATTAATCCGTGCCCTGTTTCTTTTTTCATTTTTCTAACAATTTGCAAAGATGTAAATTTATGCCATAAATCACTAAGTAATCTTGCAGAATCTTTAACAGCTCCATTAAAATTGTTTTTATAAGCATAATTTGGATTATCAACAAAAATTTTCTTTTTTTTATTAATAGTCCTCTGTGGATGATATTTAGATGGTGCAGTTAAAGTAATGAATACAGGCATTAAACCATTAGATTTAGCATATTTATTTATTGAATTCACTCTATTGTTTATTTCACTAAAATATTTTTTTGGATTTAAATTAGCACTATAAGCATTGTCAAGTAAACTAAAAGATTTATCTCCAAAATCAATTACGAAATTCTCTAAAAATTCTTTTTGTTTATCAAGTTTTCTATCTATTAAACATTTATCTTCAAAATCTACACCATACATATAACACACCTTTTTTTTCATTAAATATTTGTTCTATTTTTTTATTTTCTTGAATTTATTTAATTTTATATTTTTGTTTTTTTTTATTAAAAAATTTGACTAACGCAACTTTTTTAAAAGTAATCAAGGCTCATTTTGTCGAGCTGCGAACGTAGTCGCAGCCTCTCCAAAATTCGCAGTCTTCAACATCAGAAAAAATTGAATTATTTTCATTTTTAATTTCATTAAATTCATCAATAAACTCAATAATAATAGTTGTAGTTGTAAAAGATTGATTGATATATTCATTTTTGAATAATTGACCTAGTAGGGGTATATCAGATAAAAATGGAACAGATTCATTTTTTGAAGTTTTTGAAAAGTTATTAATACCACTAATAATAAATCTTTTGTTCTCTTTATTAATTGAAAATTTTTGATTTAATTCTTTTTTTGTTGTAATAGGTTTATCTGCGTTTGATTCCAATAATTGAGAATATGAAAAATTAAGATTGATATTTAATAAATCATCTGTAATTATTGGATTTATCTTTAAATTTAAACCTACATCTTTATAATCATATCTATTGACTTCATTAACAGTTAATTCGCTTAATGTGTTTGAAGTTGTTAAGAATGGTATATTTTGAGAAGAAATCAGCTTAAATTCTTCATTATTTTCAAGATTAACAACTGTATCAATAATTGATTTACTGATATTGTTAGTATTTAAAAATTTTAAAACAGAATCAACATTATCATAGTTTGCTTTATTATTTAAATTTAATGGACTTCCTAAAATTACATCAAAAATCATCTTTTGAGAATTATTGAAATTTGCATTTATCAAAGTTTCATAATTCTTTAATTTACCTAGATTAGTTTCTATAATTGAAAGTTTTATTTTTTGTTGCTTTGGAAGAACATCAATATTATTTATAAATTGCTTTATTTCAATAAATTTTTCATCTGAACAGTTTAAAAATAATCTGTTAACATTTTTTAAATATGAGTACTGAATATTTTGTAATTTTAAAATATTTTCTATATCACTAAAATTTAAATACTTTAAATCAATACTTTTTAATAATAATTTTTCTTCTTTAGATACATTTGTTATAACTTCTATCTTTTTTATAAAATATACATCATTAGATAATGTTAATTCATATCCATTTGATATTAATATTTTTTTTAAGAAATTAATATTTTTAGGTTCTTCAGGTTTATAAAATACTAATAATTCAATATCAATATCTTTATCAATAATAAATGATTTATTTGAAGTTGTTAAAATATCAACAATTAAATCACGCAAACTCATTTCAACTAATTCTTTATAGTTTTGAAGAGAAATAGTATTAGCAAATATATTGCTATTTACTATTAAAGTTAAAATTAGGTAAAACAGAAGTTTCTTCATTTTTTATATCCTCTTTTTTAGATTTTTTTTCAAATAAATTAAATTTGTCAGTAGTTAAAAAATAATATTTATATTTAGACTTAGCAATAATATTTGCTTTATATGTTGCTTTTAATAGTTCTAAAATAAATTTTTTTTCGTATATATTCCCATTAATAAAGCAATAACTAAAATTACAATACATTTCGTAGTAGTCGCCAGTTTCATGAGATTCAGTATTTTTTTTATCTTTATAAATAAGAACTTTTTGAGACTCCTGTGGGCTTTGAATTTTCTCATTCTCAACAGCTCCTCCACCGAAAAAATTCTTTAGATATATTACTCCAGATGTGAGAACAATAATAAAAATAACAACTGCTAAAACTAAAAAATGTTTTACTAAAGATTTTTGTTTATTATTTTCCCCACTTCCATACAGTTCAAAAACTTCTTTTAGTATTGGTAATTTTTTAGTTAGTGCCAATTGAGTTTTATACATTTGTGCCGAAGTATATTGTTGATACAACATATTGGTATTAAATAATTTTCTTGAAGCAGGAATTGCTTTATAATAAAACTCACTAAAAGACTTATATTTTTTATCTACAAGTGGTAAATCTTGAGTTATTAAAATAATGTCCTGAAAAAAATGACGATGATAAGAAAGCCACCAAACAAGTACTTCATCATCTTTATTTAAATAATTATGACACTCATCAAGAACAATAAGAGTGTAAAAGAAATCTTCATCTTTTACTAATTCTTCAAGTTCTGTATCTGTTTTACCAAGTTTATAGTGATTATATAATTTAATTAAAATACTTTTAAAATTATCAAAATTAAAAGGTTTTACATGCTCAAAAGATTCAAATTTTATTTCATTAATATTAGTAAGAGCTGTTTTATATTTGGTTTTTGAAAGTTGAAAATTTTTAAATTTTTTATTTTTAGATAAAGTTTTAAGAAAATTAATAGCTATGGAAAAGAGTCCATAATAACTCTTTCCACTACCTGGTATTCCTGTAACAAACTGAATCATTATTTACTCTAAAAATGTTTTAGCCACAAAGAAAAGTGTTTTTATAATATCTACTGTATGTTGATATAATATTTTTGATAAAACAAAAACAAGTGCAGAAAAAATAAACGGTAAACCTGCTGTTAAACCATCTGTAATACCTATGTTATTTGCAAAAGCATAAAAATAGTAAATAAATGAATCATTTTGAGGTATGTAATTGATAAAGTCATTAATTAAGTTGTAAAGTGTAACTATAGTAGTAATTAGATAGTAGTAAAATGCTAAAATCATACTAACAATAAATATTGCAAGTGGTAACAACAACATTTTTTTTAGGCTTTTTAAACCAACTAACCCAAGTATATAAGATAATATTTGTAACATTATTTAAGCCCCCACATGAAAATCTTAATTGAATGAAATATAAGTAACATAGTCACTAAAAAAGTAATAAATGTTCTAAAGGGTGTAAAGGCAGAACAAAAATCAATAGAAATTGTTTGACCAAAAGCAGTTGTACTCATTGTGCAATCTGTATAACTACTATACTTTGATGTGTCAAATGTAAATCCATTGTCAATAATGTTTTTAGTATCATTAAAAGTATTTTGAATACTATTGAAAGAATTACCCATATTATTTAAAAAATCTTCATAAGATGAAGTGTCAAATGAAGAATTTGAAGCAGATTGAGATAATGCAGATGTTAAATCATCTAAACTATTTGAAATCTCATTATTTTGAGAATTCTGATTTAATAATGCATTTGTATTTAAGTCAAGACTATTTTTTAAATCATTCATCACATCAGTTTGACTATTACCACCTGTACCTGTTGTTGGTGTTATATAATCTTGATTTAATCCATCTAAATTTGTATTATTAGTATTGTCAGTTGTTCCACCTGTATTAGTTCCCGTATTTCCAGTATTAGAACCCGTACCACCTGTTGTGTTACTTGGATTGTAATTATAAAAATCATTTAAAGTAGAATTAGTTAAATTATTACTAGATGAATTATTCGAAGTATATTGATATACACCATCTTCATTTTTTTCTATAGTACCAGTTTCCAAAACATTACCACTAGAATCTTGAACTATACCAATTAAATTACCATTATCATCTTTTTTAATAGTATATACATTACCTTCACTATTTACATAACTTGCAGATTCAATCTGTCCGTTATCATCAAAATTAGTAGTTATTGTTCCACCACCTTCCATGTCTTCTTTATAAATTTTTGAAACACAATCTTGGCTATTCCAGTTGTATCCACTGCTTCCAATCGTCATATGTGGAAGAGAACTAGCATAATAACCATCTGCACAACTTAAATCTCCTGTTGGAGATAATGAAGCATTTGGAATTACTGTTTTATCTCCTGTATTTGGGTCACAGTTTACAACTCCTCCCAAATTATAATCATAATATAACTCATTACAAAAGCTTCCATCCTGTAAAAATATTGCACTTTGTAAATTAGTTGATAATTGATTAATTGAATTATCGTAACTATTTTGACATGTATTATTACAAGATTCATTGCCATTACAAGCTGTTTGACAATTGTATAAAGCATTGTTAATAATATCTCTTTGTCGAGAGAATTGAATATTATTATTTTCAAAATCAACCCTACTCATACAGCCACTACAAGATGAATAAACAAAACCTCTAGTTAAATGATAAGTTTGATTTGGATTAGATAATAAACTATAATTACCTGTAAAATCAGAACTAGATAATTCAGTTTGAGAACCATCATCAAAAGAACAAGTAGTTGAAAGATTTGGACAATAAAAAGATTCTGCAAATAATATATTAATAAAAATAGATAAAGTAAATAATATTTTAAACATTATGCACTCCTTTTAACTAGTGAAATTGCAGCAAAAATTGGAACTAAAACAATTGCGAAATTCATAAATATTGAAAAAAAATAGTCAAATACTAAATCATTTGTAACTTGAAAAATAATTAAATCCATTTATATCCCCCTATTTTGAAACTATTGAAAGCATAAAATACAAAGTAATAAAACCAAGTAATAAACCCGATAGAGCCATTAAAAAGTTATAATCTTGAAAATACAATCCAAGAACTTGAGCGTTGATTGTCGAGTTATACATATTTAAGACCTTTTAACTATATTTAATGCAGAAATAACACCAGATAAAACAATTACAAAACCCATAAAAGCAGTAAAAATAATAGATATATCGGAAGTGTTGATTTGTAGAGTTGTCAGATTTTCCATTTTTTAACCTTTTTTTTAATAAAAAACTAAAAAAAGAAAAATTTAAGAGGGATTACCCCTCTTAAAAAAAGGATTATTTAGCCATCCCGATAGCTTTTTTAATTCCCCATAGTACAGCTGTAGCCCCTAAAACTAATACTCCAACTGCCATAACGTCTGCTGTGTTAAATGCAACTTGTGTTAAATCCATAATGTACTCCTACTATTTATTTTTTAAATTAGGGGACTTACATCACACTTGAATGCCCCGAAAATCAATAACTATGAATGCTTAAAGCTTTGAATTTTTGATTGTCAGGAACATTTAGTTCAATAGAAACATTTTTACCGAGTTTATTTGTGTACTCAGAAACTAAATCTGCTAACTCCTCTTTCGAGTCACAATTAATTACAATAGTTTGCGTTCGATAAGAAACAATAGGTACATTTACACCATTTAAATCTTTATTTTGAGAAACAGCTTGAGCAAATTTTAATTTGATGCTATTACCGTATTTTGTACCATCTTGTAATTTTCCCTCAACAGTAAAATCTACTCCCTCAATTTTTCCAAAAAGAAAAAGTCCATGAATATGTTGTGAAGCCTCTTGGATGTTTTTTTGAGTTGCAAAGAACTCTGTACCACGTAAGTTTGGTTTGTCCATTTTTAAATCTCCAATATTTTAAATATGAAGAATTATAAAAAATTTAATAGGGGTTTGTAACTGTAAAAATAACTTAAATACAACTTATTTTTGACTTAAGAATATAAGATACTTTGAATTTTAGAAATTAATTAAAAATTTTTTATATAAAAAATTTGGAAATACCATATAATGGGAATTTGCAACTACTAAAAGTACACACACTTGTAAAAAATTTTTAGTTAAAAATAAGAAGATATTAAAAGATATTAGTATAAATAGCCTAATTAATGGGCTTTAAAATAGAATTAAAAAAGTAAAAGATTAAAATTTATTTATGAATTTTCTTTAAAAAGTTTCTCACACTTACCTAAATTTACAAAAATTTTGAAAATGATTTAAATAATCCTTTTTTTGAGTAAAAGATAAATTAACATTATTAATAATTAATGAATAAAAATCATAATCATAAGTACTTTTATGCAAATCAGTAACCATAGACTCAATGAAAGGATTTTGACAAATTAATGTAATAAGATACTTGTATTTAATATTAGAATCAATCAGATTTAAATATATTGAATCCTTTTTATCTTTTAGAATTAAAAGAATCAAATAAAAATCAGATAGCTCATGACTATCTAGAATATTATATATCTCTTTTAAAATCGAATAAAAATCTATAAAAAATAACTGTAATGTATTAGGTAACTCTATTTTATCATCAATTTGTTGCTTGACTAAATAAGCGATATTATCAATGTTATCTAATTTTGAGATTTTACGAGTTGAAAGAAATTCTTGCAAATCATCTTCATCAAAATAGTATTCTAGCAGTTGAATTATTGGACGATTTTCGGTTTTAAATTTATAGAAAGTTCTATCTGCAATATCTAAAATATCACAGATTAGCTGTTTTTTTGTTTTCTGTTGCATATTGTGCAATCCTTAATAATTGAAAATATAAAAATATTACAATAAAAATGTATATTATGCAATATTATGTTAAATTTCAGTTAATTTTAATGTATATTGTGCAATAATTATAATGTATAAAGAATGCATATAATGCAATAGTCAATCAGTCACCGCCAAGTAAACTGATTAACCAACCATGTGAAGGTATAAGATTATACCTTTTTTTGTAAAAAAAGGAAATAAAATGGTTTTTATTCGCGAAATAGCAAAAAAGTTAAAAATTACTGAAATGAGACTTAAAAGAATCAAATATTTTGAAAAAAATATTATTGAAAAAAAAGAACTTGAAGATTTAAAATATCTTTTTGAACAAAAAAATACAAACAACGGACTCATTAAAGCAAAAAAAATCGAAAAAATATTAAAAGATATTGATAAAGTGGGGGCTTAAAATGAGCGTGAAAGCCCTGAATCAAGCGTTTGAAACTAAATTAAATGGTAATCTAAAACTAGTGTTACTTGCTCTTGCAGATTGTGCGGATGATAATATGCAATGTTATCCTAGTTATGCTCATATTGCGAGAAAAGCAAGTGTAAGTGTATCAACAGCGAAAAGAACTATTGAAAAATTAGAAAAAATTAAAGCATTGAGAAAAACGAACAGATTCAAAAAAGGGAAAAAAGAGCAAACAAGTAATATATACACGCTTACAATAGGTTGTATCAATATGACCTTAGGTCAGAATGACACAACGGGTAGTGTCACAGCTATGATACCAGGTGGTGTCACTAGTGATACTAGGGGTGGTGTCACAGCTATGACCTACGAACCATCAATTTTTAATCATCATATAACCTCTCTTCATTATGGAGAGAGAGGAAATTTTTCAAATTTCAATGAATTCAGAAATTTCTGCATAGAAAATAAGGAAAAAATATATTTTCAATTACCTTATCCTTTTGAAAATCTTCAACAAGGAACAATAGTAGATATGAATGGTATAGGAATGCTGAGAAATTCAAAGTTGAAAAAAGAATTCGAAAAAGAAAAAGCGTTGAAAATATGGGAATATATGTTTTCGAAAAAAGAAAAAATAATAAAAATGATAATGAAAAAAGAGAATTAAAATGGAAAAATTATTGAAAATTGAGGAAGTTTTGGAAATTTTGAATCTCCCGAAAACAAGTTTCTATCGATATATGAAGAATGGAATATTGCCTAAACCATTGAAAATTGGGCGTTCAGCTAGATGGAAAATGTCGCAAATATCAATTGCAATTGAGAAATTACAGAATTAAAAAAAAGGAATAAAAAATGGAAAAAATTAGAAAATTTCAAAAATTAAATAAGCAATACGAAAGAATCAACAACGAATTAATGAATATCGTGAATTTCGAAATGCCGAAAGCATGGGGAAAAAAAGAAAAAGTTGAAGAATTGAAAAATAAAATTGAAAAATTAGAAAAAATTCTGAGTGAAATTGAAAAAGAAATGAATGAAATTGAAAAAAGTGAATAAGCCCTTTCTTAGGGCTTATCTAACCAGTCAGCCCACCATTGCATTAGCTTTCTTTTTTCATCTATATATTTATATTTTGATTCTCTATTATATGCAGCTTTTACACTATTTTTTTCAGCGTGTGCGAGACAACTCTCTATTATATCACTATGTAGTCCATGTTTTGTTATATTTTCATGAGCAATAGTGGAAAAAGTCGCACGAAATCCATGTCCTGTGTGTTTATCTTTGTATCCCATTTTGTGTAATGCGTGGTTTATTGTGTTTTCGCTGATACATTTTTTATTTGATGTTGGACCATAGAATAGATACTTACTATCTGTTTTATACTTTTTTACTTCATTTATTATTTCTATTGCCTGTTGGGAAATTGGAAGAATGAAATCTACTTTCATTTTCATTTTTTCTTTTGGTATATCGATTACTTGTTTTTCCATATCTATTTCTGACCACTCTAGCGTTCTTAGGTTGTATGGTCTAAGGGCGAGATAAGGGGCAAGTTTTAGAGCATATATTGTGCTTATATCAGCCATATAGTCTATTCCGTAGTTATTTATATCTTTTATTAGTTGTTTTATATCTTCTTTTTTTGTAAGTGCACTATGGTTTACTTTTTTTCTTTTTTTTAGTGAGTTTTGTTTATCAATGTCAGCTATTATATTTCTTTCTACATATTCATTTGTGACAGCATATTTATATATTCTTTGTATGTTGTTTAATAATCGACTAGCGTACTCGGTAGCGTCTCTTTGTTCCATTCTTTGGATTAAGTTTAATATATCTTTTCTTGTAATATCTTGTATATTTTTATTGCCTAAAAATGGATAAGCGTTGTTTTCTAAATTACCTTTTATTTTTTTGTAGTTACTTTCACTCCAATCATCTTTCAATAAATTAAGCCATTTATCACTTATAAATTTAAAAGTTGTGCCTAATTCAAAATTTGAACTTTTTGATTCAACAGGATTTATATTTTTATTAAGATTATCTTTTGCTTTTTGTCTTAATTCACGAGCTTCTTTTAACGTTACATCTGGATATTTACCAAAACTGATAGTTTTTCTTTTATCCTCAAATTTATAATTAAATCGCCATAATTTACTATTTTGAGTAATTAATAAAACAAGACCATCACCATCATATAAGTAGTAATTTTTTCCTTCCCATTTAGCTTTGTTTATAGTAGTGTCAGCAAGTGGTTTAGTAATTCTAGCCATAATAACAGTACCTTTGTAAAAAAATTTAGAATATACTGTTATTATACTGTTATTATCTTTGGTTTATACTGTATATAGTGGAACATTATGGTAATTAATAGGTATTTAAAAGTGCCATTTTATTGGGGTATTTGAAACATTTTGGAATATAATGGGATTGATTGAAATTGATAGCTGGTGGGTCATGAAGGACTCGAACCTTCGACCACTCGGTTATGAGCCGAGTGCTCTAACCAGCTGAGCTAATGACCCACAATGGCGGACAGTGAGGGATTTGAACCCTCGGTACCGTTGCCAGTACGTCTCCTTAGCAGGG
>RRZU011686187.1_pt1 | contig 14204 bp, 8 predicted proteins | sample 2165561 | NCBI WGS metagenome assembly RRZU01 (sample SAMN10456909, study PRJNA506462) | wastewater metagenome | isolation source: wastewater sludge | place: USA: Moscow, Idaho
CGTATCAGCTCCGGGCGGTCAGAACCTATGCCGGAGTTGAGATCCGGCGAAGATCTGAAGACAGGGATCAGAAAAAGAATCAGAAAAAGGCTCAGGAAGAAGAAGGCACCGGGCAGCAGAGCGTGGAACTGAAGATTCCGGGGGAAACTTATTTCCCGGGAACGGGGCAGAAAGTCTGCTGTGAGATCTGTGGAAGAGAAGAAGCAGTTTCAGGGAAAGAGTTGCCACAAAAAAGCTACACGAAATGCTTTGATTATGATATAATCAAAAGCGGACTCTGTATAAGATACAGAAGACCCGGTGATGAGCTGGTGATTGACAGCCGGGGAAAGCGGCAGAAGCTGAAGTCTTATTTTATTAATGAGAAAGTCCCAAAGGAAAAAAGGGACCGGATACTTCTGATCGCGGAAGAAGAACAGATCGTATGGATCCCGGGTATGCGGATGAGTGCGGCATATCAGATTGGGGATCAGACAACAAAGATTCTTAAGATAAAGATTGTGGAGGAATAGGATCATGGCAGAGAGTATAAAAGTATTAGTTCCGGAAGAAGAAGTTGACGCAAGAATTAGAGCATTAGGAGAGCAGATCAGCAAAGATTATGAGGGAAAGCAGATTCATCTGATCTGTGTGCTGAAGGGCGGAGTCTTTTTCATGTGTGAACTGGCAAAGAGAATTACGGTACCGGTTTCCATGGACTTTATGTGCGTGGGAAGCTACGGAGACGGAACAAAGTCCAGCGGTGTAGTGCGTATTGCAAAGGATCTGGATGAGTCCATCGAGGGAAAAGACGTGCTGATCGTGGAAGATATCATTGATTCAGGAAATACGCTGTATTATCTGATGGATGTACTTCAGAGAAGAAAGCCTGCAAGCCTTCATCTTTGCACGCTTCTGGACAAACCGGATCGTCGTGTGAAGGATGTAAAGGTGGATTATACGGGATTTGAGATCCCGGATGAATTTGTAGTCGGATATGGACTGGACTACGCACAGAAATATAGAAACCTTCCGTATATCGGAGTTGTGGAAGGTGTAGAATAAGGAGGAGTTATAAGCCTTGGAGAACAAGAAGAAATACAGAGGCGTGAACTGGGGCTCGATCCTGCTGTTCATCCTTATCATAGGAGGCATCCTGTGGATGGCGAACAAGGTGCAGATGCACCAGCAGGAAATTTCCTACTCTACTTTTGTAAAAGAAGTAGAAGCGGGGAATGTCACGGCGGCAGATATCAGACAGAACAGTGCTGTGCCGACCGGACGGGTGACGTTGTCATTGAAAGATGATTCATCTGTAAGAAGCCTGAATGTTTCGGACGTAGGGAAGGTGGAAGAATTTCTGCAGGAAAATGATGTGAAATACAGTCTTGAGGATGTTCCGAAAGAGTCCATCATCATGTCAGCAGTCCTTCCGTCACTGATTACTTTATGCGGTATCTTTTTACTGTTTATGCTGATGAACCGTCAGAATGGCGGAACAAATTCAAAAGCGATGAATTTCGGAAAGAGCCGTGCAAGAATGAGTACACAGAATGAGATCAAGGTGACATTTGCAGATGTTGCAGGTCTGAAAGAAGAGAAAGAAGAGCTGGAGGAGATCGTTGATTTCCTGAAGGCACCGAGAAAATATACCCAGCTTGGAGCAAGGATCCCGAAGGGAGTTCTGCTGGAGGGACCTCCGGGAACGGGTAAGACGCTGCTTGCAAAGGCAGTAGCAGGAGAAGCGGGAGTTCCGTTCTTCAGCATTTCGGGTTCGGATTTCGTGGAGATGTTCGTCGGAGTCGGTGCATCCCGTGTCAGGGATCTGTTCCAGGATGCGAAGAAAAATGCACCTTGTATCGTGTTTATTGATGAGATTGATGCTGTTGCAAGACGACGTGGCAGCGGTCTGGGCGGTGGCCATGATGAGAGAGAGCAGACATTGAACCAGCTCCTTGTAGAGATGGATGGATTTGGTGTAAATGAAGGCATCATCGTGATGGCGGCAACGAACCGGAAAGACATCCTTGATCCGGCGATCTTACGTCCGGGAAGGTTTGACCGTGATGTGATTGTCGGCAGACCGGATGTGGGCGGAAGAGAAGAGATTCTGAAAGTACATGCAAGAAATAAACCGCTGGGGGATGACGTGGATCTGAAGCAGATCGCACAGACTACGGCAGGATTTTCAGGAGCAGATCTTGAGAACCTTCTCAATGAAGCTGCGATCCTCGCAGCAAAGGAGAACCGGGTATTCATCCAGCAGTCCGATATCCGTCATGCATTTGTAAAAGTCGGGATCGGACCGGAGAAGAAGAGCCGGATCGTTTCAGAGAAGGAACGAAGGATCACAGCGTATCATGAAGCAGGGCATGCGATCCTGTTCCATGTGTTGCCGGATGTAGGACCGGTATACAGTGTATCCATCATTCCAACGGGTGGAGCAGGCGGATATACAATGCCGCTTCCGGAAAAAGATGATATGTTCAATACAAAGGGACATATGCTTCAGGAGATCACAGTATCTCTTGGAGGACGTGTCGCAGAAGAAGAGATTTTTGATGATATTACAACAGGTGCATCACAGGATATTAAGCAGGCGACAGCGATTGCAAAATCAATGATCACCAAGTTTGGTATGTCTGAGAAACTGGGACTGATCAATTATGACAATGACAGTGATGAAGTCTTTATCGGAAGAGATTTTGGTCATACTTCAAGAGGTTACGGAGAAAAGATTGCCGGAACGATCGACGAAGAAGTCAAGCGGATCATAGATGAGTGTTATGCACAGGCAAGAAGTATTATTCAGGAATACCATCCTGTATTGGAAAAGTGTGCAGAACTGCTGCTTGAGAAAGAGAAGATAACCAGAAGCGAATTTGAAGCACTGTTTGAGGAAAGTGAGACGGATGCCTGAAAAAGGTTTACTGTATACCCTCTGTCGTCAGAAGGAACTGACGGCCGGGGGTTTTCTGACATAGCAGAGTATGCAGGAGAAACTGCCAGTGTCAGGTTCTCTCATAGGTTATGAATCCAGAATACGAAGGAGCGGAGGAGGGTGAGAATGAACAGAGAAGCATTATTTTGTGATGGAACAGGCGATTATGTCATTCCGGCAGAACCGGAGATAAATGAAAAGGTGGTTCTGCGTTTTCGTACAGCCCACAATGATGTGGATGAGGTGAAGCTCCATGCAGGAGAACAGATCTATACTTTATGGAAAATGCAGACGACTGGTGAATTTGATTTTTATGAGATCGAATATCAGTTGGGAACTGAGCCGTTCCGCTATTATTTTGAGATCAAGAAAGGAACAGAGATCTGCTATTTCAGCCGGTATGGTGTGACCTACCGGGCAGAAGAGTACTATTCCTTTATTATCCAGCCGGGATTTTCCACACCGGAATGGGCAAAAGGGGCGGTCATGTATCAGATTTTTGTAGACCGTTTCTATAACGGAGATCCGACAAATGACGTAGAAGATGATGAATATATTTATATCGGAGCTCCATGTAAAAAAATTAAGGATTGGAGTCAGGCTCCGGCATCCATGGATATCAGGAACTTTTATGGCGGAGATCTGCAGGGAGTCATAGATAAGCTGGACTATCTGCAGGATCTTGGAATCGAGGTGATTTACTTTAATCCTCTGTTCGTGTCTCCGTCGAACCATAAGTATGATATACAGGACTATGATTATATTGATCCTCATTACGGAAAGATCGTAGTGGATGACGGAGAAGTACTTCCGAAGGGTGCAAAGGACAATATCCATGCAACGAAGTATCAGCAGAGAACCGGAGACCTGCGGAATCTGGAAGCCAGCAACCAGTTATTTGCAAAGCTGGTGGATGCAATGCATCAGCGGGGAATGAAAGTGATCCTGGATGGGGTATTTAATCATTGCGGTTCTTTTAATAAATGGATGGACAGAGAGAGAATCTATGAACCGCAGCCGGATTACCCGAAGGGGGCGTATGTGAGTGCACAAAGTCCGTACCGCAGCTTTTTCCTGTTCCATAATAACCAGGATTCAGCATGGCCGTACAATGGGACATATGATGGCTGGTGGGGACATGATACACTGCCGAAGCTGGCGTATGAGGAGTCACCGGATCTGGAAGATTACATTATGCGGATCGGAAAGAAATGGGTGTCTGCACCTTATAATATTGACGGCTGGAGACTGGATGTCGCAGCGGATCTCGGATTCAGCAATGAATATAATCATTTATTCTGGAAACGTTTCCGTAAAGAGGTCAAAAGTGTGAACCCGGATGCACTGATCCTTGCAGAGCATTATGGAGATCCACAGGACTGGCTTCAGGGAGACGAGTGGGACAGTGTGATGAATTATGATGCATTTATGGAGCCGGTGACCTGGTTTTTGACCGGTATGGAGAAGCACAGTGATGAGCGTAGAACGGATCTGTGGGGCAATGCAGATAATTTTATCGGGGCAATGAGACATTTTATGGCAAGTATGCTGACCCCGTCTCTGCAGGTGGCAATGAATGAATTATCCAACCACGATCATTCCCGGTTCCTTACAAGGACGAACCATAAAGTCGGACGGGTAAGCCAGCATGGCACAAAAGGAGCAGAAGAGGGTGTAAACCTTGCGGTCATGCGTGAAGCAGTTGTGATGCAGATGACGTGGGTAGGTGCACCGACGGTTTATTACGGAGATGAAGTGGGACTGTGTGGTTTTACTGACCCGGATAACAGAAGGACTTATCCGTGGGGGCACGAAGATCAGGAGCTGCTTGCATTTCATAAAGAGATGATCCGTATCCATAAGACGGAAAAACCGCTCAGAAAAGGTTCAATCAAGCTGCTTGCCGCAGGGAAGAATCTGCTGGCATATGGACGGTTTGAAAAGGATGAGCAGTTGGTTATTATTGTGAATAACAGCAGTATCCTGAAAGAAGTAACAGTACCTGTCTGGCTGACAGGAATGGAGATGAGTGGGCGAATGAAGCGTCTGATCTATACCTACGAGCAAGGATATACAACAGCTTATGATGAGTACATTGTAGAGGATGGAGAGATCGTGCTGAATATGGGAGCATACTCAGCGATCGTATTGAAACCGATCGATACACTGACGTTGAGATGAACGAAACTGTGGACGGAGTGAAATGAGCATATAAAAAAGAACCAGCTATTTGCTTATGCAAATGACTGGTTCTTTTTGCTGTCAGGAATTTTAAGTCTTGTTCGTTTCCTTATTCATTTACCGCATTGGCAGTCTGTCTTACATCCGGGACAGCCATAAGGATCGGATAAAGGACTGCTGAAATGATGAGTCCGCCGAGTCCCTGGATCAGGTTGGCAGGTACGCTTGCGAATGCACCTGAACCATACAGGAAAAAGTATTCGCAGAAGCAGTAGCCACCGGCTACGAGGATGATATCAGCTATACCGCCGAGAATGACAGCGGCATAACGTGACTTGGAAGTATGACCGATCTTCTGATATAAGAGTCCGGCACAGACAGCTACCAGTCCTTTGATCGCAAAAGTGATCGGAACATACACGAAATATCCGCCAAGGAGATCTGCCATTGCAGAACCAATTCCGCCTGCAAGAAGTCCCCACCATGGTCCGAGAACGACACCTGAGAGGATTACCATTGCATCACCCGGATGAATATATCCGCCGGTTCCCGGTGTAGGAAGCTTGATCGACATAGTTGCAACACAGGAAAGTGCTGCGAACAATGCGGTAAGAACGATCTTTTTCAGTTTTGAATTTGTTGTTGTATTCATAGTTAAACCTCTTTCCTTTCAAACTCTCTCTACTATACAACAAATGTGAACCGTTAAAAATGGTCAATTCTGAAAAAAGATATAAGGTCAGATAAAGCCGACGCAAATGCGTCGGCTTCACCTGTTTTAATGATTGAAGAAAAATGATTACTTTAAAATTGCATCTTTGATTTTCTGTGCATAATCTTTTTCCGTCTGATCTGCGTTCGTATTGGCAAGGATTCCTTCAACGATCATGCTGACGGATCTTGAATCTACAAATGTTCCCATCACACTGCGTTCTTTTCCATTTACTGTATATTTTACCAGGATTCTGGCATATACAGAGCGTTTATAAGCACCGGATGAAAGATTTGTGAATACGATATTGGATCTGTAGTATTCAGCTCCTTTTTTATCAGGATTCGTTATAAAGTTTGTTTTGTCTGGAGAGAAGGTATTCTTTAAGTCATCCTCAGCTACTCCATAATACCAGGTACAGCCTTTAAAGCGAATCTCATCTTTTTCGGATGAAGCTTCCGGTAACTTAAAGTCATATCCAAATCTCATGTTCGTAGATTTTTCAGGAGAAGACTGATCCATTCGTAATGAGCCTCCCTGGAACATATTGCTGAACTGGTAAGTAATTGTGACAGTTCCATCATCATTGAGAACACTGTCTGTGACCGGAATAGCTTCAACGGTTCTTTGATCGTTGAGTTTCAATGTCAATGTATCCGGTACACTGGTTTTGTCAAAGGAATATCCTGTGACAGGGGTGAGAGTAATCTTCGCCGTATAGTCATGAGTCGCATTCTTATCCTTTGATATAGCCGTTACTGTTGTTCCGGTTGCATCTTTCCAGACTGTAGAGACGGTGTATTTATCAGTCTCCTTTGCAGCCTGTGCAGATGACAGATCTGCTTCTTTAGAAGGAGTTGCGATATTTACTATAGTTTCCTCTGCCGGAACGATTGCAGTAGCTGGTCCCATGATACGAATCTCGGCTGCTGATGCAAAAATATTGCTGGTGTCTGATACAGATTCTACCGCATAGAGGCGTACATTGGTAGCCTGGATGGCATGGAACTCTGCCATCTTCCAACTGTCACTGCTGTTCCATGTACCCGTGGCAACTTCCTGATAAGTCTTGCCGTGATCATTACTGATCTCGATGCGGTAGGAAGTGATAGTTCCATTCCCACCACCGGATCTTGGAAGCATACGCAGTCCGGTTACCGTCTTACTCTCTCCAAGAGCGATATCGATCCAGAGATTTTCACGAGCATCACCGCTCCATTTGCTGTGCCAGATCGTACCTGTAGTCTGATCCAGTACAGCGGATGCCGGTCCTTCACTTCCGGTCGTTGCCTGTTCACTTCCTGCTGTAGCAGTCATGCCTTCAAGCGGAAGATCTCTGGAATCATCCTCGGCAGGATCTTTCGGCATATTGGTGAGTGAGTAGTTAGCAAGGACATCGGTTCCGAGTCCCTGAAGATCAAGACCATTCGGAGTACCGGAATATTTATTTGTACCTCTTGCCCATGCCCATTCCATCTCAAACCAGTCCTGAGCAGAGTAATTGGTATAAGATTCTCCGGCAAGTTCTTTTTTACGTTCAGTGATCCATTTCTCCCAACGCATTTTATAGTAATCGTTGGTCAGACCGGCCCACTGACGGTTGGAATAATCGATCAGTCCACCGCTGATTGCCTGGTCGTAACTTCCCCATGTGGTGATCAGACTGCGGGCATTCAGTTCGTAAAGTTCTTTTGTAAAATCATCGGAATTTTCTGCCAGTTTCTTTGCACCGTTGATCCATGTACCGACAAGGAATTCTTTCTGCGTTCCGGTTACCTTTTCTACCATATCAATAATAGAAAGGAATTTATCGGAAAGGGTACTAAATTCTTCCGCATCACCAGAGCGGAAAGCTGCCGCCATCTTTTTCTGATATTCCTGAGCCGTATTGGACAATACCTGTTCCAGTACATTGGCAAGGTCATATTGATAGCCGGCACTGTTCTTCAGCTTATCATAGTCTGCAAGGAGCAGCTCGGCTGCTTTTTCCAGTTTTTTCTTATCATAATCAACAACAGCATTTCCCCATGTAGAAGCTGCACCGATATCCAGTCCCGGTCTGGCATTTACAACAGACTCAGGAGCACCCTGTCCTTTCATATTGTATGCAGGATTGTATACGGTGTCGTGCAGTATTTCCATTGCCTGATAAGCGGAGTCACTGTCTGCACCGTAACGTCTTGTTACATAATTTTTAAACCATTCATCAAGATTGATCTTCTGTAAGTTATTTCCGTCATCAGCCCAGATCGTTTCAAAGAAAAGATCGTAGAGAACCGGATTGTTTACAGATGCCTCCGGTGTGATACCGATTCCTGCCATATGTTCAGCCTGCTTAGAGGCATTTACGATTCCTTCAACATAATTATCAATATGTCCATGGAGTCCGAGACGTCCACCGAAGTTGTTCAGCATACAGTAAACCCATGGAGTATTAAAAAATTCTCCGCCACCTTCTGCACCACCATAGGCACCAGGGTTGGTCTCATTCCAGTGAGGTGTCTTTTCCGCATAGAGATCCAGAACAAGAGCATGATTGCGGTTGTCACCTAATCCCTGAAGCAGAGCCGTTGTCGGATTTCCCTGCCAGGACTGGATCACCCAGGTTGCGTGAGGATCAGCAGTCATCATGCTTGCAAGGACTTTCTGCGAAATAACAGCGGAATCCATACCACCGGTATTTCCACCTTCATGGAACGGGTCTGTTGCATAATAATGAGCGGAATCTCCATAAACTTCTTTCTGTACTTTATAGAAGAGTGCTGCATATTTTGTGAAAGACTCACTGTCTGTCCTCAGCATACTTGGCCGCTGGAAAGAACACCAGGTTCCCTGCTTGATCACTTCTGCCGAAGGATCTTTGGAAGTAATATCTACCGGCACCATTCCGCTATATCCCTGAAGGACAGGCTGCATGCCGAGCTTTCTCATGATAAGCTGATTTTTTCTTGCGAGCTCCGTTCTCTCAGTGAACCAGGTATCATGAACCGGGCCGCCATAACCGGAAAGATTTGCCATATAGGCCCATGCATAGTAGGCAGGTCCGGCAATGAAATCTTTGGCTTCCTGATGAGTATAACCAAGTTCTGTAAGGAAACGTCTCCAGACTTCTTCCTGAGCTGTGGCATCAAGAACTACATTTACACCATTCAGTGCAAGCCAGTCTAACTCATTTCTCCATTCCTCTTCGCCCCAGAAAGCCATAGAGTAGGAGAGGGTACAGTAGTTATAAGAATAACGAACCGGGAATTTGGTTTCTTTATGTACCGTTCCTTCAACCGGAATAATGCTTTTCGGCATGGTGACCTGATCGCCGACCTGGGAAATATTGACGTTACAGTAATATTTCAGGTAATAATTCAGACCGGTTGCAAGAGATACACCGTTATTTCCCTTGATATGGATCTTTCCGTTGCTCTGGGAAAGGTCATAATAGTCATATCCATTTGCAGCATCTGCAAGTTCAAATGTAAACCAGTCTTTATAAGCTGCACCGATTCTTCTTTCAATAATTCCCTTTACTTCATTGATCGTATCCTGATTGGTAACAGTTACGTTGTATGCAGAGTTTTTAAAATCTTCAACCTGTACTGCAGGAGTCTCCTGAACAGCTGTACCACTTGGAGTTCCAAGCACACGGATCTCGTTGATCAGTGCTTTGGAGGATTCAGACTGATATTCCACATAGACACGTACGATTCGTGCTTCTTTTTTATTTGCTTGATAAGATTCCCCCTTAGCAGGGCAGTTTTCTTTGTCAGACTTTTCGGCTAACTTCTCAAAATCCCGTCCATCCATACTAGTATAGACAGAATACTGGGAATAACCGGCAGAAGGAGTATAAACCTGAATCTCATCCAGCTTATAATTGGCCTCCAGATCAATATCTACATAAGCCGGATAACGTTCACCCGTCCATGTATTGATGGTAGAACCATCATTGATACGGGAGACAACTCCTCCGGCATTTGTATGAACCGGCTTTTTATAGGCGATACTTTCCGTATCCTCTGAACCGGAACCGCTTGTATCAGCGAAAATTTTAAATTCCGCAAGTGCCGGCCATGGATCACCTGCTGTATTGGTAATGCTGGTGATGACGATGCGGACCGATTTGAGATTTTTGATGGAATCCAGTGTCAGTGTCTGAAGATAGCCGTCATCCAGACGGGTTGCATTCACTCCGGCAAAGAGTGTCTGCCATTCCGTGTCAGTTGAACTCTTCCCATAGATATCGAAGGTAAACTGGAAATTGTTTTCGTCAGAAGACAGATGCTCAAAAGCAGCCTCCATGGATTTGACAGGATATTCCCGATCCAGTTCCATTTCGATCCATGCACCGTCTGGCAGAGTGGACATTCCACCACCATTAAATACATAGAGAGAACTATAGTCCTCATCTGTGAGGTTGCTTTTTGTGCCGTAATCTCCGCCAACCGAGGTGATCGTTGCAGCAGGGGCTACATTGGTAAGAGACTCCTCACCACTTTCATTTTCAGCCCAGATCTCCACCTCTGCAAGTGCCGGCCAGAATCCTCCGGCATCACCATTGTTAGTCGGATTTGACAGTTCAATGAAGGTATGCGTAAAACTTAAGGCAGTATCATAAGTAAATTCATAACCGTCATCGAAAGATGTGACCGTGGCAGTATTATCTATAACCAGGTCACTGGTAACGTTGTTCAGTGCATGAGAAAGCGTTACGTCAACTCCCCACGCACTCTGACCGGATTCAAATTTTAATACGACTTTTTTGATCCGCTTTGTATTATCGGCGGGTAATTTTAAGGACACGGTACTCGGCCATGTTCCATCGTTCTGAATCCACATTGTGCTGCTGTCTCCGTCAGTCATACGTTCCGCACCATAGCCACTCTGGGAACTGGGGACAGTAATTTCGCAGTCACCGGCAATATTGACCAGTTGGCTGGTCTGTTCTGCCGCCTGCGTCTGAGGTGTCGCGTAGACCGGGATCTGCACAGAAGTAAGTGCTACCGTAGCAGCAAATACAGCAGACAGAAGCCGTTGGACACCTGCAAATTTTGCATTTTTCATACTTTTTCCTCTCTTTCCTTAGTCAGATATAACAAAAAACGATTCGTCATTTGCATATCATAATATAAAATCCTCCAAATTATATTATATCGGAAAGGCGAGGATTGGACAAGTTATAAAAACGGCTCCAGTTCACGGATCATTTCTTCTTCAAGTTTTATGATCCTGCGGGCAATGGAATCAGCACTTTTATCTGCCTGGCAGAGTGTATTGGCACGCTCGCCCAGGGTTTTGATCCCCATACTGCATCCATCGATCAGAACCTTGGCAATCTCAGAATTATCAGAGTTCATGCCCAGCTTGATTTCTGTTGTAAACCAGGAAAATGCTGAAGCAAGCATTCCCGGATCTTTTGGCTCAAAACCGTCTGCTGACAACTGGCTTTCTGCTGTCTGCTGCAGGTGTGTATGCTGTTCGATGTATTTGTTCAATATTTTCTGGAGTGCTGAGTCCTGAGTAAATTCAAGGATCTGCTGAATACTGCTGACAGCCATTTTGCATCCTGATGTACACTCTTCTAAAAGTTTACGGGTCTGTTCGTCCATGGATAAAAACCTCCTGTGATTTGTTGATTTACTGATATTGACTGCTGTTTCTGATTCTGGATCTGCGACAGAAAGAGATCTTCACCAGCAGAAAATTCAGGAACAGTAACAGCATTCCCTGGGAAGGGAGTTTTATACACAGCCGTTGATTTTTCATATTCAATGCCCTATAATAAAGCGTAAATATTGGAAGAGGCGGACAAAAGGAGGAAAACTCGATGCTGAAGGGGAAGACAGTGCTGTTAGGCGTATCGGGAAGTATTGCAGCATACAAGATCGCATCGCTTGCCAGTGCATTAAAGAAGCTGGACGCAGATGTGCATGTGCTGATGACGCAGAATGCCACGAACTTTATCAATCCGATCACGTTTGAGACGCTGACGGGAAATAAATGTCTGGTTGATACGTTTGACCGGAATTTTCAATATAGTGTGGAGCATGTATCGTTGGCGAAAAAGGCAGATGTTGTCATGCTCGCACCTGCAAGTGCGAATGTGATCGGGAAGATTGCCGGTGGAATTGCGGATGATATGCTGACAACAACGGTGATGGCATGCAGATGCAGAAAGATCATTGCACCGGCAATGAATACGAATATGTTCGAGAATCCCATCGTGCAGGATAATCTGAAAAAACTGGAATATTATGGTTATGAAGTAATCTCACCGGCAGTCGGCTATCTTGCGTGTGGAGATACAGGGGCAGGAAAGATGCCTGAGCCGGAGCTTCTTTTAGAGTATATTTTAAAGGAAGTGGCACGGGAAAAGGACATGAGAGGACTGAAAGTTCTTGTGACCGCAGGACCGACGCAGGAGGCGGTAGATCCGGTTCGTTATATCACGAATCATTCTACGGGACGGATGGGATATGCGATCGCACGGGTCTGCATGCAGAGAGGTGCAGAGGTTACGCTTGTCACAGGACCGTCAGCACTGAAGAAGCCGGAGTTTGTGAAGGTTGTGCCGGTTACGACAGCGAAGGAGATGTTTGATGAAGTGACAGGACGGGCTGCTGAACAGGATATCATCATAAAAGCGGCGGCTGTGGCAGATTACCGTCCGAAATATATCAGTGATGAGAAAGTAAAGAAGAAGGGAGACAATCTGTCACTGGAGCTGGAGCGTACGGACGATATTTTAGCTTATCTTGGAATGCATAAGAAAGAAGAACAGTTCCTCTGCGGATTTTCCATGGAGACGGAGCATATGCTTGAAAATTCCCGTGGGAAATTGCAGAAAAAGAACCTGGATATGATCGTTGCGAACAGCCTGAAGGTGGAAGGTGCCGGATTCGGTGGTGATACGAACATTGTAACGATTATCACGAAGGATCGGGATGAGCAGCTCGGCAAGATGTCAAAAGAGGATACAGCGGCAGAGATCCTTGACCGTATCCTGAGTTTCAGAGAGGGGCAGGAGAAAAATGATATTAGCGATTGATGTAGGAAATACAAATATTGTACTGGGATGTATCGACGGGGATGAATGTTTATTCGTGGAACGTCTGTCCACAGTGCGTACGAAGACCGAACTGGAATATGCGATCGATATTAAAAATGTATTGGATATCTATCATATTCACAGAAGTGATATAGAGGGCGGGATCGTTTCCTCGGTTGTTCCGCAGATCACGAATATTGTAAAGCTTGCAGTTGAAAAGATCCTCAAGAAAGAAGTGCTGGTAGTAGGAGCAGGGATTAAGACGGGACTCAATATCCGTATGGATAATCCGGCACAGCTTGGAAGTGATCTGGTTGTGAATGCAGTAGCCGGGATCGCAGAATATCCTGTACCGCTTCTGATCCTGGATCTTGGAACAGCCAATACAGTCAGTGTGATTGACAAAAATAAAAATTATATCGGAGGAATGATCTATCCGGGAATCGGAGTGTCACTGGATTCACTGACGGCTCGTGCATCCCAGCTTGGAGGGATTGGGATTGAAGCACCGGAGCATATCATAGGAAAGAATACGGTAGAATGCATGAAGAGTGGAATTATCTACAGCAGTGCCGCAGCGATCGATGGAATTATTGACAGACTGCAGGATGAGCTGGAAGGGGAGGCCACCGTGATTGCGACAGGCGGACTTGCGAAGAAGATTGTGCCGCATTGTAAGAGAGAGATTATTTTGGATGATGATCTGTTGTTGAAAGGACTGGCGGTTATTTACAGAAAGAACCGGAAAGTTCAAAAGAGTAGAGAAGAAAAGAGATAAATTATGAGAAACCCGCTGCGATGGAAGTTCCATGAAGCAGCGGGTTTCTTTGGAAGGTTTATTATGTAAAGACAAAATAATCTTTATAAATGATCAATGGATCAAAGTTGCCCTACAGGCGGTCGCCACGCTTGATATATCCCGGTTTTTCCGGTGCTGCGATGACACGCTTTCCACGGATCAGGCGGGCATGCTTGTCTATTACGAGATTTTCAACATGGACACCCTTTCCGATGACTACATCGGCATTGATGACACAATTCTTAACAATTGCTCCTTCTTTGATGATACAGCCACGTCCGATAACAGAATTTTCAATCGTACCCTCGATCAGGCAGCCGTTGGAAATAACGGAAGATTTCACTTCACTTCCATCAAAGTACTGCGTCGGGCAGGAATCATTTGTACGGGTGTAGATCGGCCAGTTATCATCGAAAAGATCTGTTGCTTTCTTGAGGTTGATCAGTTCCATATTTGCCTCATAATAACTGTTGAAGTCAGTGATCGTAGCAAAGAATCCACGGTGAGAATAAGCACGAACATCCAGTTCTTCACATTCTTCACGTACGATATC
>RRZU012227497.1_pt1 | contig 14204 bp, 13 predicted proteins | sample 2165561 | NCBI WGS metagenome assembly RRZU01 (sample SAMN10456909, study PRJNA506462) | wastewater metagenome | isolation source: wastewater sludge | place: USA: Moscow, Idaho
AACAATTGTTAATGGTGCCGAATATCCTGGCAACATCAAATGTATGTATGTTTATACACATGATACCTATCCACTCGTATATGATCTGAGAATTTTATTTTTAATGTTTCTCGCCATAACGATGACTGTCTCCATTCCTGGATACTTTCACAAGAAGGGAGAACAGAAAAAATGAATCATGTAAAAAGTTTTTTTGTAAAATTTAAAATGGGAATACTATTATTCCTTTCCATTTTGCTTGCATTTATGATAGAAATAGGTGTGTTTCAGTGGAATGCGCTTAAAAATCCGACCGATCAACAGGAACTGTCCATTGCAGAGGCTTCTATCACTATGTTGCAGACTGGTGAGATATGGCAGGAGCTTACAGAAGAAGAACAGAACCAAATTGAAATAGATCGTGAAAATGCAAGACTTCTTGCAGAAGCAAATAAAACAGATTCAATTTATAGATTAGATGAAGACCTAAAAGAAGAAAACGGGCGTTATTTTAGAAGAAGTGTGCAGACAATCCTGCAGGCTGATCTTCCAGATCTTTTCTGTGGAAAAATGACTCTGTTTATACCGGATGCGGTGGAAAAACTAAATTACACCTTGGAAGGTTTCAGGAAGGATATAAAAACTTATGAAAGTGCTGATCAGGTCTATGACAACAGGCTTGGTGCTGATGTAACTTCTATAAATAAAAATATCGATCAGGTTATGATAACAATAACTGGAAAAGGAGCACTGTCTATTGATTCATTAAAGATCACTTATGGAAATCAATTTAGTCTGAACCCACTCAGAATCCTCTTTTTTACAGTGACGTTTTTTATAATAGGCAGCGTTTTTCTGATATCAGAAGAACTGAGAAAAAGACCTGAGTGGGCATGTTTTGTGTCCAGTATGCTTCTGGGTGGACTTTTGATCTTATTAACAGGTACCAATCTGACCGGGTTCGATGAACATGTACATTTTGCAAGAGCATATGCGATGTCATTTGGCAGTACAATAGAAACAACTGAGAGTGCCATGAGGATGAAAGCAAATGATATCCCGTCTTTTGACCAGATTGAAGAGCGTAAGCTTGTCATGGCATATGAAGAATATAATGATGATTTTTCGTGGGCAGATCTTTCTACGCAGAGCAGGTTTGTTTCTTACTCTGACAGATCCTATTTACCAATGGGAATTTTTATGAAGCTTGGAAGGATACTGAATCTGCCTTTTTTCTATGGGATGATGCTCTCTAAGTTCGGAAATCTTCTGGTCTATTCTGTTCTTAGCTTTCTGGCAGTCAAAATGGCTTATCGCAAAAAGGAATTGGTCGCAGCAATTGCATTGCTTCCAAACTGTATTTTTGCAGCATCAGGCTTTTCTTATGACTCGATCGTCAACGGATTTTTGCTTCTTGCTGTAGTACTGACCGGAAATCTGTTCTGGAATCAGACTAAAAACCAGCAAGAACGTTTGAAGCCGGTGATTGCATTTTTATTATTGGGAGCTTATATTGCCGGGAGTACGGCCAAACCGATCTACATGATCATGTCACTCATGCTGGTATTTTTATCTGACCGTAGGTTTGAACAAAGGTGGCAGGCATGGATATTCCGGATCAGCGTGATCGGTCTGATAGGATTATTTTTATATGTGATCTTTTTTCCGCCAGTATCTGTCAGTTCCAATTATGAATTGATGGGAAATCTTGCATATGCAGGAGATAAGCGCAACCAGGGAACCAGTGTGATTGGGCAGCTTTCTTTTATTTTGACGGATCCACTCAGATATACTCAGATTTTACTAAAGACCATGGGCGGTGACTTTTTATCGTATCTGACCGGGAAGACGAATTTTTTTAATTATGGTTATCTTGGAGGAATGTCAGGTAAATGGGTGATTGCCGGAGTTTTGATTCTGATTCTGGGAGCTCTTAGAAAGGAAGAATCAAAGCCATTTCTGCCATCAAACTATAGAATCTTAAATGCGATCATGATCTTTGGACTTTCCGCTGTGATCTATACCTCGATGTATGTTTCTTATACACCAGTAGCAAGCAGTGTGATAGAAGGGGTTCAGGCGAGATACTTTATACCGTTGCTCCTTCCATTCGTTTATGTTATCTCAGGCAAGAAGAATCTGATCCCAATCAAAGAGAAGTGGTATAGCAAGATTGTTTTTGCGTTTCCGATTCTGGCGAATCTGTGGTCGATCTACTGGCTTGCATTGAGACCATTTAATTTTTGACAGTAAATAGCTGCAAAGCACATTTTTTATTTTACATGGGGGAATTGAACAATGATCAGTATTATTGTTCCTGCTTATCAAAGTGAATCAACAATAAAAGATTGTCTGGACAGTCTGACTGGACAGTCTTTTTCTGATATTGAAATTCTGGTCGTGGATGATGGGTCTGAGGACAGAACAGCAGAAATAGCGGAAAAATGTGCGAAATACGATAAAAGAATACATGTTTTTCATCAGGAGAATGCAGGGGTTTCTGCGGCAAGAAATTCGGGAATCCGGGCAGCCCGAGGTGAACTGATACAGTTCCTTGACAGTGATGATACACTTTTACCTGATGCATGTGAAGTCCTATATCAGGCCATGCAGGATTCCGGAGCAGATCTGGTGATTGCCGGTTATATTCATGAGTTCTATGGAAAGATGATTCAAAAGCAGCCACCCTTTCATGGAGCATATGAAATGAAAAATGCCGAACCCGAGTTATTATCTCTCTACAGGGAGGGATACCTTAACATGCCCTGGAATAAACTGTACAAAAAAGAGATGATTTTGCAGGGCTTTCCGGAAGACTGGAAACTGGGTGAAGATCTGATCTTTAACCTGAATTATTTGAAACAATGTAAACAGTTATCTGTGATCAGTCAGCCTGTCTGCAGTTATGTTCAGGACAATAGAGGGACAAACCTCTCAGCAGCAGGTATGGCGCAAAGTCGTGACCATGTGTTGACCTTGTACCAAAAAGTCACCGAGTTCTTTCATTATTTTTATCATGAAGGCAGCTATGAAAACACAATCGCAGGAAAGGTGATCGAAGAATTCTTAAATCAGATCAGTGAATCTGCTTTTGGTAAGACAGTATTTGGAAAAGCGCCTTTAGGTCAGAAGCGGATTTCTCTTTTGCAGGAGTATATTGAGGCTTACAAAGAGTTTGAAAAAATAAGAGAAGAGAATGGTCATATGATAAAAATCGACAGAGAAGACCTGATCTACCCTGACCACAGAATGATGTTTGGATCTCTGAAAAAAGGTTATCCAGCGTTACTAGCCATTTTGAGCTGGTCAAGAGCTCTGATCGTAAAAGTTTCAAGGAGTCGTATATGGAAATAAAAATTTCGGTCATCGTACCGGTCTATAATGTTGAGAACTATCTGGAGCGATGCCTGGACAGTATAGCGGGACAAAAAGTCAGACCGCTGGAAATCATTCTGGTGGATGATGGTTCCACTGATTCATCAGGTATTCTGTGCGACAAATGGAAGCAGGAGACAGAAAAGACGGAGACAGAATTACTGATCAGAGTGCTCCACAAAAAGAATGAAGGACTGACAGCGGCATGGAAAGATGGATGTGCAAAAGCATCTGGAATTTATGTGGGCTTTGTGGACAGTGATGATTATATTACGCCTGATATGTATAGCAGAATGCTTGAAAAAGCTGAAGAAACTGGTGCAGAGATCGTTTGCTGTGGAATACGGCATGTCTATGAGGATGCGGACCATAAGGAATGGGATGATGAAATGCAGCTTCCAAAAGACAGCTACATTGCCAGTGAAATGATACAGGAAGTCTATCCGGTAATGATCAATAATGGAAAGTTCATGGGCAGGGGACTTCAGCCTAATCGTGTTTCGAAAATGATCAAAAGAGAGCTGGTAGTCAAAAATATGTGGTTGTGTGATCCGGAGGTTTCTGTTGGTGAAGATTATCAGTTCTCGCTGGCAATGTTTCTGGATGCTGAGAAAATTGCGATCATACCAGCGTTCATGCCTTATTATTATTATATGCACAAGCAATCCATGACTGGAGTATTTCGACCGGAATATCTTGAGAGCATAAAGATCATGAAAAAACATCTGATGAGGATATCAGACTATTTTGGGAAATATGATTTTTCAGAACAGATCACAAATGATTTTCTCTGTCTTGCAATACTTTATTTAAAAGAAGCAGCTGTCAGGAACAGGAAAAAAGGATATCACTGCGCAAGGGGATTTATGAAGGCAATCTGCACAGATCCTGAAGTGATTGCAGCTGTGCAGGAACATACTATGAACAACCTCTCTTTTGCTGAACGATTATTTATCTATTTTATGAAGAAAAAGTACTATCTGCCTGCATACATGGCAGTAAACATATACTTTAGATAAAAAAAGATGCCATGTACTGGCATCTTTTTCATGTTCTGTAGATTATTCGAAAATTACTTCATCCCCGTCTTCAACAATACAGATTGCTGTTTTTCCTGTATTGACAACGATCTCTTCTCCTGCATCATCATAATATCTGGTAGGAGTATAGTTACTTGCAATTCCCTGATCGTCAGGTTTTTCCCATGTAATATGGATTGCTTTTCCCTGAGTAAAGTAGTAACCATCGCGGGTATCGTCATGCATCTGGAAGTAGAGATAATCTTTTGGATCACGCACTTCATAATAGGTGTTCTGAACGATCACATTTGCAAACGCAAGCTGGTTGCCACTTTCGGCATCACACTGTGGATCGCCGTAAATTGTTTTATAGTAAAGTCCATCATCTTCGTTATAGGTGTAAGTTGACTGTGTGACCGGATAACAATTTTTTAAGTCAATAAATGTTGCATCTTTTACGCCATCAGCATCTTCTAATGTATTTGGAGCACTTTCACTTGCGAACTGGAAGTGATCTGGCTGATGATATTCACTTCTGTAAGTAAGAGAAAAGCCTGCTTTATCAATAGCAGCAAGTAATTTCTCAGCATTGGTATAAGCGGTATGTTCAGATGCAACACCTGCACGCTTAACACGATAGTATGCGCCGTAATCAGATCCCATGTCGGCGGATCCAGTTCCGTTTATATTTTCAACATCTGCACGTAGCAGGATATCAGAGACATACAGGCTTGGTCCGCCAAAATGTACAATGATCGAATCCCACTCAAGGGCACAGTATACAAAGTAATCACGGATACTTCTGATATTTCCGATCTGTTCAAGACCCTTCCAGTCTTTTATGACACCAAGCTGTCTGGTCATTTTACCTTCTTCAAGAATTTCATAGAATACATCAATTTTATCAAGACCATATTGTGGTAAAGCCACTTTATTAACTGGGTACATCACTGCGATCGGTCTGTCTTCAGCGATCGATTCATCGATCCATTCGTTCGTAAGAGTACTTCTGACCATTCCATCTTTTGTTTCTTCTTCAACAGCTTCTGGCACTTCTTCTTCATCAGTCCCAAGACCGATATCTTCTGCATCAACTGCTTCGCTGGCTGCTGGTTCCTGTGTTGTAGCTTCTTCTTTCTTGCCACAACCAAATAATACCATGGTTGATGAAGCGGCAATCAGAAGGAGTATGCTGAGTTTCTTCATGTAAAAAAATCCTCTCTTTCACTCTGTTAGTCGGTTTTTTGTTAACAACCACGAAAATTATATCATAAAAAGGGGGTCGAGTCATTAATTTTTACTTAATAATTTTGTAATATCTGTGAAGATCCAATGTACAACTGGATTTGATTTTCCGCATATTGCAATAAATACGTTGAAGTTGTATTATTAAATATAGTATGTCTACTGAGAATGATAAAATTTCCGGGAGGAACGATGAAAATAGCACAGATCAATACCGTGACCGGAACCGGAAGTATTGGAAAGATCATGATCGGGATTTACCGTGTCGCAAAACACAATGGCGAAGAGCCTGTTATCTATTATGGACGAGGTAAGGCACCAGATGGGATCAATGCCATAAAAACAGCAAGCTATGCAGGTGTGATCAGGCATGTACTGCGCGGTCTTTTGCTTGGAAATAGCGGGTTTGGATCAAAGCGTGATACCATGAGACTGATTCGCATCCTTGAGCAGGAAAAACCTGACGTGATCCACCTTCATAATATTCATGGATTTTATTTAAATGTAGAATTATTTTTTCAATATCTGAAAAAACAAAATATTCCGGTGGTGTGGACATTACATGACTGTTGGCCATTTACAGGACATTGTGCGTATTTTGACTTCGCAGGGTGTCAGAAGTGGAAGAAGGAATGTTACCGTTGTGTTCAAAAACGCAGCGCATATCCGTATTCACTAATTTTTGACCGGTCAAAAGAAAATTACCTGAGAAAAAAAGAACTTTTTACAGGGGTAAAAAATTTGCATATTGTAACACCAAGCCACTGGCTTTCGGAGCTTGTCAAAGATTCTTTTCTGAGTGAATACCCAGTCAGTGTCATTCCAAATGGGATTGACCTGAATCAGTTCAGACCAATGAAAACCGAAGCGAATACCAGAATCATACTTGGCGTTGCCAATATCTGGGAGAAGCGTAAAGGCCTGATTTATTTTGAAAAACTGTCGAAATTACTAAAAGAAAACGAAACGATTTTTTTAGTGGGAGTCAGTAAAAAACAGCAAAAAGATCTGCGAAAGAAGGAACGACTGGGAGAATTGCCAACTGGTAAAATCAAGTCAATACAACGAACTGAAAATCAGCAGCAGCTGGCTGAACTATATTCAAAAGCATATGTCTATGTGAATACAACGATGGAAGACAATTTCCCGACAACAAATCTGGAAGCGCTTGCATGCGGAACACCTGTGATTACCTTTGATACAGGAGGAAGTCCGGAATCTGTTGAGAGCGACTGCGGAATTGTAGTTCCTCAAAAAGATGTTTCAGCGCTATACAGGGCGATTAGTACGATCAGACCTGATGCAAAAGCCTGCAGACGCAGAGCACAGATGTTTTCGGCGCAGGACAGATTTGGAGATTATGTTTCTCTTTACAGAAGAGTTGCAGGAACAGAGCAAAATAAATAACAGTAAGGAAGCAAAAATGGCCCAGAAAGTATCAATTATTACAGCGACCTACAACAATGCCATTCAGTTAAAAGAGATTGCAGAAAATGTTCTGAAGCAGGATTATAAGAATATTGAATATATTATAGTAGATGGGGGCTCTACAGACCAGACACCACAAGTGATCGAGGAAATCAAAGACTGGTTCGGTGATAGGATGAAAGTGATTTCAGAGCCGGATAAAGGAATCTATGATGCCCTGAATAAAGGCATCCTTGCTGCGACCGGAGATGTGATAGGATGTTGTTACGATCAGTTCACATCAACAGACGTGATCAGTAAAATGATAGCTGTCATGGAGCAGGAAGGCAGTGACGGAGTACATGCAGATATTCATTATATGCAGAATGGATCTGTGATCAGAAAGTGGCATCAGGGACAGGGCAATATTCGCTTTGGATGGCTTCCTGGTCATCCAACACTATATCTGCGGAAAAAAATATATGACCAGTATGGTCTCTATAAAGTAGATTATAAAATAGCAGCTGACTATGAGTTCATGATCAGAATATTGAAGGATCATAAAGTAAAGTTATCCTATATTCCGGAGGTTCTGATCAATATGGAGCATGGCGGGACCAGTACGAACAGCCTGTCAGCATATCTGCTGTCTTTAAAAGAAGGACATCGTGCTCTGGTGGAGAACCATGTAGCATTTGCATGGTTTACCGACTGTTGCAGAACAGCACGTGTTTTGCTACAGTTTTTAATAAAATAATGCAATCAATGAATCAGCATGAAAGATGGATATTAATATGAAGAGCATTATCATTATACCAGCCTATAATGAAGAAAAGAGCATTCTGGATACGGTGGAAGACATTAAGAAGTATGCACCGGAATTTGATTATATTGTGGTAAACGACTGTTCTGCGGATCAGACTTTACAGGTATGCAGGCAAAATAGGATTCCCTGTCTTGATCTTCCGGTCAATCTTGGAATTGGCGGTGCAGTACAGACGGGTTATCATTATGCAAAAGAGAATGGCTATCAGATCGCAGTACAATTTGATGGAGATGGTCAGCACGATGCAAAATATCTTGACACAATGAAACGCGTTTTGCTGGAGCAAAATGCGGATATGGTCATTGGATCCAGATTTATAGAGAAAGAGGGATTTCAGTCCTCTGGTCTTAGAAGAATGGGAATTCGGTATTTTACGATTCTGATCAGAATTCTGACAGGAGTCCGGATCACAGATCCAACTTCAGGAATGAGAATGGCAGGAAGCCGAGCCATTACAATATTTGCAGAACACTATCCGAAGGATTATCCGGAACCGGAAAGTGTGGTCGCAGCGATTCGTCAGGGACTGAATGTAAAAGAAATCCCAGTGGTCATGCGTAGCAGAATGGAAGGCGTTTCTTCCATTTCAGCCGGAAGAAGTATTTACTATATGATAAAAGTTACGCTCGCGATCTTTCTTGAGCGCTTAAGGAGGTATTGAGATGCAGAAGCTTCAGATGATTGCAGCGCTGATCCTGCTGGCTGGAATGTTTTATCTGATTCATATGATGAGAAAGAGGAAACTGGATATCAAATATGCACTTTCCTGGATGCTTATGATCACAGTCATGTTGGTGGTAGATCTGTTTCCGCCAATCCTCAGCCTGATCTCCTATTTATTTGGGATAGCAACACCAGTCAATACATTGTTTTTCCTGGGTTTTATTTTTTCTCTTGTATTGATCTTTGTTCTTACAGTATCGGTATCACGACTTTCTGAGAGAATCAGACAACTTTCGCAGGCAATGGCGTTGCTTGAACAAAAAGTACGGGAATCTGAGCAGGGGAAACAGGGCTGATGGATTTTATTCGTAATTAAAAATATTTTCAACGAGGAGATAATGGTATGAAGAAGTTAATAATAACAGGCTGCAATGGGCAGTTAGGAAGAGCAATCAATCAGTATTATGCGGGTAACACGGAGTATGAGCTGGTGAACACAGATGTTGCAGAACTTGATATTACGAATGTAGATGCAGTGACAGGGTTCGTATCCGAGGTCAAGCCCTATGCGATCATCAACTGCGCGGCACACACAGCAGTGGATGCATGTGAAGTACAGGGTGACAGTGCATATCGAATCAATGCGCTGGGTCCACGGAATCTTAGTATTGCTGCGACGAAGAACAAAGCAAAAATGATTCATATTTCCACAGATTATGTTTTTCCGGGAAATGGAACAACACCATATACAGAATTTGACCCGGTCGGACCGAACAGTATGTATGGCAAGACAAAGCTTGCAGGGGAGGAATTTGTCAAATCATTTGCCAGTGAATATTTTATTTTAAGAACAGCATGGTTATATGGAGACGGAAAAAATTTTGTAAAAACTATGCTATCATTGTCTGAAAAAAATGATACGATTCGCGTTGTGAATGACCAGCTTGGAACACCAACAAGTGCTACAGAGCTTGCAAAAGCCATTGGATATCTGCTTCCAACTGATAATTTTGGAACCTTTCATGCGACCTGTGAAGGAAGTTGCAGCTGGGCAGATTTTGCTCAGATGATTTTCCGTCTTGCAGGGAAAAACACCAAAGTAGACGGCATCTCAACAGCAGAATATAATGCACCTGCAGCAAGACCGGCTTATTCCATTCTTGATAATTATATGCTGCGTCTTACAAGTGACTACAAATTTGCAGAGTGGGAAGATGCAATCAAAGAATACATGAAGTCATTATAATCATCATAATAGGATATTATAATTTGGGAGAAAGACAGTGCAGAATAAAGAACGCCTGTTATATATGGATGGATTAAAAGCATTTGCTGCGATTCTGGTTTTTAATATACACTTTTTAAATGCATTTTACAGCGGGATCTATACTTTGGATCCTGCTGATTTTCATACTAAGGCAGGAATAGAGTGGTGGATCGGTGCGACGCCATTGAATCTGGTCTATGCAGGAAAACTGGGCGCCCGGATGTTTCTTGGTATCAGCGCGTTTTTGATCGTCAGAAATTATTACAGGTCTCATAATAATATTACACCGGCACGTTTTTTGGTTACAACGTTAAAAAGATACCTGAAATTATGCATACCGATTCTGATCGTGAATCTGCTGATCGTGATTGGGATGCGTCTGGGGTTTTATCAAAATAATACGGCCGCAGCCGTTATTGGCTCAACGGAGCATTATGGTGTTTATAATCAGTTCGTTCCAGTACTCAAAGATGCGGTGAAAGAAGCAGTTTATGGTGCATTTGTTATCGGTAGTAATGAATATAATGGACCGTTATGGTTCATTCAATATGAATTTCTGGGCTGCATGCTGATCAGTCTGATTCTAATGATATTTGGAAGAAGCAGACTTCGCTATTTGTGTTATCTCTTTTTTGTAATAATATTTATCAGGATGGATTATCTGGTCATGATATTATGCGCATTTTTGGCAGATGTGATTACAAATCAGGAAGAAAGCCTAAAAGGAATGTTAAGCAAAAATATGCTGCCTGGATGGATACCTACAACAAAAAGAATAGAAGTCAGAAATTTGCTTTGGATCTTGATACCTCCGGTTGTTTATTTTGCGACATATCCATCTTATGGATCAAATCTGGAAGGCAGTATTTATACCATATTTCCCCCCAAAGTCTTATTTTATTATAATATTGCCATTCCGTGTTTTTTAGGTCTGCTTTATTTTCTAAAACCTTTACAAAGTATCTTTGAAAGAAAGACACTGGAAAGATTTAACCGAATTTCATTTCTGTTCTATCTGGTACATTTTCCGATCTTGTGTATGCTATCTTCAAAGATTTTTCTGCTACTTTGTGACAAACTGAATTATCATATTCTGACAGGTATGAATTATATTGTAACGTTCTTATGTTCTGCGTTAGTTGCCTGGGTACTTACGATTCTAATCTACGAACCGGTTCTGAAAGTGACAGAAAGAATGACAGGAACGAAAAGATCTGCCTGATGGAGGGCAACTATAATGAAATATAGTTTAAAGTGGAAAGTGGCTGGAGAGGTTCCTTCCACAATGACAAGTGAAAGAAAAGACTGGATCGATTTTGCAAAATTCATAGGACTTTTATTCGTATTATTAAGCCACGCTGAGGTCACTATTCCATTGCTGAGCGGACTTGGAAACTTGTTTTATATAGCAATCTTTTTTGTGCTTGCAGGATATACTTACCATGATCAGGATATGAGCTGTATCGCATTTGCGAAAAAAAAAGCACGTCGTATTCTGCTTCCTTATTTTGTTTACAGTTTCATCTTGTTTTTGATTATGATGATGAAAAACCTTATAATGGGAAGTTTTCAGTTAGATGAGGCTGGACGTGCTGCTTTTGGGATTCTATATGCCAGAAATTATATGATTCATCCGGCTGATGTTACAACTGACCCACTTATGACTGTTCTGAATGCACCCATGTGGTTCCTTCCAGCTTATTTTGTTTCATTTTTGTTATTTCACAGGCTGGTCAGATGGGGAAGAAGCCGTCTGGTCATTACGATATTTATTAGCCTGACAATAGGAGTTCTGATTCATTATTTCTGCCCAATTATGTTGCCCTGGAGCATTGACACTGCATTTATTTTTTCAGGAATGTTCGGAATCGGATATCTTGCTGCATTTTCCGAGCAGAATTACAGTCTGGTCAGAAGAGGAGATTTTCAATACTTATTTCTGGTAGGTATTTTTATTATCATGCTGATTTTGCAGTTCTACAATGGCAGTATGAATCTTTCCATTGGACATTTTGGAAAAACAGTATATGGTGGTTTTCTTGGCGCAGTATCCGGATCGATCTTTATTATGATCACTTCCAAGAAACTTCCTGCAAAAATACCTGCATTAATTATATCAATAGGAAAGAATTCACTTCATATTATGGCGCTCCATTTATTTGTATTTGAAATAGCCCGGATACTATTTGGCATGGCTGGATCGAATCTGTGGAATTCAATTGCACCGGAAGCAAAACTTGTAAGAGGAATCGTCGTTTTAGTCACGATGATTGTGATTACACAGATCAAAAATATATATGATAATAAAATAATACATGAAACGGAGTAAACTATTCATGAAAGAACGCAGCCAGAATATAGATGCCATACGTGGAATTGCAGCAATCCTTGTTATGTTTGGGCATTGTATCGTGCTGAATGGAATGCAGGACGGGCTGATTTATGACATGATCAAGTCAGTACAGATGCCACTGTTTATGCTGGTATCTGGGTATCTTGTATCACTGACAGGGAAAATAGATTCTTTTTGGGAACTGGAAAGGCTGATTATAAAAAGAGCAGCAGTCTGTCTGCTTCCCTTTTTTGTATGGATTCTGGTCTTACATCCTTTTTCTTTCCTGAAAAGTCTGAAGGAGACACTGTTTCAGATTGATAAGGGGCTATGGTTCTTAATGGTCCTGTTTCTTTTTAGTATGGTGCAGTCTTTAGCAGGATATACAAGAACTGTTCTTGTAAAAAAGAAAGGACCTGCTGTCGGATGGATCGGCTTTTTTGCGGTCTGGAGCCTGTTCGGTCTGATCTTGCTGCTACAGATCATCAGCGCAAATCATTTTTTAAGTCCACACCTTAGTATTTATTATTTGCCATTTTATCTGGGAGGATATTTATTTGGAATTTGTTACATCTTTGTACCTGAAAGAGTCAAGAATAAATGCAGGAAATTTACTATACCATGCATGGTGCTGGCTTTGTTCCTATTGTTTTCCATTTCGCTTGGGTTTGATATGATCATAGCAGCAGATAAAAAGGTTTTGTTGTTACAGTTTTTTGCGTCAGTAATGGGCAGCACAGGACTGATCCTGCTCATGACAAAAATAAAAGGAAAGAGCAAAGCGCTTCTTTCCTTTGTAGGTCAATATACTCTTGAAATTTATGTTATACATTATCACTTTGCAAGAATTCTTTGGAGGGGAACTGTCCCGGTCACTGAACTTGGGTTTACATGGTGTTACCGTGTGTTGCTCTCCTGGATGTTGATGTCGATTCTGACTGCTGCGGTTATTTATGTTCTGAAAAAAATTAAGATTGCAGATATTCTGTTATTTGGACAGTATTTTAAATATAAATAATCAGGATGCACTGACTGCAACAGCCACCAGAATTCCCAATATGGCACCTGCAAGCACCTGAAGAGGTGTGTGACCAACGAATTCTTTTAGTTTATCCTGTGCTTTCATATTGCTTCCCATACTCATAAAGACTTCCATCATTTCGTTGAGAACTTTTGCCTGATTTCCGGCTTCCCGTCTTACACCGATCGCATCATACATGACAATGATCGCGAAGATCATGGCGATTGCGAATTGAAAGCTTCCGCCACCGTATTCCATTCCGGTCGTAGTTGCAAGGGCACAAACAGTTGCAGAGTGGGAACTTGGCATTCCGCCACTTCCAAACAGTCGTTCTGCGACAAATTCTCTGGTGAACCAGAGGTGGATGATCGTCTTCAATATTTGTGCGACGCCCCATCCAATGATGGCAGACATTAATATTTTATTAATCAGCATTTCTCTTAGAAAAGTCATTTATTTCTATTCTCCTGAATATTCATTTAATAATCCATACTCAACCATTATATACAGCAAGAAGGAAAAAAACAAGTCAGAACCCGGTTGTTGCATGAGAATAGGGATTGTGCTAAAATCACACTGATAAAAATAGCAAAAAATATGATATAGACCATGAAATGATCTGTAGAAAGAGGGTACCAATGAACAACATAATGGGATTGGCTCGTAAGAAATGGATGGAAATGATTCTCGTCATAGTACTGGTTGTGCAGGCACTGTTTATTATTTATATGAATTTTTTTGCATTTGAAAAAATATTAAACTTTGACGGTGTAAATCTGATGCTTCATGCTGTTGAAATGTGGAAAAATAAAACGCCATTTATAACAGGATGGGTAGAAACCACAACATTGGAACTGGATTGTGCAACATTGATTGCAGCACCTGTTTATGGCATCACGAAAAACATCATTGTTTCTTTTGGAATTGCAAATATGTTTTATCTTTTATACTTTATTTTTGTAGTAAAACAGTTATTTAAGTATGCAGGATATGAGATGAAATATTTTCTTCTTGCACTTTCTATCATATTGGTGCCATACACTGTTGGGATGGTCGAGTATTTTAATATG
>RRZU012395739.1_pt1 | contig 14204 bp, 13 predicted proteins | sample 2165561 | NCBI WGS metagenome assembly RRZU01 (sample SAMN10456909, study PRJNA506462) | wastewater metagenome | isolation source: wastewater sludge | place: USA: Moscow, Idaho
GAAAAATTAACATAAAAACAGCATGTTAGAAAAAGCAACTTTCGGAAAATATGCCAGGAACGTCAAATTTTGTCATAAATTGACGCCTCCATCGCTTTAAGCTATTGATTTTTAAAGAGAGTATTTATGCACCAACGCCGTCGGTCACACCTTATCTATTTGCTTTCCAGGGGGTCTTATGGAATTTGGTGATAAGGACATGGCAGAGGTCTACCTTAACTCAGGCTCATCGACTCTTGAGGAGGCGGCGAGGCAGTGTTTGCGGGGTTTTTCGTTTAAACCTCCTGACCTCGCCTACCCCCACAAATGTCATTTCTGACGAATTCTGGCGTCTTAAGGGGCGTTTTTCTCGAAACCTCCTGACTTCGGAAATTTAGTACGGTTTTTTCAAGTGGTTGTTTTTGCTTGAGTTTTTGAGTGGTCTTGGCGGATTTCGCGATGGCGTATGCTTTGGTTTTGTGAGCTACGCCAATACAAACCATGTGGTTTTTGACAAGAGGGACAGACGAACATCTATGATGTTATTGTGGTAACTCGCTGTGTCAGAACTCCTTTTCTATGCCTACTCGCCACAACGTTAAGAGCTTGGATGCCATCCTTCACCGTTCCGATACCCTGGACGAGGCGATCATCAGCCTTCTCGATCCTGAGAAGTATGAGACATACGATGCGTCTGAGCGGATATCCGCCAGCTTTCTCGCGTGCACTGTTTCTCTGGAGCACGCCCGAGGTCTAAGGGCACTCCTCTACGAAGGACTGCCTACGCCAGCCATTAGCCTCATGCGCCTTCAGTACGAGGCACTGACACGATCAGTCTGGCTCCTGTACGCTGCACCAGATGTGGTTGTAGAAAAATTGCATACAGCGCTCGCACCTGCTGCGGAGAAAGCGGCCAGTAGGCTTCCAATGCTATCGGAGATGCTTGGCGCCATTGAAGGGAAGGCGCCACCTGCTGCTACGCAGATGCTAAATGAATTTAAGGACGTGTCGTTGAAGGCGTTAAACTCTTTCGTACATGGGGGAATACACCCCTTAAGACGCCAGACCGAGGGTTACCCCTTGCCTCTATTGATCCAAGTCATACGGAATTCGAACGGTCTCCTCACGATGAGCGGGATGATGCTGGCAATTTTGTCTGGCAACCCTACTCTTGCCAAGGAGATGAGCGGTATCCAACCTACGTTCGTTGATTGTTTGCCAGAGTTTTTGCCCTCAGGCTCCAGTTAAGTTGTCTCTCGGGCGGCCAGTCTGTTGATGCTGATGGGGTAGAACCACAGAATAGCAGAGGGACAGAGCACCGTTACTGGCGATGGGGTATCATCGCTGCATACAGGAACTTCAGAGTGTGCCGTGTTGAGGCGTGTCCTTCTTGCCCTTGCCGTCTTGGTTTGCAGTCCGAATTCCCTGGCCGATCACAGCCAGAATTATCCGTTTTCCATCGAATCAGAGAAGGAAGGTGATGGCCACCGAATCGTGGCTCGCAACAATGGGCCTTCCCCGATCTCCGTGAAGGTCTCGATCGCTGATTCCCAGTACATCACAACAGATCGACCTTTCCCTGTCTTTGCCGTAGTCTCTCCAGGAGGAGGAACCCTGTACCTGGCGCACATACGGCCAGCGATGGCAGGTGTTGGCTAGGCCACGCCGCTTCAATCTTCATCTTCACACCTCATAGCACGCCACCCCTACGACAAGGTAGCGTGTCAAATCAGGGATTGGCGTCATTTTGGCGACAGTGATACACTGGCACTTCACTTGAATGCAGGAGATGAAATGGGAACGACCATTGCCAAGCAAGACCGCATCGGTGCTCGCGTCCCCCACGAGGTTTACGAAACGCTTTGCCGTGCGGCAGAACTGACTGGTGCCACGGTCAATCAGTTTTTGGTGCAGTCGGCGCTGAAGGAGGCACAGGCTGTGATCGAGCGTGAAGAACTCATCCGCCTGTCCCCTCGCGACTGGAATTGGCTGCTCGAACTGATGGAGAACCCACCCAAGCCCAACGCTACGCTGCAGGCTGCTATCGAGCGCTATCAAGAAGCCAGGGGAGACGATGCAGGTACGTCCTTTAACTGGAAGCCATAAACGGCAAGGTTTCGACTGTGGTCGCCAGGAGCTAAACGACTGGCTGCGGCAAGTTGCCCGCCAGCATCAGGAGAAGGGGCTGTCGAAGACCTTCGTAGCCACCCGAGAGGAAGCGCCAGATCGTATCTGCGGGTACTACGCGCTCACGCTTGCCGAACTCGAAAACCACCATCTGCCTGAGGCTTGGCGTAAGAAACTGCCGCGTCGAATTCCTGGTGTGCGCTTGGGGCGTCTGGCCGTTGATCGGCAATATCAGGGCACGGGTCTCGGCGAATTGCTGCTGGTAGATGCCCTGACTCGGGCGCAACGAATCTACACTGAGGGTGGCGGCATCGGTCTGTTCGTTGATGCCATCGATGAGCAGGCTTCGGGCTACTATCAACGCTTCGGCTTCGTAGCATCTCCAGACAATCCACTGCTGTTGTTCTTGTCGGCAAAGGTGATGGGGTGAGTTGGTGACCGATTGACGGCGATCCGCCGTAACACAACAAGAATAGGGAGAACCCGTTGTCCGCCATTCACGACCTGATCGCCCAAGTCAGTGATCCTCGCCTTCGCGAGCGCCTGTCTGCTGAGTGGGCTGCCGCCTTGCAGGATAAGAAATTTGGACTGGTGTTCGAAGACCACCTACCCGAAAACGGGATGCGCATCGCAGCGCTCACCATGGTCGCCGACGATTCCCGGACCATCCTCAAAAACGGGCTCGCGTGAGCTCACACCAATGCTAGGTCGGTCATATCGGCACTGCCACTAACCATGTGCAGCAAGTAACAGGTAGGCGCAAGGGCCGGCGGCGGGCCTACTCCGTGTTTCTTTGAGAGCGCCTGGCCCGCGCGCGGGGTTGGGAGGCTCAAAAGCAACTTCTCCGTGGATACTGGCCAAGGCGAACTGACCACCACAGGCGAATTGGCCGCAAGGTGCCGCGAACGCTACCTGCCTCAAGTCACGCTGTTTGCGGAAGGCGTACCAACCGCAATCGGCATTTTGCATGAGCCTGGCCACCCGGAACCAAGGATCATCGCCATGGATTGTCCGCCTACGCGAGCGCGCGTACTCGACTACGGGTTGCGCTGGGGCATTGAACCCATGTTCTCCGACCTCAAATCGCGCGGCTTCGAGTTGGCCGAAAGCCACCTGGAACAGGCGAAACGCCTGGATAAGATGCTCCTCATCATGGCCCTGGCCTTGCACTGGTGCGTCCGCGTCGGCTGGAAAGATCAACTGGAGCGCCCAACCCCCTTGGAAATGAAAGCACAGGAGCAGACCTCGGATGATCACTGGAGCGTCCGGAAAATGCTCCGTAGCTGTCTCTCGTGGTTCACCCGCGGTTTGAGAAAGCTCTACCGACTCGTCGAAACTGGATCGCCGCTGCCTCCGTTTTGGGTGCCAACTTAAACTGATAGGTGTCAAGCTCATTGGCCCATTGGCCACAATCTCGAGTGGTTCGGTAGTAAACTACGCACATCCAAGGAATCCGGCAGTCAGGCCACTCTCAGGGTGGCTTTCCTGCTTTCGTGACCGGAAACAATCCCTCCAGTGGCCACTTCCCTCCTGTTTCGCCAGTACGCTAGCCTGTTGGCACCATGATCCGCCACCCTCATGTCGACAACGGCTTGCTGGAAATGTTGTTGCGCCTAACAGAACTGGTGCCGCCGACTTATGCCGGATATCGCCCCCTGCTGGCGGACGGCTTGCTGTATTTCCTCGAACGGCTTTCACCGATCCGCCAGCAAGCCATATTTGCCGCACAACTCGGACTGCCGAGTAATGTCAGTCGTGCCCGGCGAATGCTCGCCCTGTTCCGTCTCTGTCCGACCCTGCACAAACTGGGGCAGGTCGTGGCCCATGACCGGCGCCTGTCCCTCGATCTGCGCCTACGTTTGCAGGAACTCGAAACGCTGGTGCCCACGGATTCGCTGGTGGCAATCCGTCCGCTGCTGGAGCGCGAGCTAGGCCAGATCGCGGGTTTGCAGATAGGGCGGAAGGCAATTGCCGAGGCCAGTGTCGCCGTCGTCCTGCCTTTCCTCTGGCGGCAGGCAGGAGGCACACTGCCACAACGGGGTGTCTTGAAGATTCTGCGGCCTGGGGTACAGGACCGGTTGAATGAGGAACTCGCCATCTGGCCCGCGCTCGGGGGCTTTCTCGAAGAACGCTGCGCACACTATGGCCTGCCGGTATTCGACTACCACAATACGCTGGAAACGGTGGCCCGCCTTCTTGCCAATGAAGTTTGCCTGGACCGGGAGCAGACCCATTTGAGCCAGGCAGCTGATTTCTACGCATGCTCGCCCGACATCTTCATTCCCCGTCTGTTCCCGTTTTCGACGCCTTCCGTCACGGCCATGGAAAGAGTCGATGGCTGCAAGGTGACCCGGCAGGACTTGCCTGCGACGGAAATGCGACAGCGTGCCGAACGGATCATCAGGGCCCTCCTGGCCCAGCCCTTCTGGGCTTGCCAGGAGGCAGGGGCAGTTTTCCATGCCGACCCGCACGCCGGAAACCTGATGGCCACTCCGGACGGGCGGCTGGCCATCATCGATTGGGCACTCACCACGCGACTCTCGAAACGGCAATGCGAGGCGGTCGTGCAACTGGTTCTGGGCGCTGTCACGCTGAACGACAGACGCATCTGCGCGGCGATCGCCGTGCTGGGTCAGCCAGTCGACGACGCTCGGGTGCAAGCCGCCGTCAAGGAGTCGATTCGGCAGGTGCGTTGTGGCAACTTTCCCGGATTCGGCTGGATGACGTCTTTGATGGATACCCTGGCATCGACGTCGGCCGTGCGTTTTCCCGAGGAAGTCATTCTCTTCCGCAAGGCGTTGCTGACCTTATCGGGCGTTCTTCCCGACGTCTCGCCGCAGATGAACATGGATGGCGTCCTGATCCGCGAGGGGGCGATGCGGTTTTTCAAGGGTTTGGCGTGGCGCCCCTGGGTCTGGGCCGACTCGCGTGGCCGCGTGGGCGCCCATCTTTCGAATGCCGACCTGTTTGGTCTTTGGGCCGAACTGCCGGCGACCGCACTGCGCTTTTGGGTGGGTAACGATGAATAGCAGGTCGGGCGACGCCAGGAGCACGGGAATCCTCTGAGGTTTGCCGCCGCTGCTTTCATTCGGCGCGCAGAGCGTCGACGGCGTCCAGCCGTGCCGCGCGCCTGGCGGGCAACACGCCGGCGAGCAGGCCAATCGCGATCGCGGTGCTCTCGGCGAGGACGACGAAACTGAGTGGCGTGTGCACCGGCAGCGCCGGCAGCAGCAGGTGCAGCAACTGCGCGACCCCGACCCCGAGGAAGCCGCCGAGCAGCCCGCCGAGCGCCGATAGCGCGACGGCTTCGCCGAGAAACAGGCCGAGGATGGTGCGGCGGGGTGCGCCGAGAGCGACCAGCAGGCCGATTTCGCCGGTGCGTTCAGAGACCGCGATGGTCATGATGGTGACGATGCCGACACCGCCGACGAGCAGCGAAATGCTGCCCAGAGCGCCAACCGCCAGGGTCAGGACGTCGAGGATGTTCGACAGCGTCTGCAACATGTCTTCCTGCGTCGTGATGGTGAAATCCTCGCGTCCGTGACGTGCCTTCAGTGTTGCCTTGACCAGCGCGCTGACAGTGGCGGCCGCTAGCCCTTCTTCGTACGACAGATCGATTTTCATCAGCCCATCGCGATTGTAGAGTTCGAGAGCGCGAGCCGTCGGGATGTAGGCGGCGTCATCGAGATCAATGCCGAGAAACTGCCCCTTGGCTTCCAGAACGCCGATGACACGAAAGGTCAGGCCGCCAACGCGCACCCGCGCACCCAGGGGATTGCCAGTGCCGAACAATTCTTCCTTGAGCTTTGCACCGAGAACGATGAAAGCGCGCGCATTGTCGGCATCCTCGGCCGGCAGGAACTGGCCGCTACTGACCTGGATGTGGTACACCTTGAGCATCTCGGCGCTGACCCCGTTGATGGTGCTGCGGCGCAGGCGGCCGTTGGCATTGACCTCGGTGTTGCCCCACACGGTTGCGGTCATGCCGGTGATATGCGGCAGACGTCCTAGGGCGCGGGCATCCTCCAGCGTCAGCGGCCGCACCGAGGTCGGGATGCCGGTTGGCGCCGGGCCGGAGGTCTTGACCTTGCCTGGTGCGACGCTGATCACATTGGTGCCGAACTGCGTGAACTCGGCCAGGACAAAACGATGGATCCCTTCGCCGATCGAGGTCAGCAGGATGACGGCGGCAATCCCGACGGCGATTCCGAGGAGCGTCAGAAAGCTGCGCAGGCGGTGCGCAGTAATGGCACGCAAGGCAAGTTGCAGTCCGTCGCCGGGGCGAATCATCGCATCCTGCTCAGCAGCTCAGCGTTTCGACAGCGACTGCACGGGATCGAGCCGCGCCGCCCGCCGCGCCGGTAACACGCCAAACAGGATGCCGGTGCCAAGCGCGGTGCCGAGTCCGGCCAGCACCGCCCAGTCCGGTGGAAACGCTGGAAATTCGGGATACATCTGGCGGATGATCGCCGCGCCGGCCTGTCCGAACACGAAGCCGAGCAGGGCGCCCGCCACCGATAACATCGCCGCCTCGGTCAGAAAGGCATTGCGGATCGTCGCGCCGGTAGCGCCGAGCGCTTTGAGCAAGCCGATTTCCGCGGTGCGCTGGGTGACCGAGACGAGCATCACGTTCATCACCAGAATGCCGGCGACGGCCAGGCTGATCGCTGCGATGCCGGCAACGGCAATGGTCATGGTTCCGAGCAGACGGTCAAAGGTGGCGAGGACGGCGTCCTGGGTGATGATCGTGACGTCCTGTTCGCCCTCGTGGCGGAGTCGGATGATTTCGCTCAACTGGGCCTTGGCCAGGTCGATGCTGTCCCGGCTGCTGGCCTCGACGAGGATGCGGAATAAGGTATTGCTATTGAACATCGCCTGCGCCAGCGATACCGGCACGATGACCAACTCGTCGGTATTCATTCCCAGCCCCTGGCCAGTCGATGCGAGGACGCCGACGATGCGAAAACGCCGGTCACCGATGCGTACCAACTGGCCGAGCGCCTCGTCACGAGCGAACATTTCATCGCGGATCTTGGCGCCGATGACGGCTTCGGAAGCGCCTCGCCGCCAGTCGCCCTGCGGCAGGAAACGCCCCTGCGCGAGCGCCAGGCGGCGTACCTCGATGAATTCGGCGGTGGTCCCGGCAAGCATGACTTCGCGCAACTTGCCGCCGACGCTGATCTCGGAAGTGCCAACCGCCAGCGGCGCGACGCGGTGCACGGCGCTGGCGCGCTGCAGCGCCTGCGCATCGTCGATGGTCAGGTCGCGCGGCGTGCTGGTGATGGCGTTACCGGGGTTGAAGCCGCCGGTTTGCGAGCGGCCAGGCAGAACGATGACCAGGTTGCTGCCGATCGAGGAAAACTGGTTCAACACATAGCGGCGTGCGCCATCGCCGAGCGCCGTCAGCAGCACCACGGCAGCGACTCCGATGGCCATCGCCAGCACCAGGAAAAAGGTGCGCAGCGGGTTGCCGGTAGCCGCGTCGCGGGCGAAACGAATCAGGTCGGGAGTACGCATACATCCGTCAACCCCTGGGGGCTGCGCCATCGATCGTGTTCCAGGGCGCCGTCCGCCATCAACAACTGGCGCCGCGCACGCGCACCGAGGCTGCCATCGTGGGTGACGACAATCAGCGTGACACCCTGGTCGTTGAGTCCTTCGAGCAGACGCATCACTTCTTCGCCGGTGCTGCGATCGAGGTTGCCGGTCGGCTCGTCGGCGAGGATCAGCGCCGGCTGCATGATCGTTGCGCGGGCAATCGCGACGCGCTGGCGCTGCCCACCCGAAAGCTGATCCGGACGATGGTTGGCGCGCTGCTCAAGGCCATAGTCCCGGAGTGCGCGGGCGACACGCTCGGCGCGCCGGAGGGGTGCAACGCCCGCCAGCGTCATCGGCAGCGCGATGTTTTCAGCGGCGGTCAGGCGTGGCACCAGATGAAAGCTCTGAAAGACGAAGCCGATGCGTTCGCTGCGCAGGTGTGCCTGTTCTTCGGCGGAGAGGGTGGTGACGTCGCAGCCCTCAAGACGGTAAGTGCCGGCATTCGGGCGGTCGAGCAGGCCGATCAGGTTGAGCAGCGTTGATTTGCCCGAGCCGGATGGACCCATCACCGCCACGTACTCGCCGGCTGCGATGCAGACGTCGAGATGGCGCAAGGCGTGCACTTCGCTATCACCGAGGCGAAAGACTCGCTCGATTCCGGAGAGTTCGATCAGCGCCATGCTCATCAATTACTTGCCGGCCGCCGCTGGCCGGGACTCGACCGAATAATGCGCTCCGGCCTTGACGCCCGCACGTTCGAGCGAAGTGACCACGCGTTCGCCGGTGGTCAGGCCTTCGAGAACCTCTGTATATTCCCAGTTTGCGAGGCCGGTCTTCACCCGGCGTTCTTCGAGGCTACCGTCAGCGCCTGCGACCAGCACGCGACCGCCTTCGAGCAGCGCCGGGGTGGGAACGCGAACGGTCTGCTCGCGAACCGCCAGAATCACTTCGACATCGGCGCTATAGCCGACCAGGAGTCGGCCCGGTGCGCTCGGGTCATCGAGGGTGGCCTCGATATCGACGGTGCGCGCCTGCTTCTCGACCGCCGAGACGTATGGCGCGACGCGCCTGACCCTGCCCGGAAAGGATTGCCGCGGCAGTGCGTCGAGGCTGATGCGGACCGGCTGTCCGGCGCTGATCCTGGGTGCATCGACCTCGTCCATCGGGGCCTTGACGTACAGGCACGAGTCGTCGATCAGGTCAATCGCCGGCGGCGTCGGCACGCCGGGCGGCGACGGCGTCGAGTATTCGCCGACTTCGCCGACAATCTTGGCGATGGTGCCGGCAAACGGCGCATAGAGTACCGTTCGTCCCTGCTCAACGCGCGTCAGGCGGACCTTCGCCTCGGCCTGTGCGAGGTCGGCGCGGGCGGCCTCGCAGCCGGCACGCCGGGCGATCGCCTCACTACGCGCGCTGTCCTCTCTGGCGGTCGAGACAAAACCTTTGGCGCGCAGCGCCGACTGCCGTTCGGCTTCGCGTTCGGCATTGGCAGCCACGGCGCAGGCCTCGCTGATGTGGTGGCGGGCAGTGGTGGCCTGTGCGATGGCCAATGCGCTTTGCGCCTGCTGGTCGTCGTTCCAGAGCTTCATCAGCAGTTGCCCCTTGCTGACGCGATCTCCCTCCTTGACTGCCAGGACCTCGATGCGGCCACCGGTAATCGTGGATAAGCGGGTGCGCTGACAGGCTTCAACCGTCCCGGCACGGGTATTGGCGATCGTCGATTCGACCAGGCCACGTTCGATCTCTTTCAGCACCACGGCGACCGGTTTCGGGCGGCTTGCCCACCAGACGCCGGCGGCAATCAGCAGCGATACCAGAAGCATGCTAACGGCGTAGCGTCGGCGGTGGCTCAGGGCCAGTCCTTCGGCAGCGGGGCGACCACGGTGAACATCAGCGCCGCAGCGCCCAGGATGTCGAGTTCACCGTAGAGGTACTTGTTGAACCGGTAGCCTATGCTGGGCACGAATCCCGGCGAGAAGCCCTTGTAGTTCATCGGTACCTTGTCTTCATACTCACCGACATAACCGTACAGGAGACCTGCTGTCCACTGCAGGTACCAGTTTTCGAAGCCGAAGGGGTTGACGTAACGCTGCCCGGCGTAGACGTAGGCGCTTGGCTGCCCGAAGGAGTTGGCAAACGCGACCCCACCGGCAAACCAGCGCCCTTCCAGAGCCTTGTTGAGTCCCAGCATGACCACCGGTTTGTGATCCTTGTCTGGATTGTAATGGACCGTGTATGGGCTGAAGGCCAGATCCCAGCCACCGGCAGCGATCCCTCGTTCCGGATCCTGGCTCAAGGCGGTCTGATCCATGGCGACAGCGGTCAATGGATTGCCGGAAGCCTCAACTGCGGTCATCGCAGGTTTCTGTACCGGTTTGTCTGGCAGGGTTTCCGCAGCAGCAAGCGGCGTCACCTTTGGCACGGGCCTGGTTGCAGCAGTGCTTGCGGCGGGCGGTGGCGCAGCAGACCCCCTGGTCGGCGCGGCGCCGGTCTTTCTGGTCGACTTGGGGACTGGTCGCAGTTCCTCGCCCTGCCTGCCAGCATCGCTGCCAGAAGCGCTGAGGTTGAGTTCACGCAGTCTGGACAGCTTGGACTGTGTCAATTTGCTTGCCGGGTCGAGCTGCAGTGCCTGACCATACGATTCGCTGGCGAGCCGGGCGTAAACGTCACCCAGGTTCTCGCGGGCGATGGCATATCCCGGATCCGTCCTGATGGCCATCTCGAGTGCGGTACGAGCCTTGTCCAACTGCTGCTCCTGGGCATACAGAACAGCCAGGTTGTTGTAGGGCTCCGGCAGTTCCGGATAGTCCTCGTTGAGCTTGCTGAACACGATCAAGGCTTCGCTCGGACGGCCCATTTCCATCAGGATCAATCCTTTGAGGAATCGCCCCTGCGCCTCTTTCGGCCTGCTCGCAATGTAGGCATCAAGCTTTGCGAGGGCCTCAGCCGATTGCCCCTGTTTCAATAGACGCCGCGCATCCGAGATCTCGTCTGCAATGGCTGGGGCGATCCAGCAGGCCAACAGGAGGCCGGCCATCACGGCAGGAAAGGGCGCCCGTAAAGGCTTGGGAGAGTTCGAGCGCATGCTTATGGTTTGCCTTGCCGTGGTTGGGCGTCACTTGAGCGGCCGATTCTAACAAGAAGTGCGTGCAAACCAAAATTCTGCCCTCTGCTGATTCGGAGGATGTGCGCTATAACGGCTTGTCCATCCAGAAGCGCCGTTGCGCGAAGCACGGCTATTCAGGACGTTTTTTCTTCATGGCGGCGCCGGTTCTTCCAGAAATTGATCGACAGATAGATCATGAAGCCGACAAAGGTGATGAAGCCGGCAATCTGGAAATACAAGGAGTAGTTGGTCCGATATCTGCCGGTCACGGGATCGTAGATCGAGCAGATGATTCTGACGCGCTGCATGAGTTCATTGAGAGTGCCGACTTCCGGTGGGATCGCCGAGCGTGTGATCAGAATCTTGAGTGGTTCGGCGATGTCCTCGGCAGTAAACTTTTCGCCATAGACCTGGCGGACGATCATCCCGTCGGCATCGACCATGGTCACCTGGTTGAGGTGATCGAAGCCAGCCGCAGTCGCGACAAAGCTGAAACCGAAATTGCGTGTCAGATCGCTGACGATCGCCGGGGCAGGGCTCAGGAATTCCCAGTTGGGCAGACGGATACCGTATTGTCTGGCGAAGTCCTTCAACGCGGCCGGCGAGTCGAACGGCTGATTGAAACCGATGCTGATCATGTTGAAGCGATCGGCGCCCATGACGCTGACCGTATTCTCGACGGCTTTCTGCAGGTTGCGGGTGGTCGTCGGGCAGACCTGGAAGCAGGCGGTGTAGATGAAGTTGACCAGCAGCGGCTTGCCTCGGTAACGCGACAGTTCGACCGGCTGGCCCTGGCGATCGAGGAGTACGAAGTCTCCGACCGCTTTGCCGATGGCGCTTTGCGAGAATTCGAAAGCAGCTTTTTCGTCGAGGGCCGTCAGTACCAGGCCGCTGTTGACTCCCTGTGGGCGAGCGGTGAGTTTGGGTTTCCCTGCCGCTGCGTCGTCGGCGACGAGCGGTGGCGCAGCGAGCAGGAAGATGGATGCAAGTAGCGCGTGAGAGAAGCGACTATTCACAGGAATGGGCAATGGACGAATCAGAAACCGGACTGCGCGTCGAGGATGGCCCCGAGCAGTACTAGTGTCAGCTGGATCAGCGAGGCGTGAAAGCAGATCATCGCCGACTTGCGGCAGGGGTCGCGAGTCAGTCGCCAGGCCTTCTGAATGAACAGGAAGCCGCCAACGATGGCGCCGACACCATAGATCGCGCCGAGGCCGAAGAGCAGTGGCAACAGGCTGGCTGCGACCAGCGCCAGAGTGCTGAGGAAAATCGTGTTCGCCGCTTGCTGATCGCCGACGACGACTGGCAGCATCGGCACGCCGGCGGCGGCATAGTCGTCCCGAAAAGCAATCGCCAGACTCCAGAAATGCGGTGGCGTCCATAGAAAGAGAACCAGTGCCAGCGCCAGCGGGACGACGCCGAGCTGCGGATTGGCGGCGGTGGCGCCGGCGAGCACCGCCCAACTCCCGGCCAGCCCGCCGAAGACGATGTTCAGCCAGGTACGCCGTTTCAGCCAAACCGTGTAAACGATGGCGTAGAAGAAAGCGCCGAGGAAGACAAACAGCGCCGACCAGGCATTCAGGGCGATCCAGGCGGCGCCGACCGACAGCGTCATCAGGGCGGCGATGACCAGCAACCAGACCGGTTCGTGCCGAAGTTCACCGGTGACGAAGGGTCGCTTGCTGGTTCGCGACATCAGCAGGTCGCTGTCGTGTTCGTAATACTGGTTGAAGGCACCGGCGCTGGCCGAGGAAAGCAGTACCGACAGGGTCAGCACGAGTAGCTGCAGCAGACTCAGGCTGGGGCCGGAGCTGACCGCCAGACCGGCAAGGGCGGTGAAGGTGATGACGACACCGATGCGCAGCTTGAACACGCCGAGAATGGCGCGGATGGGAAAGGTGCTGTTCGATGCGCGGATGGATGGCATGGGTGTCGATAGGGTAGCGGTCAAGGTGATGATCGGGTGGCCTGTGCGGTGGACCTGCTTGAATCGGGCCTGTGGTGACCAGGACCGATTGAGGCAGGCCCCCACGCCGATGGTGTGGGGGAGGTGCCAGATCAGCTGAGCAACCAGACTTCGGAAAGGTACTTCCAGTTGACGAAGTAGTAAAGGACGAAGCAGACGAACAGCAGCAGCGCCAGGACGACGGTGCCCGGAACCGGGACGTGGTCGCTACCGTGTGCCACCGCCGAAGCGGCCTGGGTGTTACCCGGGATCGGCGTCGGCCGGTCGGATACCTTGCCGCCGTCGAGTTTCTTGCCGAACAGCAGCGAACCGACGACGAGCAGGATCCACAGCCCACCGCCAATCACGGCGATGACGCCGAAGATCCCGGTCAGACCCATCATCAGGTAGGCGGCACCCGGCCATTCATACTGGAACGGTGCGCCCGAGAAAGCCATGTCCCAGTGCCGGCGGGAGACACCGAGCGTTCCGGCACCCATCATCACCAGTCCGAGTACCGACATGCTGATGCCGAACAGGTAAGGCTGGATCTGGCAAAGCTTCGGCAGGATCATTTCGCGCCGGAACAGGACCGGCACCAGCAGATAGGTGATCGACATGAACGCCAGCGTCGTGCCGGTCACCACCGTGGTGTGGAAGTGGCCCGGAACGTAGAAGGTGTTGTGCATCAGCATGTTGATCTGCTCGGTGCCGAGCACGACCCCCGAGATGCCGCCGAGGAAGCCGAAGCTGACCAGCGAGATGAACATCCCCGAGAACACCGGGTTGCCCCACGGGGCCTTGCGTAACCACTCGAAGAGGCCGTTGGTATAGCCCTTGCGCCGCTGCGCCGCTTCGATCGCACCGGGAACCGTGAAACCGTGGATCATCGAGGCCATCACCGCGAAGTACATGAAGTAGGAAGTGTTCAGCACTTTCCACTCGGAACTCATGCCGGGGTCGGAGAGCAGGTGGTGCGCACTGGCGAGTTGCAGGAACAAAATGTAGAGCAGGAAAGCGAAGCGCGACACCTTCTCGGATAGCGGCTTGGCGCCGAAAATCACGGCCGCGGTCAGGTACCAGATCGAGACGTGCGCGGCAACGTTGATCTGCTGCGACGAGTGACCCAGACCCCACCAGACCATGCGGTACAACTGGGCGTCGATTTCCTTGATCAAGCCGACCGACCACAGGAAGGTCGGAATCAGGATGCCGGCGCCGGCAAGGATCGTGAAGGTGGCGATGATCGCGGCGGTCAGCGCGCCGCAAGTGACGAGCGGCAGCGAACCCTGATAGGTCTTGTCCTTTTTGGCAACGACCAGCGTGCCGAAGAACACCGCTGTGCCGAGCAGCGCGCCGACGGCAACCAGGATGATGCCCAGGTAGAAGTGCGGGGCGGCCTGCATCGGCACGTAGGAGGTGAACATCACGCTCGACTCGCCCTGGAAGATCGCGATGTTGGTCGTGATGCCGCCGACGACCATCAGCCAGAAGCCGAGCCAGGCGATC
>RRZU013484796.1_pt1 | contig 14199 bp, 16 predicted proteins | sample 2165561 | NCBI WGS metagenome assembly RRZU01 (sample SAMN10456909, study PRJNA506462) | wastewater metagenome | isolation source: wastewater sludge | place: USA: Moscow, Idaho
CCTGAGCTATTTTCACCCTCGCAGGTCGGCTCCGGTCCGGGGGCGCAACGTGAGGACGATTCCCAGCACGCTGACTCCTGCGATGGTCCAACCGGCCACCACGGCCAAACCAGTGCCCTCGATGAACAGCCAGGCACTGATCAGCCCGAACACCTGGGCCAGAACCATAGGGGTGCGGGCCAATGGGCTGTGCCGCCACAAACCCCGCGCAATGAGCCCCATCCCGGCCGCGAACAACAGGTAGATGACCACCTCGGCCACGGGGGAAGCGCCGGTGTTCGTGCCGCGTGTGTTGAAGGAGGCCACCCCCAGGGCCACGGCGAACAGGACCAGTGCGGCTGCCTCGGCTGCAGCCACCAGCGCCGCCTGCCGAGCCCCTGATAGTCCCTGGTCCACGACAGTGAATCTACCGGTCAGTACGGTGTAGATCGTGCGAGGCCTACTCGTGGTCAATCCCAAGGCGACCACCACCACCGACGTCACCCGGGACGTGCTGATCAGCGCGCTGGCCGACAAGTTCCACCTCGAGGTCGTCACCACCACCCATCGTGGCCATGCCGGGGAACTGGCCGAGCGCGCCCGCACCGAGGGCATGGACTGCATCCTCACGCTCGGCGGGGACGGCACCGTGCACGAGGTGATCAACGGTCTGCTGGCCGCCGGTCCCCTGCCGACTTTGCCGGTTCTTGGCACCGTCCCGGGGGGCAGCGCGAACGTGTTCGCCCGGGCGCTGGGCTTCCCGCAGGACGCGGTGGAGTCCACGGGACTGCTGCTGCGAGCCATGCGCGAGGGCACCACGCGCACGATCGGCTTAGGCATGGTCGATGACCGCTATTTCACGTTCACCACGGGGCTGGGGATCGACGCCGAGATCATGATGCGGATGGACGCGGCCCGGGCCAAGGGCAAGGCGGCCACCCCTACCCGCTACCTCGCGACGACTCTGACACATTTCCTGCGCGGCAGTGAGCGCAAGACGCCCTCGCTCGTGCTGCACCGACCCGGTGAGGAGCCCATCGACGGGGTCTTCCTCGTGATCGTGCAGAACACTTCCCCGTGGACCTATTTCGGGGCGCATCCCATCAACCCGTCGCCGTTGGCCTCCTTCGAGACGGGCCTGGATCTATGGGGCACCAAGACGCTGAAGGTCCCATCGGCGCTGCGACTGGGCACCCGGATGGTCCTGAGCCGCAGCAAGGGCAGTCCGAAGAAGATCGTGGCATGGCACGACGTCGACGAGTTCCGCATCACCGCGACCCGTCCCACCGCTATGCAGGTTGACGGTGAGGTCGTGGGCGACATCACCGACGTGACCTTCCGCTCGGCGCCTGCAGCCCTGCGGGTCTACGTGCCGTGATCGCTGAGCCATGTCACCCTGAAAGGGCCTGAAAACGCCTAAATATGGGCAGTTTGGCCCCGAGAACAGCGCAATGTGACGCAGAACACACCGGCGTGACCAGACTTATACCTTCTAAGGCTTGTGCAGCCGTTCACTTGTATGTGAATCTAAAAGCGCTGGAGCGAAAGATACGCCACAGCAGCCCGCAGGAATAACAGCACCCCCCATTCCCGCCCGCTGTGACGTCCTGGTAACAGGCTCCATTAACCGTTTGGCTACCTGGGGGGTCAGCCCTGACTAGGAGGTTGCGCATGGACTGGCGCGCTCGTGCTGCCTGCCGTGACGAAGATCCCGAACTGTTCTTCCCACTCGGAGACAGCGGTCCTGCCCTCATGCAGATCGAAGATGCCAAGACCGTTTGCCGGTCGTGCAATGTCGTCTCCGACTGCCTCACCTGGGCGTTGGAATCCAGTCAGGATTCCGGCATCTGGGGTGGGATGTCTGAGACCGAACGTCGTGCCCTACGCCGACGCAGCGCCCGCACCGGGGTGACCCTGGGCTACCAGCGCTGACTCATCACTAGCTCGAGAGGGCCGGTCGTTGCTGACAACGGCCGGCCTTTTTGTGTGCTCGATCTAGGGCTTCGTCCAGGCACCCCGCTTGAGCAATTCGGCAGTTGTTGCTGCGACACGCCGTGGAAAATCGCACCTTCCGCCCATTGCTGCCAGCCATCGCTCACTGCCGCACCGGAATGACGAGATCTATGGTGGCAATCGTTCCGAGGCCACCCACACCCGGCTCCCAGCTCAGTGAGCCGCGCAGGTCGTCACGAACGAGGGTCTGCACGATCTGCAGCCCCAGCCGGGCGTCCACGCTCGGATCGAAACCCTCGGGCAGACCCGCTCCGTCATCGGCGACGCTGATCCGCAGCCGCCGGCCACGCCGCTCCACCCCCAAGGTGATCGTGCCCCGCCCGCGCTCCTGCACGCCGTGCTCAAAAGCGTTCTGCAACAACTCAGCGACCACCAGCGCCAGCGAACTGGCAATCGAGCCCGGCAACGTCCCGATCCGGCCCTGCCGGACCACCTGCACATCAACGGACAACTCGGACACCATCGCGACCAGCCGGTCGGCCACATCGTCGAACTCGACGGCATCCGCGTCGGCGTGCGACAGGGTCTCGTGCACCAGCGCGATGGCGCTGACCCGCCGCACGGATTCCTCCAGGGCGGCTCGCGCGGCCGGATCGGCGAGGCGGCGGCTCTGCATGCGCAGCAGCGCCGCCACGGTCGTCAAGTTGTTCTTCACGCGGTGATGGATCTCGCGGATGGTGTTGTCCTTGGTCAGCAGGGCCCGCTCACCTCGACGCAGGTCCGTCACGTCGCGGATCAACAGCACCGCCCCGTCGCGGCGCCGGTCACTCATCAACGGGATCGAACGCAGCGAGACCGTGACGTCACCGACCTCCACATCCACGGTGCCCGGACCTGCCCCACTGGACACCACACCCACCGACTCATCGACCGGACCCGTGCGTGACACCAGCCGCCGGACCTCGACCTCCAGGATCCGGCCCGTAAGGTCGGACATCACCCCCATCCGGCGGAAGGCGCTGCGAGCGTTCGGGGAGGCGAAGGTCACCAACCCCTGACCGTCGAGCATCAGCAGGCCATCCCCGACTCGCGGCGGTGTGGAGGAGTCCTGCATGCCGTGATCGGGGAACTGCCCGTCCATCATCATCTGCGCCAACGTGTCAGCGACCTCGCGGTACGTGCGCTCAAGTTCCCCGGCGCCACTACGAACCAGGCCGCTGCGCCGTGACACAACCGCGATGACCCGGTCATCGGCCATCACCGGCACCGCTTCGGTACCCAGCGGGATGAAGGGATCCTGCTGTTGGCGCCTGGCCACGATCCGGTGACCCTGGAAGGCCCGCTCGACTTCGGGCAGCCGGCCCTTGGCGGCGAACAGGCCCACGATGTCCTCTGGGTAGACGGTGGGCCCGGTACTGGGCCGCACCTGCGCTGCGGCGACGAAACCGGCGGCGTTCCAGGTGGGCAGCCACAGGACGAGGTCGGAGAACCACATGTCGGACAGCAGGGTCCAGTCGGCGATCACCAGATGCAGATGCGCGATCTGTTCGGTGGTCAGGTCCGTGCGTTCCCGCGCCAGGCGCTCGAGGTCGACCATGCCTCGCAGCGTAGACCGGCGCGCCGCAACCAGGGCAGCGCATTGCACACTTAGAGCGTGACGAATCCGGTCCTGCAGGCCGACCAGCGCTACGTCTGGCATCCGTTCACCCAGCATGCCTGGTGGCCCGACGACGATCCGCTGGTCATCACGGGGGGCCAGGGGGTGTGGCTGCAGGACAGTGCCGGCCAGCGTTACATCGACGCGTTCAGTTCACTGTGGGTCACCGTGCACGGGCACAACGAACCGCGCATCACCGAGGCGATCATGGCTCAGGCCCAGACTCTGGACCACTCGACATTCCTGGGCTTCACCCATGAGCCGGGGGTGCGCCTCGCCCAAGAACTGGTCGAGCGCAGCCCCGCCAGCCTGGACCGCGTCTTCTTCGCCGGTGACGGGTCCAGTGCGGTCGAGGCGGGCATCAAGATGGCCTACCAGGCGAAGCTGCAGCAGGGCCAGCGGCGGCCGCTGTTCGTGCACGTGGCGCAGGGTTACCACGGGGATACCCTCGGCGCGGTGTCGGTCGGTGGCATCGAGGTGTTCCACCACACGTACCGCCCGATCCTGCTGTCGACCCGGATGGTCTCCTCGCCCGGCGTGCGGGCGCCCGGCCAGAGCCCGCAGGACCGGGCCGCGGAAGTCCTTGTCGAACTGCGGACTCTGCTCGAGGAGGTCGGCCCGCAGGTGTGCGCCGTGGTGGTTGAACCCTTGGTGCAGGCCGCCGGCGGCATGCTCACCCACGACGTGAGCTTCCTGCAGGGTGTGCGGACGCTGAGCCGCGAGTTCGGCGCCTACCTGCTGACCGACGAGGTGGCCACGGGCATCGGGCGCACCGGGACCATGTGGGCAGTCGAGCAGGCCGGGGTGGAACCGGACCTGCTCACCTGCGGCAAGGGGCTGACCGGCGGGGTCCTGCCGTTGTCCGCCGTACTGGCCAGTGAGGAGATCTTCGACGCCTTCCACGGCGACGGCAGCCAGACCTTCTTCCACGGCCACTCGTTCACCGCAAATCCGCTGTGTGCCGCCGCCGCGCTGGCCAACCTCGCCCTCATCGATGAGCGCTCCACCATCGCGCATGCCGCCTGGATCGGGGACACTCTGGGCCAGTGGCTGCTGCCGCTGGCGACCGACGAGCGGGTGGTCGAGATCCGCCGGATCGGCACCATGACCGGCATCGAAGGCCGGCCACACGGGCAACGAACCGGGTTCCAGGTGTGCCTGGCCATGCGCGAGGCCGGGGTACTCACCCGGCCTCTGGGTGATGTCGTGATCCTCATGCCGCCGTTGGGCATCGCCGAACCAGAACTGCGCCAGGTCGTCGATGCTGTGCAGCACGGACTCGATCGGGTGTACACGTGAGCTGGTTGCGTGAGCAGGCCGACCGGCGGTCGGCGCGTGGCCTGCGCCGCAGGCTGTCCCCGCGGGTGTCGGGCCAGGTCGATATCGCCAGCAACGACTATTTGAGTCTGTCGCGCGACCCGCAGGTCATCGCCGCGGGGATCGCGGCTTTGCAGGAATGGGGTGCCGGCTCCACCGGATCGCGACTGGTGAGCGGCCACACTCCCTTGCACGCGGAACTGGAGGTCATCCTGGCCACCCTGCTGCAGGCCGAGCAGGTCCTGACCTTCTCCTCGGGCTATCTGGCCAACCTCGCGGCGGTGACGGCGCTGACCGACAGCGACACATTGCTGCTGTCCGATGCCTTCAACCACGCCTCGATCGTCGACGCCTGCCGATTGTCGCGGGGCACTGTCACGGTCTTCGGCAATGGCGACGTCGGGGCGGTGGACCGGGCGCTGCTCGCCAACCGCCTGCCGCGGGCGGTGGTCGTCACGGACGCGGTCTTCAGCGTCGACGGCAACCTGGCACCGCTGCCCGCCCTGGCCACCGTCTGCCAGCGGCACGGCGCGACGCTGATCGTGGACGAGGCGCACAGCATCGGGGTCACTGGGGGTGGCGCCGGGTCGTGCGCGCCGTGGAACTGGTCTGGCCTGGTTCGCACGTTCACCTTGTCCAAAGCGCTCGGATCGCAGGGTGGCGGCGTCGCCGCGACCGGCGAGGTCATCGAGCACTTGGTCAACACCGCCCGGTCATTCATCTTCGACACAGGCCTGGCGCCCGCCGCGGTGGGTAGCGCCTTGGCCGCCACCCGGCGCATCATCGCCGATCCGGACCTGCCCGAACAGGCGCTGCGAAACACTCGGGAGCTGGCAGCGATCGCCACGGGGCTGGGCTGGAAGGTGGCGCGGTTCGACGCGGCGGTGGCTTCGATCCGGATCGGTGAGCCCGCCGTCGCGGTCCGGGCGCAGCAGATCTGCGCGGATGCCGGCGTCGATGTGGGCTGCTTTCGGCCCCCGTCGGTCCCCGACGGCATCGCGCGGCTACGGATGACCGGCCATGCCGGCCTGCGTGACCTTGGCCCCGTCGAGAAAGCACTGACCATGGTGAAGGAGCAACTGTGAGCGTTCTTGCCATCACCGGGACGGGCACCGACGTGGGGAAAACGATCGCCACGGCAGCGATCGCAGCCCTGTGTCCGGACGTGGTGACCGTGATGAAACCCGCCCAGACCGGCGTGACCCTGCGCCAGGCCGGCGATGTGGACGTCGTCAAACACCTCGTGCCGCACGTGGAGACCCTGGAACTCGTGCGCTATCCCGAACCTCTGGCACCGGCGACCGCCGCCCGCCGCAGCGGCATCCCCACCCTGGGCCTCGGCGAGGTGGCCGAGGGGATCGAGGAGGCGGACGCGGATCTGGTGCTGATCGAGGGCGCAGGGGGCTTGCTGGTGCGCTTCAGCGACGAGCCCGTGCTGACGTTCGCTGATCTCCTGGCACAGCTCAAGATCCCCACGGTCCTGGTGGTGCAGGCGGGACTGGGGACGTTGAATCACACGGCGCTGACGCTGGAAGTGATGGCCATGCGCGGCATTGAGTGCCAGGGGTTGATCATCGGCTCCTGGCCGTTGGAGTTCGACCTGGCGATGGTGGAGAACCTGCACGATCTCGGCGAGCTCGGAACGCCGATCGTGGGGGTGTTGCCGGCCGGTGTGGGCAAGCTGGTTGCCGGGGCCTTCGAGCAGGCGGCCCGACGCAGCCTCTCCCCTGTCCTCGGGGGCGAGTTCGATGCGGCTAAGTTTGAGGAACGGATGAAGGGACTGCTGTGACGGTAGATGCGACCCAGGATGTGCTGGTCAGTGCCCAGCGTGTACTCGAGACCGGCGAGGGGCTGACCGAGGCCGAGGTCCTGGCGGTTCTGCAGCTTGCTGACGACCAGATCCCCACCCTGCTCGAGGTGGCCCACCAGGTGCGGATGCGCTGGTGTGGTCCCGAGGTCGAGGTGGAGGGCATCGTCTCGGTGAAGACCGGCGGCTGCCCGGAGGACTGCCACTTCTGCTCGCAGTCCGGGCTGTTCCCCTCCCCCGTGCGCGCGGCGTGGCTGGACATCCCGGGCCTGGTGGACGCCGCCGTGCAGACAGCGGCGACCGGCGCGACGGAGTTCTGCATCGTCGCCGCGGTGCGCGGCCCGGACGCCAAGCTGATGGCCCAGATGCGAGAGGCGGTCATCGCTATCCGGGCTGCTGTCGACATCAACGTCGCCGCTTCCCTGGGCATCTTGACCCGCGAGCAGGTCGAAGACCTCAAAGAGATGGGTATCCACCGTTACAACCACAACTTGGAGACGGCCCGCTCCTACTTCCCGAACGTGGTCACCACCCACACCTGGGATGAGCGCTGGGACACCCTGGAGATGATCCGGGACTCCGGCATGGAGGTCTGCTGCGGGGGGATCGTGGGGATGGGCGAGAGTGTCGAGCAGCGGGCGGAGTTCGCGGCGCAGCTCGCTGCACTGGCGCCGCACGAGGTGCCCCTGAACTTCCTCAACCCCCGGCCCGGCACCCCCTTCGCCGATCTGCCGGTGATGGAGTCCGCCGACGCCCTGCGGACCATCGCCGCATTCCGCCTGGCGATGCCACGCACGATCCTGCGCTACGCCGGTGGCCGCGAACTCACCCTGGGTGATCCGGGGACCCGCGATGGGCTGCTCGGCGGCATCAACGCAGTGATCGTGGGCAACTACCTGACCACCCTGGGCCGGACCGCCGATTCCGACCTGGCTCTGCTGGACGAACTCAACATGCCGATCAAGGCCCTCTCCGACACCCTCTAGGATCGCATCATGATGAACACCAAGGGCCCGGTTGTGGCCGTCGTTGCCGTGATGCTGATCGTGGGCCTCGTCTGGGGCATTGTGATCGGGCTGTTCTGATGACCAGCGGACACGGCGGCTGGCACGCCATCGCGGCGGCGCGCGCGTACGGTGTCGAAACGCTGTTCACGCTGTCCGGAGCGCACATCTTCCCGCTGTTCGACGCTGCGGTCGGCGGCAAGCAGGCGGTCGACGCCGGTACCCCGGGACCGATTCGGTTAGTCGACGTGCGCCACGAAGCGACCGCGGTCTTCGCCGCCGAGGGCACCGCCAAACTGACGCGCACGCCGGGCTTCGCCGCAGTCACCGCAGGACCCGGGGTCACCAACGCGGTCAGCGGCCTGACCAGTGCCTGGTTCAACGCGGTGCCCGTCGTAGTGATGGGCGGGCGGTCCCCCGATTTCCGCTGGGGCAAGGGCGCCCTGCAGGAGATGGACCACACCCCGATCCTGGCTCCGGTCACCAAGTCCGCACAGACCGCCCACGATCCCACCCAGATCGGCGCGATGACCGCCGCCGCCTTCCAGGCCGCCACTTCTGCACATCGCGGTCCGGCATTCCTGGATGTGCCGATGGACATCTTCTACGCGCCGGTGGACGCCCCCGACCCGGTGCGGCACGTGGACCCTGACCGCACCCCGGATCCGGAGGCGGTCACGCGGGCCGCCGGCATGCTCGCAGGTGCCCAACGACCGGTGCTCATCCTGGGCTCGGACGTCTGGAACGACTTCGCGGAGGAGGCCGCCGTCCGGCTGGCCGAGACGTTGCAGATCCCCGTCATCCCGAATGGGATGGGCCGGGGAGTCGTCGCCTCGGGGCACCCGCTGCTAGTGACCCGGGCGCGCTCCATGGCGTTGAAGAACGCCGACCTGGTGATGGTCGTGGGCACACCGCTGGACTTCCGGTTGGGCTACGGCATCTTCGGCCCGGCGGACACGCCAGCCGAGGTCATTCATGTCGTGGACACGCCCGCACAGATCTCCACCCATGCCGCACCGGCCGCCGCGGTCGCCGGCGACCTGTCGTTGTGCCTCGACGGCATCACCCAGGCGTGGGAGGCCCACAGGCAACATGTGGCGCGCGATGCCTGGCTCACGGATCTGCAGGCGGCTGCGGCGGCGGCCGTGGCCAAGGACGCCGAGGTTCTGCAATCCACGCTCGACCCCATCCATCCGGCGCGCATCTACGGGGAACTGACCCGGCGACTGGCCGACGATGCCGTTGTGATCGGCGACGGTGGCGATTTCGTGAGCTTCGCCGGCAAGTTCGTGGAGCCGCGCAAGCCCGGCCACTGGCTCGATCCCGGTCCGTACGGATGCCTCGGCACCGGGCTCGGATACGCGATGGCTTCGGCGATCGCCAAGCCGAGTTCACAGACCGTGCTGCTGATGGGCGACGGCGCCGCGGGCTTCAGCCTGATGGACGTCGACACGCTCGTGCGCCAGAACCTGCCGGTGGTCATGGTCATCGGCAACAACAGCGCGTGGGGTTTGGAGAAGCACCCGATGCGACTGCTGCACCAGTACGACGTGGCAGCCGACCTGCAGCCGGGGCTGCGCTACGACGAGATCGTGGCCACCCTCGGTGGCGCTGGTGAAACCGTCAGTGATCCGCAGCAGATCGGTCCGGCGCTCGACCGGGCGTTCGCGGCCGGTGTGCCCTACTTGGTCAATGTGCTCACTGATGCCGAGATCATGTACCCGCGGGCGACGACCGGCCTGTAACCGCCGCGTTCAGGCCTTGGCCATGAAACGGTCGCGATCCACGATCGCCCGGGTCATCACACCTCGCCCGACCAGCACCTCTTGCTCGTCCACGATTTGGGTGGCACGGACCTTGAACGTGATCAGGCGACCGTCGATCTCGGCCACGACCGCGTGACACGTCACTGAGCTGGCGACCCGACTGGCCTTGTGATGATCGATCCCCACCCGGGTCCCGACGGTGGTCTGTTCGTCAGTGCTGCCGCAGACCTCGACGCACGCCGCCTCCAGCCAGGCGACCAGCGTCGGCGTGCCGAGGACAGGCAGGTCGCCGCTGCCCACCGCCTCCGCCGTGTCCACGTGCCGCACCCGCCGCGTGATGGAAGCCGACTGACCAACCCGAATCTCCATGACAGTCAGGGTATTGCCCTGGGTAGCCTGAAGTGGTGTCGTATTGCCCTGTCTGCGGAGTCCTTGACCAAGAGTGTGACGAGCCGTTCGAGCCGCCGCGTTACTGCTCGGAATGCGGACGCCGGATGGTCGTGCAGATCACCCCGGCAGGGTGGTCCGCCAAGTGCTCCCGGCACGGCGTGACGCGCAGCTAGACGCTGGCCACCAGGCCCAGCCGGCGCAGTTCAACCTCAAGGTCATGCGGGCTGCTGGAGGCCTCCATCGCGGCTTCCAGCGTGATCACCTTGTCCCGGTAGAGGATGACCAGGTGCTGGTCGAAACTCTGCATCCCGTAGAACGAACCCTGCTGGACCAGTTGCGTGATCGATCCGGTCTTCGCCCGATCCACGATCGCGTCGGCGACGCGTCCGGTGTTGATGCCGATCTCCATGGCCACACAACGGCCCTGCCCGTCGGCCCGTGGCACGAGCCGTTGGCACAGCACCCCGCGTAAGGCCCCCGACAGCGAGATCCTGATCTGCTGCTGTTCGTGCGGCGGGAAGAAGTCGATGATGCGGCTGACCGTCTCCTGTACGTCGACGGTGTGCAGAGTGGACAGCACCAGGTGTCCGGTCTCGGCGGCGCTGAGGGCGGCGTGAACGGTCTCGGTGTCGCGCATCTCTCCGATGAGGATGACGTCGGGATCCTGGCGCATGGCGGCGCGCATCGCGACCCGGAAGTCGGCGGTGTCGATGCGGACCTCGCGCTGGTTGATCAGCGCCCGGTTGTCGTTATGGATCACCTCGATCGGGTCCTCGATCGTGACGATGTGAACGTCGCGGTGATTGTTGATCTCATCGATCATCCCGGCCAGGGTGGTGGTCTTACCCGAACCCGTGGGTCCGGTGACGAGGATCAGCCCGCGCCGTTCCATAGCCAATCCGTACACCGGGTCAGGCACGCCGAGATCGGCCAGCGGGATCGCTCCCACCGAAACCCGGCGCATCACCAGCCCCACGTGACCCCGTTGCCGGAAGGCATTCACCCGGAACCGGCCGACCCCCTCGATCATGTAGGCGAAGTCCGCCTCACCGGTCTTCGCGAACTCGTCGGCCAGGTCCGGACGCATGATTTGGCTCAGCATCGCCGAGGTCTCCTCAGGTTCCAGTGGCTCGGCCCGCAGGGGACGCAGCACACCGTCGAGGCGGATTCTGGGCACTACACCGGCCTTTATGTGGAGATCGGAACCGCCCACGTCTACCAAGGCGTGTAGGTACGGTTCGATGCTCCTCACTCTGGCACCTTCGGCAGTTCCCAGGTGAAGGTTGAACATGGCGCCGCCCAATCGGGCGTGGGTGTCCCCGGCCGCGCGGTCGAGTGCCCTGCCGGATCAGCCACGAAGAGCAGGCGCGTTCAGGAGCCTCGCGCCTCTTACGTAGGATCGAGTGGTACCCGCTCGACACCAGGAGACCCCCATGAGCAAGCGTGCCCGTAAGCGTCGCGACCGTAAGAAGAGTTCAGCCAACCACGGCACCCGGCCCAACGCCTGAGCCCATGACCGGCGGTGCGCGCCTCAGCCGACCGTGCGCCGGAACGTCGCGATCAAAGCGGTGACCTGTACCCGCAACTGATCGGGAGCCCGCTCACATGCGCACTGTTGCAGCCGCTTGCGGATGGCCTCCTCTTCCTGCCACAGCGCCCTACAGCTCGGGCAGTCCTGCAGATGGGCCTTGATCCGCTGCGCGGCAGCGGCGTCGAGCTCGTGGTGCTGGTACTCGTAGAGGTGCTTGCCGCAGTCCTCACACTCGCGTGGATCCGTACAACTCATAACTCCTCCGCCTGTGTTGGCACGAGGCCCCGTTCGATGGCGTAGTCCTCGAGCAATGCCCGCAGTTGTTTGCGTCCCCGGTGCAGCCGGGACATCACGGTGCCCACCGGGGTGCCCATGATCTCGGCGATCTCCTTGTAGGCGAACCCTTCCACGTCGGCGTAGTACACGGCGAGCCGGTAATCCTCACCGATCGATGCCAGGGCCCGCTTGACGTCCGAGTCGGGCAAGCTGTCAAGCGCCTCGGCCTCCGCGGAGCGCAGGCCGTTGGAGGTGTGGGAGGCAGCGCGGTGCATCTGCCAGTCCTCCACGTCATCCGAACTCGACTGCAACGGCTGCCGCTGCTTCTTGCGGTAGGTGTTGATGTAGGCGTTGGTCATGATGCGGAACAGCCACGCCCGCAGGTTCGTCCCAGGGGTGTAGGACTTGAATCCCTTGTACGCCCGTTCGACGGTTTCCTGCACGAGGTCGCTGGCGTCGTCGGGGTTGCGGGCCATCCGCAGCGCACCCGCATACAGGGTGTCGAGCAGCGGGGTCACTTCGGCTTCGAACCGCGCAGTCAGGTCGTCCTCGGAATCAGTCATTACCGAAGAGCCTAGTGCGCCCAGTTCGATGCTCGCCGGGCTGTCCAACAGCAGCATTCACACCTCCGGGGTCGACGTTGCCGATTCCAACAACGCTCACTGCCCGACCATTCCCACGAACTCCCGGACCGCGTCGACCACCTGCGCTAACCCCTGCCGCAGACTGTGGTCCCCCGCCACCGCCACGATGTCGAGGCCTGCCGGGAACTCCTCGGGCCGGCCGAACGGGTCGCGCATGCCCTGCACGATCCGCAGCGGCACGTCGACGGCCAACTCCTCGGCACGCGATTTCTCCGGGCGACCCGGCGGGTGCAGCGGGAAGGCGAGAGCGACCACAGCGATCGCGCCGGTGACGGCCGCCGTGCGGCAGGCGACCCGGGCGCCCGCGGAACGACCTCCCACGATCACCGGCCCAGGAAGCTGCCGCAGGTCCTCGATCCAGCCCGCGTCGTGGGTCGGCGGCGCCGGGGCCCCCTTCTTGCCCGCCACCCGCCACGGCTGGTCATGCAGCACCACACTGATGCCGGCGCCGGGCAGCGCGTCGGCGAGCGCCTGCAGGTCGGGGGCGATCCGGGTGGACCCGCCCGCACCGTGCCCGAGGACCAGCGTCGCATGCGGGTGCTCGGCGGGGAAATGAAGGAAGCGACCGCTCATGAGGCCGGCAACGGATCGAGCAGGTGCGCGCCGTTGTGCCGGACGTTGTTCACCTCGGTGCTCACCGGATAGGCCTCGAGTCCGGTCGCCATCGCCGGGACGGTCAATTCCGTGCTGGGGGCCGCGTCCGGGTTCAGCCAGGCCGCCCAGTTGGCTTGCGGCACCAGCAGCGGCATCCGGTCGTGGATGCGGCCGAGTTCGTCGCTGGCGTCGGTCGTCAGCACACAGGTCGTCACCAACCAGTCCTCGCCGTCCTTCCAGAACTCGAACAGACCGGCCATGGCCAAGGATCGACCGTCGGTGCGGTGGATGAAGAAGGGCTGTTTGGGACCCTCACCGGTGTACCACTCGTAGTAGCCGTCGGCCGGCAGCAGGCAGCGCCGCTTCGACCATGCCCGGCGGAACGAGGGCTTCTGCGCGGCGGTCTCGATGCGGGCGTTGATCATCCGATTGCCGATCTTCGGATCCTTCGCCCAGCTCGGCACCAGTCCCCACTTGGCGGTGCGCAGTTGCCGTTGTACCCCGTCGTCGGTCTCCCGGTCCACGACCATGTAGACCTGCTTGCTGGGGGCCACGTTGAAGTCCTCGGGCAGGGTCTCGTCGGGGGGCCGCGCGACGTGGAACTCCTCCACGAGAGTGGCCACGTCCTTGCTCGCCGCGTATCTGCCGCACATGGCTCCATCACACCACGCGGGTCACCTCATGCCAGCAAAGCCGCCAGCTCATCGGCCAGCAGGTCCGCCACCACCTCCAGCTCGGGAATAGTCCGCGGGCAGGCCACGATCGAGATGACCAGCGTGCCCGCGTACGACAGCACGTCGAACGACACCCCGACGTTGCCCGGGTTCACGGCGATCGGCACGATGCGCCGCAACGGCTGGCCGCCCATCAACAACGGCTGGTCGGGGCCGCGCAGGTTGGTTTCGAACGAGTGCACCAGCCGCTGGTGATCGATGAAGTACTGCCCGACGCCCACGGCTGCCAGTCCGCGGAACACCACACTGAGAACCTGCGCGGAGCTGCCTCGCTGCTGCCCCTTCGCGCGGGCGGTGCTCGCGACGATGTGCTGCAGGCGCTCCTGACGGCTGAGACCGGTGGGGACGGCCACCGGCACGGCACCCACCTGGTTGCCCAGCTCCCCGTTTCGGGTACGCCCGGACACCGGCACCGAGATGACCAGCTCAGCGGGATGTTCGGTCCTGCGGTCGAGCAACCCTTCCAGAGTCCCCGCCACTGCCGCCAGGACCAGATCGTTGACGGTGGCCGCCTGCCGATGCCCGGCGTCGATGACCTCGGCCAGCG
>RRZU011527714.1_pt1 | contig 14196 bp, 12 predicted proteins | sample 2165561 | NCBI WGS metagenome assembly RRZU01 (sample SAMN10456909, study PRJNA506462) | wastewater metagenome | isolation source: wastewater sludge | place: USA: Moscow, Idaho
CGAGGCACGCCAGCGCGACTATGAGGGACAGACCTTCTATTTCTGCTCGGACGGTTGCCAGTCGAAGTTCGACGGCGATCCGTGGTTCTACGCCTCGGGCGCGGCGGTCAAGGTCGAAAAATCCGCCCCGGCAGGCACGCAATGGACTTGTCCGATGCATCCCGAGATCGTGCGCGATGAACCAGGCGCCTGCCCGATCTGCGGCATGGCCTTGGAGCCGATGATTCCCTCGGACGAACCCAGCCACGAACTGACCGACTTCACCCGCAGGCTCTGGGTCAGCGTGGCCGCCGCTGTGCCGCTGCTGATCCTGACCATGGGCGAGATGGTAGGCATTCCGGTCCGCGACTGGATCGGACACCGCACCGCCGTCTGGCTGGAGTTTCTGCTGGCCACGCCCATTGTGCTCTGGGCGGCGCGGCCTTTCTTTCAGCGAGGGCTGGATTCCTTCAAAAACCGCTCACCGAACATGTGGACGCTGATCTCTCTGGGTGTCGGCGCGGCCTATCTCTATTCGCTGTTCGCGACTTTCCTGCCGGGTATCTTTCCTGAAGAATACCGGATGGGCGGCATGGTCGGCACCTACTACGAGGCTGCCGTCGTCATCGTCGCCCTGGTCTTTGTCGGGCAGGTGCTGGAACTCAGGGCGCGGGAACGCACCGGTGATGCGATCCGGGCACTGATGGATCTGGCACCTAAGACGGCGCGGCGCATCCTGCCCGATGGCACGGAATATGACGCGCCGCTGGAAAACATCACGGCCGGGGACCTCTTGCGCGTGCGGCCCGGCGATAGCGTGCCGGTCGATGGCGAGGTGGTCGAGGGGCGGTCCTCCGTCGACGAAAGCATGATCACCGGCGAGCCGGTGCCGGTCGAGAAGGTGCAGGGCGACCGCGTGACCGGCGGCACGATCAACAAGAACGGCACGCTGGCGATCCGCGCCACCGATGTCGGCGCCGATACGGTGCTGTCGCAGATCGTGCAGATGGTGGCCGGGGCGCGGCGGTCCAAGGCGCCGATTCAAGGGCTGGCCGACCGGGTGTCAGCCATCTTCGTGCCGACGGTGGTGGTGATCGCGGTGCTGGCCTTCATCGTCTGGCTGATCTTCGGCCCCAGCCCCTCATATGTCTTCGCCATCGCCTCGGCGGTCTCGGTGCTGATCATCGCCTGTCCCTGTGCGCTTGGGCTGGCGACGCCGATTTCCATCACCACGGCGGCGGGGCGGGGCGCGCAGGCGGGCGTGCTGGTGAAGAATGCCGAGGCGCTGGAGCTGATGGCCGAGGTCGATACGCTGATCGTTGACAAGACCGGCACGCTGACCGAAGGCAAGCCTGCACTGACCGATGTGACCAGCTTCGGTGACGTGCCCGAGGGCGAGTTGCTCGGTGCTGCGGCGGCGCTGGAACGGGCCTCGGAACACCCGCTGGCCGAAGCCATTGTCGAAGGCGCAAAAACGCGCGGGTTGAGCCTTGGTAGTGGCGAGGAGTTCGAAGCTATCACCGGCAAGGGCGTGATCGGCAAGGTCGATGGCCGCGACGTGGCGCTTGGCAATAACGCGCTGATGACCTCGCTTGGGATCGACTGCGACACCGGCGAGGACACTGCCGACCGCCTGCGCGGCGAGGGCAAGACCGCCATGTTCGTGGCGCTGGATGGCAGGCTGGCCGGTCTGGTCGCCGTGGCCGACCCGATCAAGCCAACTGCCGAGGCGGCGATCCGCGAGTTGCACGATCTGGGCATCAAGGTGATCATGGCAACCGGCGACAACGAACGCACGGCGCAGGCGGTGGCGAGCAAGCTGGGCATCGACGAGGTCCGCGCCGGGATGCTGCCTGAGGGCAAGAAGGATCTGATCGACGGGCTGCGCGGCAAGGGGAACAAGGTCGCCATGGCGGGCGACGGGGTAAACGACGCGCCCGCGCTGGCTGCGGCGGATGTGGGCATCGCCATGGGCACTGGCGCCGATGTGGCGGTCGAAAGCGCCGGGCTGACCCTGCTGGGCGGCGACCTGACCGGCATCGTCCGCGCCCGCAAGCTGGCCGTGGCCACCATGCGCAATATCCGCCAGAACCTGTTCTTCGCCTTCGCCTATAACACGGCTGGCATCCCGGTTGCCGCCGGTCTGCTGTATCCGTTCTTCGGAATATTGCTGTCACCGATGATTGCCGCCGCCGCCATGTCGCTGTCCTCGGTCTCGGTCATCGCCAATGCGCTGAGGCTGAAACGGGTGAAGCTATAGGGTTGAGGAGGTGGCGTGTGGGTTTGAAATTTCGGTTTCAGCCCGATCAGGGTAGTCCAAAACAGATGACGCGGCTTTCCATCAGGGCGACGACATAAACGACAACCGTTGGAGATGTGAGTTTTCTTCTCAGCGGGCCCTCTCTTGCTGGCAACGCATGGGCCGCACTTTTGTTGTCAGACTTACGATGCTGGAAAAATCATCTACCTCAACGCCACCTCAACCCTTGGCTGCAGTTCTCGTGCAGGTTGTTCCGTCAGATGTCGCTCAATGCAGTTGAGCGTCGGCATGGAAATCGCAATAAATCAATCGATTGTCCCGTAACATACTGAAATTACGGGGTGCCCGAATTTCGCCTCTGATCTGCTCATAACCTGAAGGTCGTAGGTGCAAATCCCGCCCGACCATTAGCTCGTGCCGGTCTCTCGTGATCTTGCCCCTGAATGTCGGCTTATACAGATTGTTGCCAATGCTGCGCCGCACTGCCGCAAGTCGGCTCTCCGCCCCTTGCTGCCTTTCGCCACCGCCAGGTGCCGCCGCGCGGGGCTTTCTGGACCAGCAGCCGGTCAAGCGACGGTTCCTATCTTCGACTTGCGCAAGCGGCGATAGAATGTCGAACGGTCGATCTTCGCCGCGCGGGCCGCAGCGGAAACGTTGCCGCCGTGTTCAGCGAGTAGTTCCAGCAGGTCATCCTCGGATACGGTGCCTGCGGGCAGTCGGGCCGGGGCGGTTCGATCGGCTATCGCACCCGGCAGATGGTCGGGCAAGACGCAAGCACCATCGTACATCGCAGAAACAAGCTCGCACAGATTGATGATCTCGCGCACGTTTCCGGGCCAGTCGTAGCACAGCAGCAGAGCCATCGCCTCGCGCGAGAAACAGGGCTGGCCCTCGGTCGCGGCGGCGATGCGTTCAATCAGCCATCCCAGATCGGCGCGCGCCCGCGCCGGCGGGATTTCAAGGACCAGCCCGTTCAGACGGTACAACAGATCCTGCCGGAACTGCCCCTGCGCCACCAGGCCGGCCAAGTCACGATGCGTAGCCGAGATCACGCGGATATCGACCGGCTCGGCTCGGGTCGCGCCCACCGGCAGCACCTCGCGCTCGGACAGCACGCGCAGCAGTCGCGCCTGCAGGCCCAAGGGCATGTCGCCGATCTCGTCCAAGAACAGCGTGCCGCCATGCGCCTCGCGGATCAGGCCCTTTTTCCCGCGCGCATGGGCGCCGGTGAAAGCGTTGGGGACATAGCCGAAAAGCTCGCTTTCGATCAGCGCCTCGGGCAGGGCGGCGCAGTTGATGGCGACGAAGGAGCCGCGGCGGCGCGAGGCATCGTGCATGGCGCGGGCGACGTATTCCTTGCCGGTACCGGTCTCGCCCTGCAGGATGACGCTGATCTGCCGGTCCAGCACCTTACCCGCGCGCAGCGCCAGCTGCCGCATCGCCGGGTCGCCGCCATGGATGCTGCGCAGGGGTTGGGGCAACTCGGGCTGGTCGGCGTGGCGCGGCGGCGGGGCCGAGGGCGGGACGGAACGCGCGAAGACCCGTCCGCCTGCCTGCATTTCCAGGCAGCCCTCGACCTGCGCCTGGGCGCGCGACAGCCGGGGAATGTCATCGATGTCGCAGTCAAACACCTCGTCGATGCGGCGCCCGATCAAGGGCTGGCCCGGCCCGGCCAGCCGCAGCGCATTGTTCGTCATGCCGGAGATGCGCCCGTCCGCGCCGATGGCCAGCGCCGCCATCGGGTCCACGTCCAGGAACTCGGGCGACGGGTGCAGCCGCAGGATCCAGTCGGCGCGGTGGCGGCGCACCAGGTTCGCCATCTCGATCCGCCGGGCGCAGGATTTCATCACCTCCAGCGTCAGGGCCTGGCTCATCTTGTCCTCGGGCGCCTGCAGATGCGACAGGTCCAGCACACCCAGCAGGCTGCCGGTGTTGTCGTGGATCGGCACGGCGGTGCAGGACAGCGGCGTCAGCGCGACGTCGAAATGGTCGCTGCGATGCACGGTGATCGCCTGGCCGGTGGCCAGGCAGGCACCGACGCCGTTGGTCCCGACATGGCTTTCGTCCCATTCCGAGCCGGAGATCAGCCCGGCATGGCGCAATTCGCGGTCCAGCTGGGCATCGCCGATGGAATCCACCGTGACGCCCCGGCCATTGGCCAGGAGCAGCACATAGCCCATGGCGTTCACTCGACGATACAGGTCCTCCATGCCGTGGCGGGCGACGCTCAGCAGTTCCTCGGAATCCTGCCGGTGCTGGGTCAACTCGCGCTGGGTGACGATCCGGGGTGCGCTGGGGCGGGCCGGGTCGAGCCGGTGGTCGTTGACGCAGCGCCGCCACGAGGCCAGCACATCCGCATCACGGCCCGAGTTGCGCCCTTCGGCCACGCCGATGACCTCGAGGACATGCGCCCCGGTGTTCGATATCCCTGCCATGGGCTCCTCCCAAGCCGCCGGGCGAAGATAGCATGATCCCCGCCCCGGCACAGCATTATTGCCGGAACAGCGGATTTCAGCGCGACAGATCGATCAGGATCTTAAGCTGCGTCCCGGCAGGGTCCAGCAGCGCCTCGAAACCCTCGGTCGCGGCATCGTCCAGCGAGATGCGCTTGGTCACCGCCCGCAGCGCCGGGATCGCGCCCGAGGCGATCAGTTCGATGGTGCGCGGCCAGCCATGGGTCGGATAGCACCACGAGCCGCGGATCTCGGCATCTTTGAAGGTCAGCTGGAAGAAATCCACGCTGCCCTTGCCGGGATGCAGCCCGGTCTGCACGATCACCCCCTGCTTGCGCACCGCGTCGAGGCAGGATTGCAGCGCGCGGTCGTTGCCGACGCATTCCAGCGCCACGTCGCAGCCGATGCCACCTTCGGTGCCGGCGCGCACCCGCTCGCCCACATCCTCGCGCGCCGGGTTGATGGCGACGACGCCGGGTACCACCTCGGCGGCGAGCGCCAGCCGCGTGTCGTTCACGTCCGACACGAACAGCCGCGTCGCGCCGAAGGCCCGCGCGGTCAGCAGCGCCAGGATGCCGATGGGGCCGGCGCCCGTCACCAGCACCGAGTTCCCCGCCGTGATCCGGCCGCGGTCGCAGGCATAGACGCAGACGGCGGTCGGCTCGACCAGCGCGGCCTCTTCGTCGGTCATGCCGTCGGGGATCTTCTCGACATTGTAGTCGTTGAGCAGCGCCATCTCGGCCATGCCGCCCGAGGCCCAGGACAGCCCGACCAGCGCCAGGCTGCCCGAGAGGTTGTGCCAGCCCCGGTCGGCGAAATATTCGCCGCCGCGCGGCATGATCAGCGGCTGCACCGCCACCCGGTCGCCGGGCGCGACCTTGGTCACGCCCTCGCCCACCGCCACCACCTCGCCGCCGAACTCGTGGCCCAGCACCTGCGGGCCATGTGCGCCGGAATAGGGATGCGGCTCGGTCGGGATGAAGATCGGGCCTGAGGCATATTCATGCAGATCGGTGCCGCAGATGCCGACATAGCGGTTTCGGATCAGCACCTGGCCGGGACCGGGCCGTGGCGGTTCGGGAATATCCTCGATCCGCAGATCCTTGGCGGCGTGGAAACGCAATGCTTTCATGGGGATGCCTCACAGTTCGTCATAGGCGGCCAGCGCCTTGGCGGCATAGACCGTGCCCGGCCCGCCGGACATCTCGATGGCGATGGCAAGAACCTCGACGAACTCGTCGCGGCTGGCGCCATGGGACTTGGCCTCGGCGGTGTGGAAGATGATGCAATCCTCGCAGCCGCGCCCGATGGCCACGGCAAGGGCGATCATCTCCTTCATCGCCGGGCCGAGCTTGCCCTCGCGGTTCGCGGCGGCCATCAGGCCACGGAATGCGGACATGGTCTTGCCGTCGGCCTTGTAGAGCGCGGCGGCGCGGGCGTTCATCTCGGCCAGTTTCTGTTTCGCGCTCATAGCAGCACCATGCCGCCGTCGACGACCAGGCTTTGCCCGGTCATGTAGTCCGACCCGGCCGAGGCGAGGAAGACCGAGACCCCGGCCAGATCCTCGGGGCGCGAAGGGCGGCCCAGCAGGATGTCGGCGGAAAAGCCCTCGAATGCCTCGTTGTCGCGGCTGGTCAGCCCCTCGTCCTTGAAGCCCTTGTCGATCAGCTTCCACATGTCGGTCGCGACCACGCCGGGGCAGATGGCGTTGACGCAGATGCCGTGCTTGCCGAAGGCGCGGGCGGCGGCCTGGGTCAGCGCCACCACGGCGAATTTGCTGGCCGAGTAGTGCGCCAGCGGCTCGTAGCCCTGCTTGCCGGCGATCGATGCGGTGTTGACGATCTTGCCGCCGCCGCCCTGGGCGATGAACTGCCGTGCCGCCTCCTGGATGCCGATCAGCACGCCCAGGGCGTTCACGTCCATGACGCGGTGCCAGTCCTCTTCGGTGATGTCGTTGAACGGCTTGACCTGCGCGATGCCGGCATTGTTGAACATGGCGTCCAGCCGGCCATGTTCGGCGACGGTGCGGGCGATCAGCGCGCGCGTGCTGGCCCGGTCGGTGACGTCGACGGCAAGGCCGATGGCCTGCGCGCCCGCCTCGCGGATCTCGGCGGCGGTGGATTCGGCGGTATCGGCGGCGATGTCGGCGATCACCACCCGGGCGCCGGCCTGCGCCAGTCCTTCGGCGATCGAGCGGCCGATGCCGCGTCCCGAGCCGGTGACGATGACCACGCGGCCCTCGACGGAATTGCTCATGTCTTTCCTCCCATTGCAAAGGGCCGCCCCGGATGCGGGGCGGCCGCCGGTTCAGGCGATGAAGTCGCGGATCAGGCGGTTCACCTCGGCCGATTGCTCCATCTGGACCATGTGGCCCGCATCGGGGATCACGCTGACCTGGGCGCCGGGCAGCGCGGCGGCATGGGCGGCGGGGATGACGGCATCGGCCTCGCCCCAGATCACCTGCGCGGGGACGCCCGAGGCGGCCAGCGCCTCGGCCAGTTGCTCGGCCTGGCGGCCCTGGCGGAACAGGTTTCCGGCCAGTTCGGCCAGGAAGTCCGGCACGCCGTCCAGGCGCTTGTATTTCAGCAGATCCTCGACCATGGCGCGGCTGACCAGGGACTGGTCGTTGAACAGATGCGCCAGCACCGGCTTGAGATCGCGCCGCCCGGTCGCCTGGACGAAGCCGTCGATGTAATCGGCGTTGATCTCGGGCCCGAGCCCCGCGGCGCAGATCAGCGTGACCGAGGCCGCGCGGTCGGGGTGCCGGGCCGCCAGCGTGCCGGCGACCAGCCCGCCCATGGAATGGCCGGCCAGATGCGCCCGGCCGATGCCCAGGTGGTCCATGAAGGCGATGACGGTCGACACCATCAGGTCGAGCCCCGCCGGCCGCGCCGATTTCACCGACTGGCCATGGCCGGGCAGGTCCAGCGCATAGACCGGCGCGGTTTCCGCCAGCGCGTCGATGTTGAAGAGCCAGTTGTCCAGGTCGCCGCCGAAGCCGTGGATCAGGATCAGGGGCACGCCCTCGCCCGGCCGCTCGGCATAGCGGATGCGGCCCATGGGCAGGTCGGCGAACTGGTAGCCCGGGCCTTCCTCGCCCTCGTCGCCGCCGGCCGAGGGGGTCTGGTAGGCGGCGACATAGGCGTCGATCTGATCCTCGGGGACCGAGGGCGGCGCCATCACCGCCAGCAGCGCGCGCACCGGATAGGTCTCGCCCTCGATGCCGACGCGGCGGCGCAGCAGACCGCCGTCGGCGGCCTCGACCACATTGGCGATCTTGTCGGTCTCGACATCCATGATCTCGTCGCCGGGGCTGATCTCGGCGCCCTCGGCCACGTGCCAGGCGGCCAGCTTGCCCTCGCGCATCGAGAGCCCCCATTTCGGCATCAGGATCGGGGTGATGTCTGCCATGTCAGTTCTCCATCGTCTTGCGGACGGCCGCGGCGATGCGTTCGGCCGAGGGCACGTAGCTGTCCTCGAGCGAGGGCGAGAAGGGCACCGGCGCATGCGGCGGCGTCACCATCTGCACGGCGGCCTTGAGCGCGTCGAAGGCGTCCTGCGCCACGGTGGCGGCGATGTCGGCGGCGATGGAACAGCGCGGGTTCGCCTCGTCGACGCAGACCAGACGGCCGGTCGCCTCGACGCTTTCCAGCACCGTGTCCATGTCGATGGGCGACAGCGTGCGCAGGTCGATCACCTCGACCTCCACGCCGTCCTTCTTCAGCAGCTCGGCGGCCTCCAGCGAGCGGCCGACCATCTGGCCATAGGTGACGATGGTGGCGTCGCCGCCCTCGCGGACGATGTTCGCCTCGCCAAAGGGGATGGCATAGGGCTCCTCGGGCACATCCGCCGTGCTGGCATAGAGGTTCTTGTGTTCGAGGAAGATCACCGGGTCATTGTCCCGGATCGCCTGGATCAACAGCCCCTTGCAGTCATAGGCGTTCGAGGGGCAGACGACCTTGAGGCCGGGGATATGCGTGAACAGCGGCGTCAGCATCTGGCTGTGCTGGGCGGCGGCGCGAAAGCCGGCGCCGCACATGGCCCGGATCACCACCGGCGTTTCCGCCTTGCCGCCGAACATGTAGCGGAACTTCGCCGCCTGGTTGAAGACCTGGTCCAGGCAGACGCCGATGAAATCGACGAACATCAGTTCCGCCACCGGCCGCAGCCCCGCAGTCGCCGCGCCGATGGCAGCGCCGACATAGGCGCTTTCCGACAGCGGCGTGTCGATCATCTGGTTCGGGTGCCTGGCGTAAAGCCCCTTGGAGACGCCCAGGACGCCGCCCCAGGCGTCGTCCTCGCCCTGCGCGCCGGCGCCGCCGACGATGTCCTCGCCCATCATGATCACGGTGGGGTCGCGGGTCATCTCCTGATCCAGCGCCTCGTTCACCGCGTCCTTCATGCTGATGATGCGTGCCATGTTCCGTCCCTCCCTCAATAGCTCACATAGACGTCGGCGGTCAGTTTCGCGGCCTCGGGCAGCGGCGCGGCGATGGCCTCGGCCACGGCCTCGTCGATCAGCGCCGCCACCTCGGCGTCGATGGCGTCCAGCTCGGCGTCCGAGATCACCCCGGCTTCCGTCACCTTCTGGCGAAACAGCGTCAGGCAGTCGTTGTGGGCGCGGTTGTATTCGTTCTCGCCCGGCGCCTTGTAGGTCTGGGCGTCGCCTTCGAAATGGCCGAAGAAGCGCACGTTCTTGCATTCCAGCAGCGTCGGGCCGGCGCCTTCGCGGGCGCGGCGGATGACCTCGCCCGCCGCTTCGTGGACGGCGAAGAAGTCGAGGCCGTCGACGGTGATCCCCGGCATGCCGAAGCCCGTCGCCCGGTCGACGTAGCTGTCCGAGGCGGTGGCGTAATCGACCGAGGTCGATTCGGCATAGCCGTTGTTTTCCACCACGAAGATCACCGGCAGGTTCCAGATCGCGGCCAGGTTCATGCTTTCCAGCACCGTGCCCTGGTTCGAGGCGCCGTCGCCGAAGAAGGTGATGCCGACGCCGTCATGGCCCAGCTTCTGCGCCGCCAGCGCCGCGCCGCAGACCAAGGGCGCGCCGGCGCCCAGGATGCCGTTCGCGCCCATCATCCCCAGCGACAGGTCGGCGATATGCATCGAGCCGCCCTTGCCGGCGCAGCAGCCGGTGGCCTTGCCATAGATCTCGGCCATCATCGCCTTGACGTCGACGCCCTTGGCGATGCAATGGCCGTGGCCGCGATGGGTCGAGGCGATGCGGTCGCGGTCGTGCAGATGCATCATGATGCCCACCGCCGTCGCCTCTTCGCCGGCATAGAGGTGGACGAAACCGGGGATCTCGCCGCGGGCGAAATCGACATGCAGCCGCTCTTCGAAATCGCGGATGGTGCGCATCTTGCGATAGGCTTCGAGCAGCCGTTCCTTGGGCAACGGAAACGGATTGGACATCAACTCCTCCCTCATGGTTCAGTCTGGGTTGCGGATGAACAGCCCGGCCGCGGCCGCATGGGCCATGCAGGCGGGCACATCGATGGTGCGGAAGGCGTCGGGCACCAGCCGCACCGAGACCTGGTCGCTTTCGGTGAAGGTCAGCTCGCGTTCGCCGTCGAAGGCCAGCGAGCCGGCGGGGATCGAGGGGGCATGCGCCCGGCCCGGCGCCATGCGCGCGACCCCCGCGATGCCCAGCCGGTCGATCAGGCCGGGCGCAATGGGGGCAAGCAGCTGGCGCGGCGCGTCGGGCGACAGGCGGATATGGCGGCCCTCGGGTGCGGCGCGGTCCACCGGGTCGCAAAGCCCGGCGATGGCGGACATGCCGATGGCCTGCGGCAGGCCGAAGGTCACGAAGAGGTCGCGAAAGCCCGCCGTCTTCCAGATGGCGCGGGCGCCGACGAAACGGTCCTCGACCACGGCGACGTCCACCAGCGCGATCTCGCGCCGGTCGTTCAGCGCGCCCTCCAGCCATTTGTTCGGGCGCAGCGCCACGTCCGGGGGCACCTGCCCGGTCGCGGCCAGCCCGACGGCCAGGCCGGTGATCGTCGGCTCGCGCAGTTCCGGGAAGGCGTTGTTGGTCCCGGTCGAGACGCCGGCCACCGGCACCTTGCCGCAGGCGCCCACGACGACGCGGTTGGTGCCGTCGCCGCCCAGCACCACGATGGCCGCGACGCCTTCGGCCGCCATCATCCGGGCGGCGCGGGCGCTGTCCTCGGGCGTGGCGGTGACGGGCATGTTAAGGTAGCGCAGCTGCGGGAAATTGGCGTGGCCCAGCCGCGCCTCGCGCCGGATGCTGCGTTCCAGGTGAAAGCGGATACCGCCGTTTTCCGGCATCACCACCACCTCCTGCACCCCTGCCGCCGCCAGCCCCGCCATCATGCGCAGCACGATATTGGCGCGGTCATTGATGGGCAGGTTGCCCGCATGCGAAATTACCCTGCGAATGTCGCGGGCCGAAATCGGATTGGCGATGATGCCGACCTTGACCATGTTCGTCCTCCCCGCTGATAGTGCAAGCAACAGCCGTGCCAAAAACATGGCCGATGGTTTTCAACGGCTTGCCGGCGGGGGTGCTGTGGCACGCCACAGTTGCGGCGCAACAGCCGGGCAGAGAGGCGGATGCGGCAGGAACTGACACAGACACAGGTCAGGAAACTGGCGCTGAGCCAGCGGATGCAGCTGTCGCTGGACGTGCTGCGCATGGACGCGGGGCGGCTGCGGCGTCGGGTCCGGCTTGAGCTGGCGCGCAATCCGGCGCTGACCTGCACCAACCCCGATCTTGTGCAGCAGCCTGACGATCCGCGCGCCGGGCTGATCGCGCAGATCGGGCTGCTGCGCCTACCGGCGGAGGATTTGCGGATCGCGCGGGACCTGGTGCATTGCCTTGACGACCGGGGCTTGCTGGTCGATCCGCTGGCCGAGATCGCCGGCTGGCTGTCCACCACGCCCGCTGTGCTGGAAAACCTGCTGCCGCATCTGCACCAGATCGAGGCACCCGGCCTTTTTGCCCGCGATATGGCCGAATGTTTCCGCCTGCAATTGCGTGCCAGGAACCGGCTGGACCCCTGGATGGACCGGCTGCTCGACCGGCTGGACCTGGTCGCCGAGGGCTCTCTTTCGGCCATCGCCGCCTTCCTGGGCACGGATCACGAGGATGCGCGCGACATGATCGCCGAGATCCGCTCCCTGACGCCGGCGCCGCTGGGCATCGCCGCGCCCGAGGGCCCACCGCCGGAACTGGAACTGACGGCGCAGGGCACGCTGAAGCCCGGCGCGATGCTCAGGCTGACCCTGGACGATGCGGATGTCTCGGCCCAGGCCCTTGTCGCGGCGGTAGAAAACCGCGCCCGGACGCTGCTCCGGATCGGCACGGCGCTGGTGGAAGCCCAAGGACCCTGGCTGCTGGGCCATGGTCCGCGCCGTCCGCTGACCATGACGAGACTCGGCGCGGAACTGGGCCTCAGCAAAAGCACCGTCAGCCGCGCCATCGCCGGGGTCGTGATACGAACGCCCGGCGGGATCGTGCCTCTGCGCGAGCTGCTGCGCCCCCCGATCAGTTCCCGCAACCCGGGCATCGACCATGAAAGCGTCTTGCGAACCCTTGCACGCATCATCGACGACTGGCCGCAGGGGCAGCGCTGCACGGATGGCCGTCTTGCCGACGAGCTTGCGGCGCGGGGAATCCACCTTTCGCGCCGCACGGTTGCGAAATATCGGCTTGAGCTGGAAACGCCGAAGCGCGTGTCATGCTGACTGCTTCGCCCTGATATGCCAGGAGGCGGCGCAGCCGGGCGGTCATCCGTCATGCTGGATTGTCTACGCCAATCCCTGCTTTTGTTCGACCCTTGCATCTTCCGACCTATAGAAGGCTCTGACGATGTGACCGCCCCGACGGCGCGACATCGTGCCGCGGGCCGGTGATACCTGAATTTTGTCCAATCCCGCGCATCTCCTCGCCGCTTAGGGTCCGCCTGCGCAACACCCGTGGGGGGCATCGATGCTTTGCAAACATTCCTTTAATCGATATATTTCTCGAAGCGCGAACGCAGGCCGCAAGCTCGCCACGCTCGGACCGAGCAGAACCAGTTCCTATGCGGCAGCGCGGCATTTCGCGCAGGATTATCCGGCGGATATCGCGCTATTTCCCACCTACGAGGAGGCGGCTGATGCGGTGCGGGCCGCACCAGGCGAAAGCGCACTCATTGTCGCGAATGCTTATGCCAACATAAACCGTTTCTACATCTCGGACGTGCTTCATCCGATCGGGGCATTCTTCAAGGATACCCCGGCCTACGTCGTCGCGGCGCGCGATGACACCGCTCTCGACGGCAGAGAGATCACGATTGCCAGCCACGCCGCGCCGCTCCACCTGATCGCCCATCTCGCCGCCCGTCCGAACGTGACGATCCGCGATGCGTCTTCGACCCATCGCGCCGCGGAACTCGTAGTCGAAGACAAGGCCCAAGCTTGCCTGACGACACAGGTCGCCGCCGACCTCCTCGGGTTGAGGACGCTCGACGTCGCCCTTCTCACGATCCCGATGCTCTGGACCATCTTCGCCTGCAAAGACAACTGACCCATGGAAATCAAATCCGTCATCCTGCTCCTCGACAGCCTGCCCGCCGGTCTCAAGGCCAATATCGCCGCGGTTCTTGGCATGAGCCTCGGCCACTATTACCCCGAACTGGTCGGCGGCCCGGCCACCACCGCCTGCGGGCGCGAGTTGCCGGGCATCACCACGATCCCGGTGCCGATCCTGAGCGCGGACGAGACGGTGCTCTCCGAGATCTATCTGACCGCCAGCGATCTCGACCTCGTGGTGCCCTTCGGGACGGCTGCGTTGACCACCAAGACCTATGACGATTACTGCACCAGGCTTGGCGCGCTGACCGATGACGATCAGGGGGTGAAGGGTTTGTTGCTCTACGGTCCGAAAAAATCGGTCGACAAGCTGGTCGGCCAGCTGCCTCTATTGAGGTGAGATCATGACGGCGCTTGATAAACGCTGGCCGGGGATGATCTTGCTGCAGACGCCGGGCTTCGCACGCGGCTCGACCCTGTTTCCGAACGAGGGGCCAGTGCGACAGGTCGCGCTCAGCCCCTATCTCATCGACCGCCTGCCGGTCACCAATGCGCAATTCGCTGCTTTCGTCGCAAAGGACGGCTATCGCACCCGCCGGTTCTGGACCGAGGCTGGATGGCGTTTCATCCAAGACAACGCGCTCGCAGCGCCGAACTACTGGAACGACCCGCACTGGAACGCGCCCGATCTGCCGGTCACCGGCATCAGCTGGTGGGAGGCCCGCGCCTATGCCTCCTTCGTCGGCAAGAGCCTGCCCAGCGAGGCACAGTGGGAATATGCGGCGGGTTTCGGCACGCACACCTAAGATGGGCGGGAAACAGGTGGTGAAACGCCCCACGCCCTCTGGCCGGGTCCAGCACCTTGCCCGTCATCCGATCTGCGAAATGCCCGATCACCGCTGCCGCCAGCTCCGGCGGCGTCATCACCAGATCCTGCGCCGGGGCATTCGTCGCCGGCACCAGACC
>RRZU010108662.1_pt1 | contig 14194 bp, 12 predicted proteins | sample 2165561 | NCBI WGS metagenome assembly RRZU01 (sample SAMN10456909, study PRJNA506462) | wastewater metagenome | isolation source: wastewater sludge | place: USA: Moscow, Idaho
CCTAGGATCGACCGGTGAGCCGCCGCATCAGCACCACGGTGTCTCGGAGCTCGGCAGGCTCTCTACCGGCATGGGAGTGGACCCGAGTGCGGATGTCGGCCTCGAGGGTTTCCCAAGCGACGCCTGGTACCACTGCCCTGACGGCAGCTTCTTCCTCTGCAGGCTGCGGGTAAACCCTGGGTCCCCGACCACTTGACCACGGTGGGGGCTCCGCGTGAGAGGTGAGGAGCAACAACCCTCCGACCGCCACCAGCGGTGCCACGACTTTGAGGATGTCCCTGCGCGTCAGTGATGCGGGTGACTGCATGAACGACATTGTCACCAGGTTGAAGCGCTCTGATCCCACAACCTCATCAATGTCGGTGAGGTCGGATGCGACGAATCGAGCGCTACCTTCACTGAGGCCATGGGTTCGCGCTGCAGCCAAGGCACGCTCCACCGCGGTCTTTGATGCATCAAGGCCTGTGGCTTGCCAGCCGCGGCTTGCCAGCCAAATAACGTCGCCGCCCTCACCGGAGCCAATGTCGAGGGCTGTTCCTGGGGGCAGCGTCCGCACCACTTCTTCCAGGGCTGCATTGACACGCCCCGACCAGACCTGAGGTCTGTCGGCGTAACGCTGTTCCCAAGCATCAACGGTGGTAGGCGCCTCTTCCGGCCTATCTTGTTCGTTCTCCACGAGCGTTCCTTCAGATCGGGAAAGTGAGTGGGATCCAGCGTACCCGGTGACCCCTACCCAGTCCGATATGTTGCTGCGGCGTCTGCTCTGGGTGATAGTTGGGGGATGGAAGAAGTACGACGTCGAGGGTGCCATTGGCCAGTTTTTCGGCTCGGGCGTACTTGAGCTGGGGGAGAGTCTGGGGCCCGTGCTCTGGCAGCTGCCGCCCTCACTAGGATTTGACGCCTCCGTTCTCGAGGGCTTCCTCGACGCCCTTCCGAAGACCCTTGGGGACGCCGCAGCGCTTGCGGAAACCCCTCCGGAGATCCCTACAGAGGTTCGCGACCAGCTCATCCGGTATGCAGTCGAACCTCGTAACGCCAGTTTCGAGGCGACGGAGGCAATCGAGATTCTGAGTCGCCACAATGCCGCATTAGTCATGGCTGATTCGGCCGGTAAACATCCCTTCTTCGACGAAGTTACTGCGGACTTCACCTATGTCCGGCTACACGGAAGCCCGCGCATCTACTACTCCAACTACTCCGAGGCCGATCTATAGGCATGGGCGGCGCGTCTGCGCCCCCTTCTTGAGGTGGGTCGGGACTGCTACGTGTACTTTGACAACACCGCCGCGGGCCACGCGCCCACTAACGCGCTGACCCTGGAGCACCTGCTCGATGCCGACGGGTGGGCGATCGGTGGCGGGGCCGCAGCCTCGTAGCGTTTCTTCGCTTCCTCGTCTTGTTTCTGATGACGAGGGCGGAGGCTGCGAGGGTGCATGGGAACAATGCAGTCGCCACTAGGACAGCGTTAATGCGGCGGTCGGAATCGACCTGTGCCGGTTGTGCCGCGGAGGAGGCACTTGAAGCAAATTGCATCTCTTCGGCCAGGTCGCGCTCCGCGGTAACCAAGAGTCGATGTGTATTAATGCCGTAGGGAGTACAGGTGATCAGGGTTAGAAGGTCTTTGCCAGTTTGTGGTTGTATCCGAGCTCTACCGTCCCGAGGGGTGTCGACGACCCGTTCGGTGACGGTGTAAGCCAGGGTCTGCCCAAGTACCCCAACGTAGATGTGGTCCCCAAGTGCGACTTCGCCGAGATGGTCGAACATGGAGGCGGTAACCATTCCTGAGTGCGCAGTGATCGCGGCATGGGTGCCCGCCCCACCTACAGGAAGTGAGCTACCTTCAAGGATGCCTGCTCCCCGCAGGAGGTCTTCGGGCGAGGAGGTTGCGTAAACGGGTAGGTCAATCTTGACGGCCGGAACCTGCACCCGGGCACGAACGTCGCTACCGACGACAACCAATGCTTGACCCGCGGTTTCGAGATCCCGCACCTCATTGGCTTGGCGTGCAGTTTCGAACTGGGCAAAGGCTGAGTCAGGTTGGAGGAATGCGTACTCAGCTACTGCCTGCGTATGGGTTGAGGCTGCGTGCCATTTGGAGACGGCTGGATACATCAGCACAGCCAACCCGGCCACGAGCACTACCAAAGAGAGGACCTTGGCGGCTGTGCGGCCGGGTTGGCTTCGTCGAGCTCTGTGGGAGTTCATCGTTGCTTTACATGGGAGCCGGCAAGGTTCATGCCTTGTCGGAGTTCCGCCTTGAGCGAGACAGCATCAGAGCTCCGCCGCCTATGCCTATCAGTGCGAGTCCACCGACCAGAAGAGCAGCTGACCCCTCGGCACCTGTCTTGGGTAGCTCTCCGCCTGCGTTGTGCGGGCTGTTGACGACGTCTACCGTTGCCGCGGAGGCAACTGGGGCGGTGACAGTAAATGGAATGGGTTCGGGAAGTAGCTCATAGCCGACCGGCGCCTGCTTTTCTACGAGCCAGTAAAAGTTGTAGTCTGGCGATCCTTCCGCCACAGTTGCCCCGTTCGCCCAGTTTGAGTAGCGCAAGCCATCAACAGTGACTCTTCCATCAGCTCCTGTGGCCCACTGGCTCTTTCCGTTGACTGATACCGCGGTCGCAGTCGCAAAGTCTTTGGTGTGAGAAGCCCGAACCTCAAAGATTGCTCCGCTCAAGAACTTGCCTTCGCGATTGTGCTTGAGGACGTTGATCCCTCCAAACTTGGTTTCGATCACAGTGGAGGGAACCTCTGTTTCCGGTTCGCCCTCACGCTGGAAGGTCAGCTCCGCTTGGTTAGAGATCTCCCCAGAAGCCGCCACAATGGCCTCATGTGTGACTGACACCTTTGCATTGGGGTTGCCGACAAGCGCGTCAAAAGCTGCCTTCCTTGCGGTAGCTCCGAGAGTGACGGTAACAAGGCCTTTGTCATGTGTGGCATTGAAATCCGTGGTCGCTTGGCCATCGATCGTCACCGTTGTGGATCGGTAGGTCAGCTTCGGATCTAGGTGGTCCTTGACGACGTACTTGGTAGTTGCGGATCCGCCGGGAATGGTGGAATCGATCGTGAATCTTATCGCCTGTCCGAGGGCGTATGCGGAGCCGTCATTCACGGTCTTTGTGACACGACTAATGGTGTTCTTCGGGTAGGCGTGGACGTCAAAGACCCAGTTCTGACGATCCTGTGGGTCCGTGAGAGGAACTGAGATCAAGAATGGCATTGACTTAGTGACCGCAGAATTGGCTGGAACGGTTGGAGCCTGGCTCTCTTGAACAAGATACAGACCAACCGGGAGACTCTTGAATGATGCAAGTCCCGAAGCGTTGGTGGTTGCCTCCTTCTTGTTGACCAGGCCGTGACCGTTCTGCGTGATCGCACCAGGGTTGAACGGGTCGAAGGTGTCGACAAGTGATTGAGCTTTCTTCCAACCGGCATTGGTTTTCAAATCAATACCTGCGACCTGTTCAATCGTGAACTTTGCGCCTTCCAACGGGGCTAAGCCTTCCAGGTCGCCAGGAGGCAGTTGCATGCCCTGATTGTCCGCTATATAGCGAGTGGGCTGAGCGTACTTGTGGACGCTGATGCTCCCGGTTGCTCCGTCTGGAATCAAAGGGGGAGGGGGAGCGGCAGATGCGGCGACGTTGGATGCACCCATTAGGACGGCAGCGATTCCCATCGCTGCAATAGTCAGTTTTCTCAAGGGAGGACCTTTCATTGGAATTGACGGATATGAGCCGGCCAACTGCCGCGGTTGCGACCTGATGACTGGCTGAACACCTACGTTTCCAACTAAATACAGTCGGCACATCTCAGAAATCTCAATCTGGGGATAACGCCGAATCTCTTGCATTGGGGACATCTCTTGACGACCATCCGTAAGATGGAGCTATGAGTAACCGTCCGCAGGAAGAAGTTCCCGGGGTTCGAGCGACACTTCGCGAAGCAATCCACGCTGAGGCAGAGATTGAACCTTCCCGAATAGGAGCATTCTTTGATGTCGATGAAACGCTGGTTCGTGGCGCCAGTGCCTACTGGGCCGCGAAAGAGATGTTTCGCCGCTCGCTTTTTGGTTTTCGGGATCTGGGATTTGCCGCAAAGGAGTCCTTCAAGTTCATTCTGTTTGGGGAGAACACGGACAAGATCGGCAGTTTTTCTTCCAGAGCCGCACAGCTGGTAGCAGGTAACTCTGTTGAAGACATGCAGCGCCTAGGCGAGGACATTTTTGAGAAGTACTTCGTTCCCAAGGTTTACAGGGCAACATACGAACTCTTGAAAGCACACGTCGCTGCTGGCCACACGGTCTACCTCATTTCAGCCACGCCGTGGCTGATAGCTGAGGAGATTGCCAGACAGATCGGGGCAGTCGGAGGTATCGGCACCAAGATCAAGGTTGCTGATGGCTACCTGATTGGCGAACTTGACGGGAAAATCGTTCACGGTGAAGAGAAGGTCGTTGCCGTCCTCGAGGTGGCAGCGGAGAACAATCTAGACCTGAGCCAGTCGTGGGCTTACTCGGACTCGGCCAACGACATTCCGATGCTCTCCACCGTTGGCCACCCTGTCGCAGTCAACCCGGACCGCGCCCTTCGGGCCCATGCTCGTGCCAATGAGTGGCAAATTCTACGCGCCCATGAAACAAAAGATGTTGTATTGCGTTTCGTAGGCCGTGCTGCGGTCTTCGCGGCACTCGCAGGGGGTGGCTACCTGGTGTTGACAAGCGGGCGCAAGGGGACCCAGAAGGCATTTTCCTACCGTGTCGGAAAAGGTTGATACCAGAGCACGCCCGTAGGGATTCCACCTCATCTACTTCGACCAGTTGGCACGAAGACGTGTTTGAGTACTATCCTCTGTAGCGGGTTTCTAACCCACTAGCCCCCGTAGCTCAATGGATAGAGCAACGGACTTCTAATCCGTAGGTTGCAGGTTCGAGTCCTGTCGGGGGTGCTTCTAGGTTGACGCATTGGAGCGATCATGAAAACCAGCAAGCAGACCGCATTCGTTACCGGAGCGAGCCGTGGAATTGGCCGCGCGATCGCCCTCGGGCTTGCCGAGTCAGGTTGGAACCTGGGTCTGATCGCGACGGACGAGGACGCACTCGCTGAACTGGCGGCTGAAATCCACTCGTCGACAGGCTCTCGGGTCAGTGTCGCTGCCGCAGATGTGGGCGACTACCGGGCGGTGTCAACTGCCGTGACGAGTCTCATCGCCGAAATTGGTGTCCCCCAGTTGCTGGTAAACAATGCTGGGCGCATCGACACCGAAGTCCCCGTGTGGGAAGCAGACCCAAGCCAGTTGCGGGCAGTTGTGGAAACGAATCTGCTCGGCACGCTTTACGTCGAACGCGCGGTTCTTCCAGCCGTCCTCGCCCACAATCTGGGCGACTCTTCAGGCGTACGTGGTCGGGTGGTGAACCTGGTGTCCGGCGCGGGGGCGAACAGCTGGGGGGTTGCCAGCGCCTACACAACTAGCAAAGCGGCGCAGTTACGCAACGTGGGGGATGTGGATGAAGCCGGGGCACCCCTGGGAATCCGCGCTTTTGGTGTAGCGCCGGGCGTGGTGCGTACCGACATGACCACTTCCATGGCAGCGCATGCTGGGCGTGAGGAGTTCACCCCCGTGGAAGCAACAGTTGAGCTGGTCTGCGCGATTGGGCGTGGCGAGCTGGACGCATGGTCGGGTCGCTACCTCAGGGCGGGCACAGATACGGCCGATAGCCTCACCGCAGTGGCGGGTGTCCTTGACGCCAACCCCGAGGCGCGCCGGTTCGCGGTTGTGCCATGGGGTGACAAGGATCCCCTCTTCTGAACCGTGAGCGGGGCTTAGACCAGGAAGCGCAACAGCTCCGAATCTGAGTCCAGTTCGTCAATCCTCAAGTCCGAGGACGCCATGCGCTCGCGCAGATCGGTGAGTGAAGATTCCGAGGCCGTGTCGATCCCAACGAGGGCGGGACCGGTTTCACGGTTGTTCTTCTTCGTGTACTCGAAGTAGAGAATGTCATCTTCTGGGCCAAGCACATCATCGAGGAACTCCCGAAGCGCGCCCGGCCTCTGCGGAAACGACACTAGGAAGTAGTGGCGCAAATTACGGTAAACCTGGGACCGTTCTTGAACCTCGTTGTAGCGAGTCAAGTCATTGTTGCCACCGGAAATAATGCCGACGGTGACCCCATCGAGGGGAAGGCCTTGGAGCAGGCCCGCTGCCGCCAAAGAAATCGCAGTTGTTGAAAGTGCGCCGGCGGGTTCAGCGATGATTCCATCCAGGTGGTAGAGGTCAAGCATTTCGGTGCAGACCGCACCTTCGGGAACCACCACGACCTCGTCAACCAGGTCACGAACGAGGTCGTAGGTGCAGGACCCCGCCAGCCCAACGGCGGTGCCGTCGACAAACATGTCGACCTGCGGGAGTTTGACGGGCTCCCCGGCAGCCAATGCGGCCGAGGTGGAAGCGGCGCCCTCGGACTCAACGCCAATAACGCGTACATCAGGACGGTTCTCACTGAGCCACGCGGCCATACCTGCGATGAGGCCACCACCTCCGACCGGCACCACCACGGTCGCAAGACTGTCGCCTAACTGCTCGGCGATCTCCTTGGCAACTGAACCCTGACCTGCGATAACAGCAGGATCGTCATAGGGGTGAATGTAGGTCTTCCACGAACGTTCAGCGGCCGCGAGTGCCACCGCCTGTGTTTCGTCGAAAGTGCCGTCCACGAACTGCATGGTGATCCAGGGGCCACCGATGGTGGCGATACGGCGCCGTTTCTGCCGCGGTGTGGAGGAAGGAAGAAAGATGGTGCCATGGATACCTAGCTGGGCGCATGCCATCGCAACACCCTGCGCGTGGTTCCCAGCGGATGCACACACCACTCCCGCTTGCCGTTCCGACTCAGACAACTGTGCCATTCGGTTGTAGGCGCCGCGCAGCTTGAAAGAGCGGACAACCTGCTGATCTTCACGTTTCACCAGAACGCGTACCCCAGCTGCCTCTGTGAGCCTGTCGATTTCATCCACCGCCGTGAGCCGTGCAACGTGCGAGAGGCGTTGCGCAGCCTCATCAACATCGCGTGCAGAAACGGCATGGGGGGATGATTCCCCGTCCTTCCGCCCTCGTTCATGTCCGGGCCTGCGGGCGTGTTGCTGAGTATCTTCCGTGCTTTCCACACAGACAGTCTAGGAGGGTCCTGAAACAATGCGGTCCTTGACCATATGGCGACGTAAAGTGAGGGGGTGAGTACTGACAACAGCAAATCCGTAAAGAACCCGATCGTCTGGATCGACTGCGAAATGACAGGTCTGGACCCAGAGGTTGACGAACTGGTGGAGATAGCCGTGATCATCACGGACTCCGACCTCAACCCCCTGGCCGAAGGCATCGATATCGTCATCAAGCCGTCGGCTGCGTCTCTGGCGCAGATGTCTCCTTTTGTCACGCAGATGCATACGGACTCGGGTTTGATCAATGAGTTCGACTCCGGAGTTCCGCTCAAAGATGCCGAGGTCGCGGTGCTTGAGTACGTGAGTTCGATTATCTCTCAGCCTGGCGTGGCCCCGATTGCCGGCAACTCCATCGGGCAGGACGTGCGCTTTCTCCGCGCCTACATGCCGAACCTGGTCGAGTACATGCACTACCGAATCATCGACGTGTCGACAATCAAGGAGTTGGCGAAGCGCTGGTACCCGCGGGTATACGTTTGTGCGCCTGAGAAGAACGGAGGGCACCGCGCGCTCGGGGACATTCAGGACTCGATAGTTGAGTTGGCCTACTACCGGCGAGCATTGTTCCCCGACGACCTCATCGAAGAGAAGGGTGTGTATCGTCGCATGGCTGAGGAAGTTCGCAGCGCTGCCGATGCCACGTTCGCAGGCGACGAAGAGTAAGTTTTCCACAGCTCAGCACTTGCGGCGTTTTCCCCAGATCTCTCCTGACCCGCTGGCAGCCCTCCTCCTCTGTCGCCAAACTGAAGGCGGCTAGGACAAGCCCCCGCAAAGACGGGGAAGCCAGGACGAAAGGGAGCTGCTATGAGTATGAGTGATCTGATGGTGTTGCGGGGGCGTGTGGGGACCAACCTGACGCTGCATCGACCCGAGGACGGGGGAGGACGAAGCTTCGTCCGCTTCCGAATGGTCATCCCCCGCGCCAGGCGGAATGACAGTGGCAAGTGGGAGGATGGCGAACCTAAATGGCACACCATCCGCGCGTGGGGTCCACTGGCAGAGAATATGGCGAGTTCTCTTCGAAAAGGGCAGCCCCTGGTCGTCATCGGACGACCCGCGGCTCATGCGTGGGTTGGCCAGGATGGTGAGATACGCACAGAACTTGCGATCAACGCGTTCACGGCCGGACATGACATGGGCTTTGGGATAACGAACTACCGGCGTCTTGCTCCGGTGCGGCCCGGCGAAGAAGAGGGGCCAGACATCCGGATCATCCCGTCTCAAGACACCCAGCCACGCTCCGATGGAGAAGCGGGGAACGACGACGAACTTGAAACGGAGGTGGCACACCAAGTGGATCCGGAGGTGATCCAGGAGGGTGATGCCTTAGCCGCTGGCGAGTCGCAGGAGGACGAATCCACGGCGATTTCTGACGCGGCATGATGTGACCTTCAGCCGGTCGCTTTCACGTACCCGCAGGTCCGCCTACCATGGGGGAAGTTGTCTTCTTCCCCCATGAATGGAGTGTCGTGGCTGAGTACATTTACTCAATGGTCCGCGCCCGTAAGGCGCACGGTGACAAGGTGATCCTTGACGATGTAACAATGGCTTTCCTGCCGGGTGCCAAAATCGGTATGGTTGGCCCCAATGGTGCGGGTAAGTCTTCAATTCTGAAGATCATGGCTGGCATTGATGAGCCATCGAACGGTGAGGCTCGACTAACACCGGGATACTCGGTCGGGATTCTCGAGCAGGAACCGAAGTTGGACGAAGACAAGACCGTGCTTGAAAACGTCGAGCTGGGCGTGTCGGGCATCATGTCCAAGCTTCACCGCTACAACCAGATCTCTGAGGAGATGGCAGACCCAGACGCTGACTTTGACGCGCTGATGGCTGAGATGGGTGAACTGCAGACGGAGATCGACGCGGCGGATGCCTGGGATCTTGACTCACAGCTGTCTCAGGCCATGGATGCACTGCGGTGCCCGCCCCCGGATACGCCTGTGTCCGTCCTCTCCGGGGGTGAGCGTCGCCGCGTTGCACTCTGTCGCCTCCTTCTTGAGGCTCCTGACCTTCTTCTGCTTGATGAGCCAACGAACCACTTGGATGCTGAGTCAGTGCTCTGGCTAGAGCAACACCTGCAGAAATACCCCGGTGCTGTTATTGCGATCACTCACGACCGCTACTTCTTGGATCATGTCGCGCAGTGGATTGCTGAGATTGACCGCGGTCACCTCTACGCGTATGAGGGGAACTACACGACTTACCTTGAAGAGAAGCAGCGCCGTCTGCAGATTCAGGGCAAGAAGGACCAGAAGATGGCCAAGCGGCTCAAGGATGAACTCGACTGGGTTCGCACAAGCGCCAAGGGGCGTCAGGCGAAGCAGAAGGCTCGCCTCGAGCGCTACGAAGAGATGGCGACTGAGGCCGAACGGACACGCAAGCTTGACTTTGAAGAGATCCAGATTCCGCCGGGCCCCCGTCTTGGCTCCACGGTCATTGAGGCAAAGAACCTCAAGAAGGGTTTCGGTGACAGGGTTCTGATTAGTGGCTTATCATTCTCACTGCCCCCGAACGGCATCGTCGGGGTGATTGGCCCCAACGGTGTTGGGAAGACTACTTTGTTCAAGACAATTGTCGGTCTTGAGCCGCTTGATGATGGTGATCTCAAGATTGGCGAGACGGTCAAGATCTCTTATGTCGACCAGAATCGCGCTGGCATTGACCCGGACAAGCCTCTTTGGGAAGTTGTCTCGGACGGCCTCGACCACATTCAGGTCGGCAATGTTGAGATGCCGTCCCGCGCCTACGTGTCGGCATTTGGGTTTAAGGGTGCCGACCAGCAGAAGCCAGCCGGTGTCCTCTCAGGTGGTGAACGGAACCGGCTCAACCTGGCGCTAACACTCAAACAGGGTGGCAACCTCCTGCTGCTTGATGAGCCCACAAACGACCTGGATGTTGAAACCCTCTCGTCTCTGGAGAACGCTCTTGAGCAGTTCCCGGGTTGTGCTGTCGTAGTGACGCACGACCGGTGGTTCCTTGACAGGGTGGCAACCCACATCCTGGCATGGGAAGGCACCGCGGAGAACCCTGATCAGTGGTACTGGTTCGAAGGCAACTTTGAGGCGTACGAGAAGAACAAGGTCGAGCGTCTTGGTGCCGAGGCTGCGCGTCCGAAGTCGGTAACCTACCGCAAACTGACCCGGGACTAAGAGACACTCGGGCGGGTACGAAGGTACGGGGGGTGACATGGATTGTCAACCCCCCGCACCTTTGTGAGATTATTGGTCATGGTCGAAATATCTCGGGAAATCCCTGATGGGGAGCGTACAGGCGCCCTCGCCATAGTCGTCATCGACGACCATGAGATTGTTTTCCTTGGTGTGCAGCACGCATTCAGTGAAGCGGGAGTCAGCGCCGATTTTTTCTATGCTGATTCGGTGCATAAGGTGCCAACTCTGCTGAGACTTCCAGCGGTTGCTGTCTTGGATCTTCGCCTGCATGACGGCTCCAGACCAGCCGAATCCCTGGGGTACTTGCACCGACTTGGTTTGCCCACTGTCGTTTACACTTCGGCAGACAACCCCGTTCTGGTGAGGGAAGCGATTGGTGCGGGAGCTCTTGCAGTCGTGAGGAAATCTGCTCCCCCCAGCGAACTGGTTGAGTCCATCTTGGCCGCGTCCGAGGGGAGGCCGAGTGCCGGGTTGGACTGGGCTGCCGCCCTCGACGCAGATAGGGATTTCGTTACTGAGAATCTCACGAAGAATGAGACGGCGATTCTTGCTCTCTATGCCTCGGGTGAGACGGCGGAACAGATCGCTAGACGACTCTCATTTTCCATTCACACCGTGAACAAGTCGGTGGCACGAATTCGTGAGAAGTACCGCCAAGATGGGCGCAACGTCGAGTCAAGGATCGACCTGTTCCACAGGGCAGCCGAGGACGGTGTCGTGTCTTATTTTGGGGATGACAGGGATCCTTGGGACCTCTCTAGGAGTTGAAGCCCCAACGCGAGTTGGCCCCATGGTCCGGGTTTGCGACACGAATCATTCCCTCTTGAGATGCGGTTGCTATCGGCTGCCCGTCCGGATTGTAGACCTCCGCGCGTGCCTTGGCGCGCCCCCCACCGACTGAGTCCACATGACCGCAGAAGAGTAGCCAGTCATTGATGTTGACATTTGTGTGAAACCACATGGCGTGGTCCAGTGACGCCAACGACAGTCCCGGAGTGAGCCAGGAGAGGCCAACACTCCTCAATGCGGGTTCGAGCATTACCTGGTCGATAACGTAGGCCAGTAGAGCGCGGTGAACAACCTGCGGGGTGTCACTGGCAACATCAGAACGAATCTTCATCCACAACTGCTGATCTCCGCTCCTTGATGGGTCTGCTCCCGTGTAGAGGGAAGACTGGACGTGGCGAACATCAAACGCCGCAGTCTTGCCCAAGAACTTTCCGACGGGATGATCCATGGTGCGGAAGAGTTCGAGCGCGCTGGACAGCTCTTCCGGTCCGGCAACTTCGGGGGCAACAGAAGCAAAAGACAGCCCGTCCTCGGTGGCTTGGAAAGAGGTGATCATGGAGAAAATCTCTCTTTCACCTTGGCGAGCAACGACTCTTCGGTTGGAAAATGAACGTCCATCGCGGAGGCGCTCAACAGAGACCTCGAAGACTTCATCGGGGTTCCCTCCGCGGAGGAAATATGAGTGTAGTGAGTGTGGCAACCTGTTCTGGTCAGGGACCGTTGCCGCGGCTGCCAGTAGCGCCTGGGCCACAACTTGACCGCCGTAGACACGCCGCACCTGGGGGAGGGACTGCGCGGTAAAGACGTCCTCGTCCAGTGGAGATAAGTTGAGAATCCGCAGAACCGATGCAACTGGTTCCGTATCGATCAGGGGAACAGCAATGGGAGAAGTCATAGGTCTATTCTCTCTCGCTCTGCCACTTGATGAACAATTCCCAGGTGAGGGTCAGGTTTGGGTTCATGGATGATCAGAAGCGACTATCATCTATAGGAGTTGACCATCTCCCGGAGTAAAGGGTGACCATGAACGAGGACGTTTTGGAAGTCGGCCCAGATGCCGATACGGAAAGTACAACTGCCTACGTGAACCCAGATGTGGATCACGAGTTGGTGAGGAAGTTAGCAGACCTAAACGGGGTCGCCACGTACTTTTGGACGTGGGGTGGCTCCCAGCAGCAGGTTGAGCCGGGGAACCTGCTACGGGTTTTGGAAGCGATGGGTGTGGCGGTTTCCCCCCGCTCCAGCAACCATGAGGTTGTGGAGGCGATCCGCGCTACTGAAGACGCACCGTGGCTTGACACCCTCCCCATCTGTACCGTGGTGAGGCGTGGTGATTGGCGTGACCTGCCTGTTCACGTGGTCCATGGTGATTCCGTCCATGTTTGGTACCGCCTTGAGGACGGAACAACTGGCGACTTTTCGCAACTGGACCGCTACGTGCCACCAAGAGAAGTGGATGGCCAGTGGCGAGGACGTGCAACGTTCGAGGTCCCCGGGACACTTCCTTTGGGTTACCACACGGTGTTTGCCGAGATAAATGGGGGCGAGGCAGTTTCAGCACCTCTGATCGTGGTCCCTCAGCGCATTGATCCGTCGGCGCTTCGCGGCGATAAGCGCTTCTGGGGTGTGAATGCCCAAGCGTATTCGATTCAGTCGCATTCTTCGTGGGGCGTGGGTGATTCCTCAGACCTGGCTGATCTGGCTGCAATTATTGCGCGTGAGGGAGCCCAGTTCTTGTTGGTGAACCCGATGCATGCTGCAGAGCCTCTGGCGCCGATTGAGAACTCTCCCTACCTGCCTGTTACTAGGCAGTGGCTGAATGCTTCCTACATTCGACCAGAATCAATCCCGGAGTACTCAATGCTCCCCGATGGTGTTCGTGATGAGGTAGAGGATCTGAGGTCTTCAGTAATGACGGAGGACGATGACATTCTCTTGGACCGCGATACCAGCTGGGCTGCGAAGTTGGCCGCCCTTCGGATCATCTATACGGCGCCACGTTCAGTACATCGTGAGGCGCTGTTCCAAGCCTTCTGCATGGAAGGAGGGGAGCACCTAGATAACTACGCTCTATGGGCGGCTCTTGTTGAGGACACAGGCAGTGTGACCCTGCCGGAGGAGTACAGCGACCCCCTTGCGCCCTCGGTTGCGCGGTTCGCAGAGGCACACGAGGCGGAAGTGGACTTCTACAAGTGGTTGCAGTGGGTCGCGCTAGATCAACTCTCTGAGTGCAACCGGGTGGCAACCGAGCTCGGTATGCAAATTGGGTTGATGGCTGACCTCGCCGTTGGCATACACCCGGAGGGGTCGGATGTCTGGGCAGATCGAAGCGCATTTGCGCAGGGGATGTACGTCGGTGCGCCACCCGACATGTACAGCCAGCAGGGCCAGAGTTGGAGTCAGCCACCATACAACCCACGTCAGCTCGCAGAGCGCGGCTACGAGCCGCTGCGTAAAGTTGTTGCGACAACTTTGAAGCTGTCAGGTGCGCTACGGATTGACCACATTCTTGGGCTTTTCCGGCTTTGGTGGCTTCCCGCCAACGGATCACCCGCAGATGGAACGTACGTCTACTACGACCATGAGGCGACGGTTGGCATACTGCTCTTGGAAGCGCACCGGGCAGACGCGGTGTTGATTGGTGAAGATCTAGGGACGGTGGAGCCGTGGGTGCGCGAGTATCTGGCTAGTCGCGGGATCTTCGGGACGTCTGTACTGTGGTTTGAGAAGGAAGGGTCGGGTTGGCCGCTGCACGCTGACCAGTACCGCCGCGACATCCTTGGTACCGTCAATACTCACGACCTTCCCCCCACTCAGGGCTACATTGAGGGGATCCAGACAACCCTTCGTGACAGGCTAGGACTACTCGTTGAGGACGTCGAGGACGTCCGCGCGGCGGATCGCGAGGAGCAACACCAGATGGCGGTGCGCCTTCGGGAGTATGGCTTGATTCCGGAGGACGAGACGGACGTTGAGTTCATGGATGGCCTACATCGCTACATCTGTGCGACACCCGCC
>RRZU011719860.1_pt1 | contig 14187 bp, 11 predicted proteins | sample 2165561 | NCBI WGS metagenome assembly RRZU01 (sample SAMN10456909, study PRJNA506462) | wastewater metagenome | isolation source: wastewater sludge | place: USA: Moscow, Idaho
GAATTTCTTAATTCTAGAAATAGATTGTCATATAATAAATTGATAGAAGATGATGGTAGAGAAATTTGTAAATGGAGATATGCTGATGAATATTCTATTTATAATCTACCTGATTATGATATGATGAAAGAAAGTAATCTTGGATTTACAAATGATGAAAAAAGGAAAAACTACTATTCCTTTTATGATAAAAATGATTTAGTAGGATTTATTAATCTATTAGATGATGGTGAATATGTATTTTTAGGTATTGGAGTAAATCCAAATGAAGTTTCCAAAGGATATGGTAAGAATATTATTAAAGAAGCCATAGGTATTTCTGAAAGACTGTATGGAGATAAGATAATATATTTAGAAGTAAGAACTTGGAATAAAAGAGCTATAAATTGTTATAAGGCTGCTGGATTTGAAATTGTTGATACTATAGTACAGACTACGAGTATTGGTGATGGAGAGTTTTATAAAATGGAATATAAAAGAAAGTAATAAAAAACTAGATGCAGATTTTTTGCATCTAGTTTTTTATTTGGTAGTTATTTTTTAAAGTTTGAATATAGGTTAAATATTTGGGATTTGTTTAACTACTTTTATTTTTGGTATTGTTGATAGAAAAGATATCCGTAATATTAGTCTACGCTTATGGGAATTTAACTATATATAAATGATAAATTAAAAAGCTTCGGCTTAAGTATATTAACTATCAACTGCTTTTAAAGCTTCCTTCGGAATTATTTAAGTAATTTAAATATATATTATTACAAAAGCCAGTTTAATTTTGGATAAAATCTAAATTCATCTTTCCAAGGGCTATTTCATAGCCAGACCTTTCCAAGATTTCATTTGATTTTGTAGCCAGAATTATACAATGCTTTTTCCATAATATATATTTACTTAAGAGATTTTAAATATATCTAAACTAGGCTACGATTTAATATAGGAAATAACTATAGATTAAATATATTTATAGGATTTTTAATAAAGGGCAATAAAATTAAATGATTTAGTTGAAAAAGAGAAAATTGTAAACTGTTCACTGTCAACTATCAACTGTCTTTCAAACTTCCTTCGGAATTATTTAAGTGATTAAAATATATATTATTACAAAAGCCAGTTTAATTTTGGATAAAATCTAAATTCATCTTTCCAAGGGCTATTTCATAGTCAGACCTTTCCAAGATTTTATTTGATTTTAAGACCAAAATTGTACAATGCTTTTTCCGTAATATATATTTATTTGGCTGATTCTAGATAAAGTGAGAAACTTTAGGTAGAAAATATATCTATAATATCCGCCTGCGTTAATAATACTATTGATAATAATAGATTGATGATATTTAGATGATTTATAGTATAAAACGGTAAAATAAATTCACTCGGCTTAAGGAGGGAAAACTGTTAACTGTCCACTGTCAACTACTAACTGTCTTTAAAACTGTCAACTTTCCACTATCAACTATCAACTGCTTTTCTCCACCTCTCGCTTATAAGTTTTAATTATAATAGTTTTATTAAAGATATAATTAACAAACTAATATATATAATAGAAATTTTATAATTAAATTATTCATTATTAATTCTTTCTGATAGGTAATCTCATATATTTTTACTGAATAATATTTTAATAAAAGAAAAACTTTGGAAATTAAATAACAATTATTGATTTTTGAAAATAATTTGATATTATATTACAGGACGCAAAAAAACTATAATATATATTGCGATTTAAAAGTGGAATCTCTGGGTATCAATATCATAGTAAAATGGTAGGATATAAAATATGTGTTTTTAGCAAGGAGGAAGAAATTGTATTTAGTTAAAGCAAAAGAAAAATCGACAAAAACTTTTAAAATGATTATAACTTATGTTCTATTATCACAGATATTTATATTCTTAAGAACAAAAGTGTTAATTTCAAATTTAGATGCATTTCATTTAGAAAAATATAGTTTAGCAATTTTATCAATAACTTATTTAATAGAGACAATAGGAACAAGTGCATTATTAGCTATAGTTCCAGCATTGTTAAAAGCAAAGGCAGAAGGTGGAGAAGAAGAGAGACTTAGATTAACTAATAATATTCTTAATATAACAATTATAGTATCTTTTATTATAGTAATCTTTTCAAATATATTTGCAGGAGATATAGTAAAGCATTTTAATAGCAATCTTTCTGGTGTAGAACTTCAATCTGCGATAAGATTATTTAGACTTGGATTGCCAATAACTTTTATTATATTGTTAAAACCAATTCATTTAGGATATTTACAAAGTAAACATGGATTTAAAGCAGGAGCAAAAGGTGGAGCGATATATAATTTAATTTATGTAGTTTATCTATTATTTTTTAGTAGATTTGGTGTTGCTGGTTATATGATAGCAACATTGGGGGCTTATTTATCATATTATATAGTTATGAAGGATATATTAAAGGCATTTGAGTATAAATATGAAAGAGTGTTAAATTTAAAAGATAAGAGAATCTTAGAATTCTTAGTTCCATTATTGATTATAATAGGATTTCAATTAATGAAAGTAAATATATTTAATGTGGATAAAAATTTAGCAATAAATACTTTTGGATCAAAAGGATATTTAAATAATGGAATATATATATTAAATTTAATTATTACAATATTTATTTCTATATTAACTACAATAGCTTATCCGCTTTTAACAGAAGCTTTTTATGAAAAAAAAGAATTGGAATATAGAGCGATATTAAATAAATTTGTGGATTTAATGGTAAAGACTTTAGTTCCTATATCAATTATTCTAATAATTTTTGCAGAACCAACAATTAATCTATTCTATGGAAATGGACAATTGTCAATTCTAAAAGGGAAGATACTAAGCCCTTATGAACTTGGAATGACAATAAATACTTTTAGATATTTAGCAATAGGCATTTTATTTATAGGATTGGATATGATATTTGTTAGAGGATTATTTGCAAGAGGGAATTATAAAGCACCACTTATTTCTTTAGTTGCAGGATTTATATTTAATCAAGGATTGATTTCCATACTATATAGATTTCTTGGAGAAGATGGAATGGCATTATCAATGTCATTAACAGCAATATTTATAGGTTTTACACTAATTGCAGAATTAAATAGAGAAGATTTATTAGATTATAAGCAGTTTATTAAAAATATATTTGACTCATCTATATTGGGATTATTAGATTCTTCAATAATGTATATGAGCTATAGCCTTTTAGGAAAAACGGATAATGCAATATTGATATCCTATTTAAGTGGAATATTTGTATTTATGGTATTAAATACAAAAGTTAAGAAAACAATTTTAAATTTTAAATTTTAATAAAGATACCAAGATATGTCAACTTCAATGAGTTGGCATATTTTTTTGTTTAAATTTTATTATATTGATAACAAAATTGTAATTATTACAAAATAAATGTGTAAATTAAATAACAAAGGGTATCATTATTAATGTAGTTAATAGATAGAAAATTATCATAGATTTTCTTTATAGGAGGGATATGATGGGAGAAAAAATGAAATTTGGTTGTGGACAATCAAGAAAGTCAACATTGGAAGAAAAAGTACTTAAAGTTGCAGAGTTAAATACTGAGGAGGAATTGAATATGATTAAAGTAGGTAAACCAGCGCCATTATTTACAGCACCAGCATTTTATAATGGAGAGATGACAGAAATTAAATTAGAAGATTTTAAAGGACAATGGGTATTACTATGTTTCTATCCAGGAGATTTCACTTTTGTGTGAGCGACTGAAGTGTCAGCAGTTGCTGCAAAAAATGATAAGTTTAAAGAATTAGGAGTTCAAGTTCTTTCAATGAGCGTTGACTCAGCATTTGTTCATAAAGTTTGGAACGATCAAGAGTTATCAAAAATGGTAGGAAAAGATATTCCATTCCCAATGTTATCAGACCCAGCAGGATCAATAGGTAAAATGTATGGAGTATATGATGAAGAAGGTGGAGTAGATACAAGAGGAAGATTTATCATAGATCCAGATGGAGTTATCCAAGCATTTGAAGTGCTTACACCTCCAGTTGGAAGAAATGTAAGTGAAGCATTAAGACAAATTCAAGCTTACCAACATGTTAGAGAAACAGGTGGAGCAGAAGTAACACCATCAGGATGGAAACCAGGTAAAAAAGTATTAAAGCCAGGTACTGATTTAGTAGGTAATGTTTGGAAAGAATGGACTGTAGACGAAGCATTTGAAGATTAATAATATTTTAAAGAGAGCCTAGGCTCTCTTTTTTTATATCCAATTTATATAGTATAATAGATATAAATGGATGGAGGTGTGATATGGAAAAATGAGATATTTATAATAGAGATAAAGAATTGACAGGAAGAATAAAGAGAAGAGGCGAAAAATTTGAAAATGATGAATTTCGCTTGGTAGTTCATATATGTATTTTTAATAGTGAAAATAAAATGTTGATACAACAAAGGCAACCTTTTAAAGACGATTGGTCTAATATGTGGGATATAACAGTTGGAGGTTGTAGTTTAGCAGGAGAAGATAGCAGAAAAACTGCAGAGAGAGAATTGTTTGAGGAAATTGGATATGCATATGATTTTAAAGATGAAAATCCAGTATTAACAGTTAATTTTAAAAATGGCTTTGATGATATATATATTATAAAAGAAGATTTAGATATAAATGATTTAAATTTACAATATGAAGAAGTAAAAGCAGTGAAATGGGCAGACGGTAAGGAGATAAATATTATGATAGAAGAAGGTAGATTTATTCCTTATCATGCATCTTATATAGAATTATTATTTGATTTAAATGCATTTGATAATAATTATAGAAAATAACAGGAGGAACTATGAGTAAAATAAATAAACCATTAAAATTAGAGGGTACAGAGAATACAAGAGAGCTTGGAGGATATCCAACAGTAGATAATAGAAGAACAAAAAATAGAGTATATCTTAGAAGTGATGGAACTAATAATTTAACAGATAAAGATATAATAAAATTAAAAGATTATGGATTATCTTTAGTAATTGATTTAAGGTCAAAAGCTGAAATAGAAAAGTTTCCATCAGTGTTTAAAAATCTAGAAGGAGTAATATATGAAAATGTACCTATGCTAGATGGGTTAACATCAATGGTAGAAATAGATAAAATTCCTAAATCCATGTATGAATTATATATTGGTTTATTAGATAATGGAAAGGAAGATTTCTATAAGATTTTTAAATTAATTTTAGAAAATGATGGACTTATATTATTCAATTGTACCGCTGGTAAAGATAGAACAGGAGTACTTGCAATGTTAATTCTTCAACTTGCAAATGTAAGTGATGAAATCATAGTTAAGGACTATGGGGTTAGTTACGGAAATCTAAAAAAATTTGTAGAAAAAAGAAAAAACTATTTAATAGGTACAGATATAAAAATACCAATGTATTTTTTAGAATCAAATGAAGAAGATATGAAAAAGACATTGGAAACATTCCATGAAAAATATACTGATGCAAAAGAATATTTATTAGAAGTGGGATTAACAGAGGAAGAATTAGATGTTTTAAATGATAGATTTATTGAATAATCAGATAATAAATATTTATTATGGTAAAAATACAAATAATAGATGAAATTTTTCTTGAATTGCATTATAATATGTATAAATCTTACATATAGAGAATGGAGGCAATTAAATGACTGGGCAAAATGGAATCAGAGTTGAAGATATGTTAAATATGAGAACTCTTAAAAGTTCTAAGTTGGTAGCAGGATTTAAAAGTATTGGTAACACAGTATCCACAGTTAATATAGTTGCAGACCCAGATATAATGGAATGGGTCCAAGCTGGTGAATTCCTATTGACAACAGCATATTATTTTAGCGATGACAATGTAAATAATTTTAAAAATCTAATAAGAAAGGGAGCATATAATAATTTAGCAGGTTTGGGAATAAAGATAAAACCGTATATGGAGAAAATTCCTGAGGATATTATAAAATTATCTGAAGAATTGGATTTCCCATTAATAGTAATAGATGAGAATGTACCACTTTCAGATATAATGATGCCAGTATCAAAAGAGATATTTAAAAAACAAGCCTCGTTATTGGATAGAATAGAATCAATTCATAGTAATTTTACTACAGCAATACTTGATGGCAGCGGTGTAGAAGAGATAATAAATATTGTACAAAAAAACATAAAAAATCCAACAGTATTGTGTTTAAATCACTTAGATAAATTAGAGACATCATTTGGATCTGTTAGTGAAAATTCTAAAAAAATTTTATTAGAAGAAGTGCAAAAATTTAATAAACTGACCAATGGAATAAATGAATTGAAAAGAGTGCAAGAAGATAAAATACTTCACAATGGGAAATTTATCAAAAGAATTATAGTTCCAATAATATTAAAAGATAATATTTATGGACATATTTTTACTTGGTCATTGGAAACTCCACTAGGTGGATTTGATACTTCAATACTTGAAGCAGCAAGTACAACCATATCCCTTTCAGTATTGCAAGAATTATCCATTAAGGAAGTAGAGATAAGATATAGATCTGAGATATTTGAAGACTTAATATCTCAAGATGAAAAGAGAAGAGAGAAAGCATTAGAGAGAGCTCATTTTCTAAATTTAAGTTTGGATAGTAATTATGTTGTAGAGGTTATGAGTTTTAAATACTATGATAGTGAAAAGGCTAAACTGCCTATTTATGAAGAATTAAAAAATAACTTTAATATGATGGTTATAACAATTGAAGAATTAATGGAATACTTTAATATTAAAGGAATAGTATCAACAAAATTAAATGGAATACAAATTCTTATTAATATTGTTGATGTAGATACTTGGAAAGAATTAGTAAAAAAATTAAATAAGAAAATAATTGAAACCTTAGAAAAAAAATATCCAAATATTCAAATTCATATTGGAGTTGGTAGACAATATGAAGGATTAAAAGATATGAATAAAAGTTTTCAAGATTCTATAAAGGCAATTAGAACGGGTAAACTTATTATGGAAAAAAATATTATTATATATGATGAACTTGGGATATATAAAATATTGAGTCAAGAATCATTAAAAGATGAATTAAAGGATTTTTATGAGACAATATTATCAAAACTTGTGGAATATGATAGAAAGAAATCAACTGATTTGATAAAGACATTAGAAGCATATTTTGAATACAATGGAAATCTGACAAGGATGTCTGAAAATCTATACACTCACTATAATACAATATTATATAGAATTAATAGAATAAATGAAATAACAGGTATGAGTTTAGAAAATGCAGAAGATAGATTAAATCTTGAAATAGCATTAAAAATCAGAAAATTGATATAAATGAAAATTATAATAAATTAGTAGAATATAGTGAAATATATTAAATGAGATAGAGGAATATCTTGCATCTATGCAAAGGAATATAGAGATATTAGAGAAAAACTCTAACTATCACTTAATCTTAATCTTTATAGACAGTCTATTTTTATTTTTGGCATTGATGAATGGGAAGATAAAAAGATATACTCTTCAAATAAAACTCCATGCTATTGAGAAGTTTTAAATGTATTCAAGGTATTTAAAAGTAAAATATGCAAGCGAGTTTCTAAGATTATTGAGAGATATTATTAAAGGGTACTATAATAATATAGATGAAATAGTATTAGAGTTAATATTAAAAATGGAGACACATTTATAATGAGACAGAATAGAATGTATTAAAGGTTAATAAATCGCGTTTTAATCAAAACTAAAATAATAATAACTAAAAAAGTAGAAGCTTTTAAAAGCTTCTACTTTTTTAGTTAGAAAAATATAAAAATATAAAGATTGTGTAAAACACACAATGAAATTTATGAATATTTAAATTATACTGAAAATTAAATATTTTAGTATAAGGTAAAAGGCTTAGATATTTTGTACTAAAAATATATTTAGATATAATTCCATATCTAAATATCATAGTATTAAAAGGAGGATGAGGATGAGTACAAAAGGTTCAAGAATTAATTATCCATTATTTATTAAAGAAGATGTAGACGGGTTTTTTGCATTATTTCAAAACAATCTTGCAGATTTTGTTATTATTGCAATAGGTATGTTGGGATTAGGTTTTCCATCAGAAATAGTTTATGGAAGAGTAATACCAGGAGCAGCCATATCTGTAATTGTTGGTAATTTTTATTATGCACATTTAGCTAAAAAATTAGCTGAAAAAGAAAATCGAACAGATGTAACGGCATTATCTTATGGAGTAAGTACACCAGTATTATTTGTTTATTTATATGGAATAATTGCACCAGTATTAGTTGCAACAAATAATAATTATGAATTAACATGGAAAATAGGAGTTGCAGCATGTTTTTTAGGTGGATTTTTAGAGTCTATTATGAGTATTTTTGGAGCTTGGTTACATAAAGCATTACCAAGAGCGGCAATGTTAGGAGCCTTAGCTGGAGTTGCTCTTACAGTAGTATCAGGAAAAATGTTTTTTAGAACTTTTGAAATGCCTGTAGTAACTATGATGGTACTAGGAATAATAATCATAGGTTTAATAGCGAATAAAAAAATGCCATTTAATATCCCATCAACATTATTTGCTATGATAATAGGAACGGCTTTGGCTTATATATTAAAACAAGTAGATTTTTCTCAAATAAAAGCAGGTTTAGATACACTAGGATTTTATCCTCCTTTACCTAGAGGAGCATTTTTAGCAGGATTAAAAGAATTATTTATAAAGCAAAGTGGTTTTTTAGCAGTTATAATACCGATTACTTTGTATAATGCTATTGAAACAATAAATAATGTTGAAGCTATGGCAAGTGCAGGAGATGAATATAGTGTAAATATAAGTTTATTAACTGATGGAGTAGGAACAATGTTGGGAGCAGTATTTGGTAGTTGTTATCCTACAACAGTGTATATGGCATCAGTAAGTGCTAAATGGCAAAAGGCTGGAAGAGGATATTCTATATTAAATGGTGTAGTATTTTTAATAGCAGCAACTTTTGGAGTAATAGGAGCAATGTCGGCAATAATGCCAGAACCTGTTGTAGCACCAATACTGGTATTTGTGGGGATTTCTATGACTGCACAATGTTTTTCATCGGTTAATCAAAAACATTATCCAGCTGCAATATTGGCAATATTTCCTTACTTAGCAGATTTTGTGGTAACAAATTTTGGAAAAGTTGCTCCAGAAGCTGTTGAAGCAATGTCATCAGCATTATTACCATTGTCACAAGGACCAATGTTCTCAGGTATTATTTGGGCAACTTTGGCAGTATTTATAATAGAGGATGACTTTATAAAGGCTGCAATAACTTCATTTGTGGGAATGGGGATGTCAGCTGTAGGATTTATACATTCTCCAAAACTTTCTTGGTTAGCTAATAAACCATTTACTTTAGGATATATGTTATTGGGAATATTACTTTTACTTTTCTATATATATTATAAAAAAAATCCAGATAACTCAGAAACTCTATATCAAGGAATGGAATAAATTTATGGCATTAAAAAACTGTTCAGTTATTTGAACAGTTTTTTTATTTATTCTTCTAACAATGCTATTGCTCTTATTGGTGAGCCAGATCCATCTCTTATCTTCAATGGTAATCCAAAATATAAAAATCTCTTATTAACTAATTGATCTAGATTTACTAGATTTTCAGTATTAGTCATATTATAATCTGCACAAGCTTGATGACCTGAAAAGTTTAAATCATCTGGTGTTAAGTCGATTGCAGGAGCATCAACACCAATATTTAAAACTCCTTGTTTTCCTAACCAAGCTCCAGCTTCATAGCTAATACCACTATAGTCAGTTTGGAACATTTTAGTTCCAAAAGTTCTATCGTGATGACCTGTATAGAGTAGCACTATATCATCTTTTTTTATTTCTTGTCCAGATTTTTTTAAAGCCATTTCTAAATCATGTGGTTCTATATAATTTGGATATCTTATATGACTTAAATCTAAACATATTGCAGAACCCCAAAAATGTTTTAGTGGCATATTATCAACAGTAATTCCACCAGGTTTAAATTCTGAAATACCATCACAATGTGTCCCGCAATGTTCACTAAGTAATAAATTTCTCGCAGAAAATCCTAGTGTTTTACTGCCAGTCAACTCCATATTTTCTTCATGAGTCATGTTTTCCATTATAAAAGTTTTTTGATGCATTGGGAAAACAGACATCCCTTGATATATTTCTTGAGATAGGTCAATTAATTTTAAATTCATATTATCTATTCCTCCTTAAGATTAAATCCAATATCTTTAATCTAAGTATATATTAAAGAGTAAATAAAATCATATATAGAATTTCAACAAAATTGTTTTAATATTAAGAAAACAAAGGAAGTTGTGGGAAACATATAAAAACTAGATTAAGAAAATTTGCAAATATAAAATTTTTTAGTAGATTCTCACAAAGAAATAAAAAAATGATAATGATATTATATATATAGTAAGAAATATGAAAATTTTTAGAGGAGGTATATATTATGTATGATGTAATTATTAAAAATGCAAGAATTCCTCAAGGTGATGACACAATATTAACAAATGTATTAGTTAAAGATGAAAAAATTGCAGGATTCATTGACGACATAAGTGGAATAGAAGCAGGAAATACTATAGATGCTGGGGGACATTTAACATTACCAGGATGTATAGATTCACATGTTCACTTTATGTATCAAGGATTCCCACATAGAGAGAATTTCTTAACAGGAACTGCAGCAGCTGCAGCAGGCGGAGTTACAACAGTTATAGATATGCCATGTTGTACAGTTCCATCAGCAAGATCAGTTGAACAAATTAAATTAAAAAATGATATTATCCAAAGACAAGCATTAGTTGACTATGCACTTTGGGGTGGAGTTACAGGAGAAGATGTTAGAGAAGGTTGGTTACACAATGTTCAAGAACAAGCAGATTATGGAGTAGTTGCATTTAAAGCTTATATGACACCTTCAGTACCTACATTCCCAAGAGTAAATGATCCAGAGATGTTAGAAGCATTTAAAGCAGTTTCAGGAACAGGACTTCCAGTTGGTATACATGCAGAAAACTTTGCAATGTGTGATTATTATGTTAAAGAAATGCAAAAAGAAGGAAGAATGGACGGTCCAGCTTGGGCAGAAGCAAGAATGGAATTAGCAGAAAAAGTTGCTATTGAACTAGGAATTAGTTTTGCTGAAGAAACTGGTGCAAGACTACATATAGTTCATATGAGTACAGGAATTGGAGCTAGACTTGTTGGAGCAGCTAAGAAGAGAGGATTAAATATAACAAGTGAAACTTGTCCACATTATTTAACATTAAATTATCAAGATGCTATGACTAAATATGGACCGTTAGCAAAAATAGCACCACCACTAAGAACTCCTAGAGATAATGATGAGTTATGGGAAGGATTAAATAATGGTAGTGTTGATTTCATGGGTACAGACCATGCACCTTATGAAATAGAATCAGAAAAACATAAAGAAGGAATGAATATTTGGACAGCATTTCCAGGAATACCTGGAGTAGAAACTATGGTTCCTATTTTAGTAAGTGAAGGATATAACAAAGGAAAATTATCATTAAGTAAATTAGTTGATGTATTATCTAAAAATGCTGCAATTCATTATGGATTATATCCAAAGAAAGGTAGCATGAATATTGGAGCAGATGCTGACTTTACAATAGTAAACTTAGAAAAGAGATGGACAATTGACTCTAAGAATGAAAATTCTATGTGTGGATATACACCTCTTGAAGGAATGGAATTAACAGGTAAGGTTCATCAAACTATAGTTCGTGGTAATTTAGTATTCCAAGATGAAGATGAAAGCACATTATCAAAATTAACTGATGAAGATTTAGAAACATTAGTTCATAACTATCCAGAAGGAATTGAAGAAAAATATGCAGATATATTTGAAGAATTCCCTAATCTATATAGTGCTGAATATGAAAAGAGCTATAGAAAAGAACATCCTGAACTAATAGATGAGCATATTAGAGGAATAAAAGGAATAAAAGTTAAGCCAGGCTTTGGTAATTTTGTTAAGAGACAAAGTATACAAAAACTTCCTAAGAAGATTGAGTATACAAAATATAAAAGATTAGAATTCTACGAATAAAATAAAAAATAAATAAAAGATAAATAAAAAATATTAATATAAAAATTAGGGGGAAATTTAAAATGACTACAAGATATGGGATATTAGTAATTGATATGTTAAATGACTTTGCAAATCCAGAGGGATCATTATACTGCGAAGGTTCAGCAAAAATAACTGGTAATTTACAAGAATTATTTAAATGGGTTAGAAAAAGAAGAGCAGAAGGAAAAGATGATGTTGAATTAATTCATATTCAAGAAGCACATAGAAAAAATGACGCTGACTTTAGAGTAAGACCAGTTCATGCAGTAGATGGAACTTGGGGTTCAGATTTCATTCAAGAATTATATCCAGAGGGAGAAGAATATATTGTTAAGAAAAGAAGACATAGTGCATTCCCTCATACTGATTTAGATTTATATTTAAGAGAAGAAAAGATAGATGTAGTAGTAGTAACAGGAGTTTGGACGAATGTATGTGTAAGAAGTACAGCTACAGATGCATTAGCAAGAGCTTATAGAGTAGTATCATTAGAAGATGGTATTGATTCTAAAACTCCTGAAATGCACGAATATGGAATGAATGACCTAAGTATATTTACAAAGGTTATGAGCATAAAAGAATTTGAAGAAGCAATTGATGCTGGTATAGACCCATCAATGGAAGGTGCGGGAGATCCTGATAACAAAGTAGAATAATAAAAGTATTTTAAATATTTTCAAAATTTAATGCATAATATGATACAATATATAGAAATAGGTTAGGAGGATTTTATAATGAAAGTAATAGTAGGTATATCTGGTGGGAGTGGGGCAATTTACGCAGTTTCCCTATTAAAAGCATTGGAACAATTAAATATAGAAACCCATTTAGTGGTATCAACTATGGGAGAATATGTTATGGAACATGAATGTGGTGTTAAACTAGAAGATCTTAAAAAGATGGCTACTTACTTTCATGATAATAAAAACCTAGCGGCTCCTATTGCAAGTGGTTCATTCAAGGTAGATGCTATGATAGTTCTACCTTGTTCTATGAAAACACTTTCAGGAGTAGCAAGTGGTTATACAGATGGACTTTTAACAAGAGCTTGTGATGTAATGATAAAAGAAAGAAGGAAACTTATATTAGTGCCTCGTGAAGCGCCTTTAAGTCCTATACATTTAGAAAATATGTTAAAGCTTTCTAAACTAGGTATAACAATCTATCCTCTTAGCCCTGGTTTCTATAGTCATCCTGAAACAATTGAGGACTTGGTATTTGATTTCACAGGAAGACTTTTAGATAACTTGGGAATTGAAAATACCCTGGTAAATAGATGGCAAGGGAACTAAGAAAGGAGGAGTATTTTGGAAAATCAAATGCTTAGATATACTCTTAACAAATTAAGAAATATGGATAAACTATTAGTTTGTGATAGAGAAGTTAAAACAGAATTTGAAATAGGTGGAGTATTAGGTTATTTTAATAATAAAATGCCTATGTTATTTAACAATATTAAAGGATATGATGTTGATGCAGTTGGAGCATTATATGGGGATAGGGAAATTTTATATAATTTACTAGGTATAACTCATGAAGAAAGATTACATTACTTCATGGATGGAATAGCAAACCCAGAGCCTTATAAAATTGTTAATAATGGACCAGTTAAAGAAAATATAATTAATAGAAATATAGATTTACAAAAAATGTTTCCTATTATAAAACATCAAGAAAAGGATAGTTCAAGCTTTATAACAGCAGGTGTAATGGTAGTTAAGGATATAGAAACTGGTTTGCATCATACATCTATAAGAAGACTTCAAGTTAATAAAAATAACGAATTATCTGCATTGATCGCATCACCAAAATTGACAAATGAATTCTTAGAACTTGAAAAACTAAATAAGCCTCTAGAAGTTGCGATTGTATTGGGATATGATGCTGAATATTTAATGGCAAGTCAAATAAGTTCAGCTACATATGGAATAGATGAAAATGAGGTTTATAGTAGATTAAAGGGAGAACCATTGGAATTGGTGAAATGTGAAACTGTGGATTTACTTGTGCCTGCTTTTGCAGA
>RRZU010110474.1_pt1 | contig 14182 bp, 9 predicted proteins | sample 2165561 | NCBI WGS metagenome assembly RRZU01 (sample SAMN10456909, study PRJNA506462) | wastewater metagenome | isolation source: wastewater sludge | place: USA: Moscow, Idaho
GCTGGTTTTCAACTTATTTTAAGTGGACACTAGTGATAATTATACTTAACCAACAAATCGTCTTTTTCAACTGAGTTTAAATTAGTCAGATGATAAAGGACGGTACTTAATGTATGTATTAATTGTCTTTCTCCCGAACTAATTCTATCTAATAAATCTATTTTGTTTTTTGAAATTAATTTGGTTTCAAAAATAGGTGGAGGTAAAAATTCGATAATAGGATTATTTTTATCGGATTTTAATTTCAGTTCTTCAGCTAGTTCTTTAACATTAATATATTCGTTATCAATGTATTTCAACCACAAATCATTGTAGTTTTTAATGAAATTTATTACTTGTTTTAATTTAAATATGATATGACTTTGACTGTTGTCAATTTTTTTTAAAAAGTTATTTATATCAATTGTATAAAACCCTTTTTGCTTGTCCACTTCTATTATAAATTGATTATAACTAACATATTTTTCACAAATACTTATGATTTTATAGAGTATGTAAATATCAATTTTGTATTGAATACTTGGAATTTTAGCTTTGTCAATATCATATTTAATTTTAAATTCATTTAACACATAATCAAGTTTTTTGTACAAAGAGGATGGTCTTCTACTGTTATCCATATTAAAATTGATACCGTAGTTAGAGTTTAATAATATGTGGAAATCCTTTTCAATATCTTTCTCTTCTTCATATTGATTTCCTTTTTGTTCATCATTTAGCACAAAAAAGCTCTTTGATTTTTTTAAATTCAATTTTAAGTATTCTGTTATTAGATTGTCAGTTATCTTAAACTTTGAATTAGATAGTATTATCGACAGAAGTCTTTGCTGTAGCAAATAACTTTCTGTATTAATATTGATTATTCCAGCCCAGCCATCATATTTACTTTCTCTTTTTGGATTTATAACAACTGGTATTTGATATGAATCATTCTTATGAAATAAATAATCTATCCAATCTCCAATTTCCCATGAGTTAAATGCGTATATAGAATAGCTGATTATTTCAGTATAAAAAAAATGTTTTAAATCAAATTCATTTTTACCATTTAGATTATTAAAAACAAAATCTGTATCATTTATAGAAATTTGAAAATAATTATTGTTTAACTGATAATAAAGCTCACAATGAATTAAACTATCTTTGTCTGTATTAGTTGTTTCTAATTCTGCGGTTGTATTTAAAACGCCTTTTTCTCGAAGATTTATTGATATTTGATTTAATGAAGCAATAAATAAATCAATTATACTACTTTTACCACTTCCATTTTTACCTACAATTGCTGAAATGTTAATTTTTGGAGTAAAGAAACTGTTTGGAAGGTTACTTATTTCTTTAATGTTATCAACGTTTTTAAATTCATTAACTTCTATTAAATTATCAATTCTATCTTTTCCATTATAATATTCAAAATTATCATAGAATTTATAAATCCTATTAATATCAAGATTTTTAAGAAATTTTTCTCCACAGTTTTCTAGTGGTCTAATAGCAACTAATTTAAATCCCATTATTTGATGTGTTTTAAAATTCCTAATTCTTCTAAAATATCTTTTTTCATTTTACTTAAAGGCCTTCTGTCAAATTTTGTTTCGTCAATATGAGTTCCGAAAGCCAAGCGATATATTTCTTCATCTGAAGTAGAAGTACCTTTTAAAATGTTTTTCTTCAACATCTCCAGATATTTATCTGAATACATATCTCTTAATCTTCTTAAATCAATTATTTCATCTTCGTGTGTCTCATAAATCTCCTTTAGTTTAAAAGCTTCTGTAGAGTTTTTTGAAAAATCATTGTTGTTGATAATTTTAAATTTAAATTCCGAATAATTTTTGTGAACGTAACTAAATTTAAACCTCAACTCAAAATCATTTTCCTGTTTTAAATATGGATGAAAGTGTGTGCTTAATTGAAATGGATTATCTCCTTTAACCCCGCTATTACAAATAGAACAACTAGGAATTAAATTGAAAAATGAAAGTGCTAGTAATGGGAATTTGCCTTTTGGAAACCAATGGTCGAATGTAGGACGAGTTATTTTAGAAGGATTTACTACAGTCTTTGTATAAATTCTGTTGCAGTAGATACAGGTAGGGATATCAAGATTTGATGCTAAATCGTATGCATCATACATTGTTTTCTTTTTTTGATCAAACCATCCTTGGTACTTAAAAACTTCTTGAATAGATGCTTTAACAAGGGGTATTAAATAAGGTTCAATTCTATTATGACATACTAATAGTTCATAAGGGTTTCCTGAAATTATTATATCTAAATATGGGTTAATATGATTATCAAATATTGTTTTTACAAATAAGTCTGTTATGTTGTCAATTCTACTATAAATTGAATCAATAATACCACTATAGTGCTTCTCTTTTGCCTCAATTATATTAGGCAGGGTTGTATCTATATAATTCATTTTAACTTATCTCTTTTGTTGGTTAAAAATTTAATTTCATCATCTAGAATTTGCATTTGAAAATCGTTCTTATCTTCCAATTCCGAAATCATTTCAGATAGTTTAATTTTTACAACTGGCTCATCAATAATTGAGATTACTTTTTTATTATATTCTAATTCTTTTTCAAAAGATTCTTTATTTCTATTATTAAGCTCTACATTTTTGTTTATCCATTTGATTGTATCTTCAATTTTATTTTTAGCAAAATCACCAATCAATCCATCGTTCACAAAAAATGAATCTGCTAACAAATCACTAATATTTGCCCCAAAAGTTTTAGTTGGTCTTCGTTTAGAATCACTATCTAAAATTTCTGTTATGCTATTATTTTTGAATAGATAGACAATATTATTATTTGGGAAGTCCGATAAAGTTAAAGGATCGTGTGTGGTAATAATTATTTGAATGCTCTTGTTTTTAAAAATAAATGGAATTATTTGTTGAATAATATTTACATACTTTTTTTTCCATTCCGGATGAAAACCTAGGTCGGCTTCGTCTAATAATATTAGCAAATTATCAGTTACTTTTTCTCTTTTATTAAAAATGCTATAATCTGTATGTATGTTATTTTCTATTCTATAATTTAAATCATTTAATACCGAAAACAAATCGTAAAGTCCTTTCTCTCCTGAACTTAAATTTTTAGAAGGACTAAAAGACATTAAAACTTTTTTATCGTACGCGAATTTGTCTTTGAATGCTAATAAGAAATTTTCATATGCTTTTATTATTCCTAGAGCCTGTGTAAAGTCAACATCAAATTCAGTCCAATTTTCGATGTCTTCGTTTTCCGGGATGTAAGATAATAATGTTTCAATCAAGATTTTAATTTCGATAATAGGAAAATGAATCTTTTCACTCTTTTTCGCTAACTGGATATAAGAGTTTTCTAAAAACCAATAAAAAGCATTTTTTGAGTCAGACTGATTTATAAATTCCTTACTTTCAGATGTACTGTTTTTTTCTAAATAACCTTCCTGTAAATACTTATTACCTGAACTTTCCAAAATATTTTGAGTCTTAGAAATTACTCTACGAATTATTTCTAATTCTAATCTAATTTTATTACCATCCTTATTTTTTCTGAATTTTTCTAATCCTATTTCTTCTATAATAGCTTGTTCTCTGTTTGTTCTTTCTTCATCTAATCTATTCTTCAATCTTTCAAAAAAAGGTCTAAATTTATACGATGTTTGATGTTCATCAATATTTATAGAATGAATTTTTATTTTAATCTTATCGAAAGTAGGTAATGACATTTTTTCTAATAAACCACTTAGGTTCTTTAACTCAATGAACTTTATCCATCTTTTTAAATTTTCTGAATTATGCAATTCCAATAATGTAGTTAAATCTAAATTTTCATGTTCCGTATCGTCAATCATCATTTGATATTTAGATAAATCTCTATAATTTTCATTCTCTGAATCAGATTGGTTTATATTAAAAAAAGAAGAGTAATAGATAATTTCATTAATTTCAGCATCATCCGTAATTATATAATCTTCCGAATTTTCAACTTCATAAATAAATTTACAGAAAGAATAAGGCAGTCTTAATGAATTCAGTATAGTTGTTTTCCCCGTACCATTTTCTCCGACAATTGCAGAAATTAACACTACATTATTCAGCCAGAAGGATGCAATAAACTTTGGATTTTCCTTCCTGTCTTTGAGATATACTGCACCATTTGGGCTTTCTTCTAAGGTGTAAATATACTTGCCTCCTAAATTAATAGTTTGTCCATTATGGTTTTCTCCAAAAATATGTGGTAATGCTGCACTTGGAATGTAAATAGCTGCTAATTTCATATTATAATTTTTTTATGTATCAATATTGTAATTATCAATACTATCTATTAAAATATCGTCTTTATAATTTACAACTATACCAACACTATATCTTGCTCTAGTTATAGCTACATATAATTTGGAACGGCTTGTTTCGGCTAATTCACTTTCATTGTTCATAAACCAATCAATAAATGGTTTAGTTGGATAAATCAATACTCTATCAAATGAAAGTCCTTTTGATTCACCAAAATTCATTACCATATAGTTTTTATCAACAATTCTCTTTTTACTATCTCTTAATTGAACTGGATTATATTTCATTAAATATTCTTCAACATCTTTTTCTTTAATAAAAAATACTCCATCATGTTCAGTGGTAATAGGATTACCAGAATTAGTTCCCGAAAAATTTTGAAATAATTTGTTAGATAAATCACATATTGGTTTATTGCTTCTATAGTTTATCAGTAAAGAAGTTACATCAGTTTCAATATTGATTGATTTATCCTGGAAAAAGTAGTTTACTACATTTGCCTTTTTGTATTGTTTGTTTTTTGATGAGCTATTAGTTGAATAGGTTCCTTGTCTTGGGTCACCTACAAGTAGCACCTCGGAGTTAGAACTAAATAGTAGTTTGAGTAGCTCTAAATCATATCCAGCTAAATCTTGAATTTCATCAATAAATATTTTTGAGTATATTTTTGAAATTCTATTAACTACTGCATTATTTGTTTTTTCATTGACAGCACATACAAACTCTGATATTTTATCTGAATATATCTTAGTCTCTTTAGTAAAGTAATATTTTTCGGTATCTGATTTTTTAATATATAAAGCCGACTTATTATTAACTAAAATTAGTCCGTTAATTCTTTTATCAAAAATTATTCCTTGATATGGTCTAACACCATGCTTCAAAAGAAAAGAGAACCATGTCTGAACAGTAATGTTCTCTGGTATATAATTTATTTTTTCAATTATTTTTTTCTTTATTTCGGCTTCATTTGCTTGTGTATAAGTTGTTATTAAAACCTTTTTTTCTCTGTACTTGATTGCTTCATCAATCAGATAAGTAGTTTTTCCTGAACCTGCTGCAGCGATGATAAGTTTGTTATTTACCATTATTCTTTTATTGCATCCAAAATATATTCTGGAAATTTAATATTTTCACTAGAGTCAAAAATTTTTAAAGCACATTCCGTTTTATTTGATTTCATGTGTTTATGAAGTTCATCAATATCAACAAATGATTTACCAAGTACAATATTCATTTTATCTAATCCATTCTCTTTTAAAATTTTTGGCTCAAGAGTATTATAATTAAACTCTTTGTTTCCTATTTTTAAATTTCCAGTATCAGTAATACTGTCAAAGTAAATTTTTATATTTTGCTTTTTATTTGCTGCTAAATAATTTTTATATTTTTTATTTAAGGCACTTACATCACTATCATTATCCGTAACTACAGCTACATTTTTTCCTAATTTCTCAGCAACTTCAAGAAACCTTAAAAACGAAGTTCCTACTGAAATAACATCAATACCATTTTCAATAGGAAGCAAACCATTATTAGCATCCATGAATGCTCTTTGAACAACTAATTCATCAGAATCACCTTCGACCAAAATTGCCTTTTTGCAAAGAATCATTCGAAGTGTATCGTATCCAGAAAGTTTTTCGAAAAAAAGTTTAGTTTCTAATGACAAATCATTCAATCTAATTGTCTTTTTATTATTCAAAAGTATCAAATGTTCTAAACCTAGTTTATTTGATACAAAACTGCTATGGGTTGAAATTAAAATTTGCTTATCACTACTATGACTTTTAATATCTAATATTAATTGATTTAGTTTGGCATGAGAAAGATGATTTTCGGGTTCTTCCAATAAAATAATATTTGCTTCTTTTGCTTTTTTATGACTAAGGGCTAATTTAGTTTTTATAATGCATTGCTCACCTTTGCCAACATAATGAAATGGGATATCATCCAAATAAGTCATTAAGCTATTTTCCCAAGCATTTTTTGATGACAATTCAACGGATATCTCTACTTTTTTATCTGAAATTTTAGTTGCTTCCTCTATTTTTTTATTAATCTTTTTTATTGAATCATCAGCCATAAAAAAATCTCTCATTTTCCTATGAGATTGAGATATTTCAACTATTTCATTTGATTCTAAAAACTCTTTAATAATTCGAGAAATATAAACATCAGACCCATTTTGAAATTTATTACTAGCTGAATCAATTAAAGCTGATTTAATTGGAATTGTTCTTATTGTAATGTTCTCATCACGTGCAAAACTTGACCAAAGAATATTATAATATTCGATTGGAAGCGATTTTATTCCTCCTATTTTAATTAAATCCTCGTACTCCTTTTTATATTTTTCATCAAAAGCAATTTTTAAAGAAATCCCACTAAAATTAGATTTTTCACTGTTCCCGTTTCCTTCAAATTCTGATATGCCGTCGCCTTCAATAAATATTTCTATGAGAATGTGAGGAGGTGCACTATTTACTCCATTACTCAAATTGTCAAGATATTCCTTTATGACTTCGTAATTGAAAATGTACTGTGTCAGTTCGTTATTTAAATATTTACCATTAAGTAAACCTGATAAAGCTAAATGGATAGCTTCAATAATAGTAGATTTGCCTGCTTCATTTTCACCAACAATAATATTAATGCCTTTGTCTAACAAAAGTTTAAAAGAGCCCTTAAAGCTTTTGAAATTTTCAATGTGAATTTTTGATATGTACATTTTTTTATTGTTTGTTAGTGAATAATTTACATTGTCAATCCTTTAAACCAATAGTAAAAAGCTTCTGGGTTGTTCTTTTTTAATTTGTTTAATTTGTTGTATTGCTGGTCTTCAATTATCCAATCTTTTATTTCAAGTGGATTTTTGAACTTTTCCATTTTTATTCCTTCTTCGGCTTGTAATAGCTTGGTGAGATAAGCTACTTTGGCTGCTGCTGTTATGGTTTCGTCTATGTTGAATCGGTCAATTGTGAAGTTGGTAAAGTTGCGAATACCTACTTGCAAATGATTAAACTCTTCTGAGTTTATATCTCGTTCTGCTAATGTATAGCAAGCTTGCCAAGTATCTTCTAATACTTCTGTTGCTGTAATGTCTAATTTTCTAAACCCAATTTCTTCTTGAACTACTTTGTTGTAGCTGTTTTTTACCACTGATAAATCACTTATGTTATCGAATAGAAATGCGATGTCGTATAATTGTTTTATGATTTCTACCGGACGGTTTTTGCTGTATAGAATTCCTGTTGTTTTGGGAGCAAATGCTGTTAGCTTGTCGCCTAGAATAGCATCAAAGGTTGGCATTGCGATTATGGTATCTTCTCCGGAAGTGGCAATCCAATTGTGTTTTATAGGCAGTTCGCGAATTTGAGGATATGGGTTTGGTGTGTAGAGCAGGTCTAGTAAAATAGGTTCTATATTACCATCTACTACGCTTTTGTAATAGGCTTTGAAATGTCCGATTGGTGCATCGGGTGTGTGCTTACGGTCGTTGTCGTCTTCCCAATCTAAGAAGATTTGTTCATCGACTATTTTTTGTAAAACTGCTGTTATTTCTTTTTCTGAATACTCTGTTATTATGTCGATGTCGATTGAGAATCGTTTTGGTTTTTCGGTTGCTAATAACAATGCTGTACCGCCTTTGAATGTAAAGTTTAAGCCTTTTATTTTTAATTGTTCCAATAGTGTTAGTGCCCAAATTACTTTTTCAATTAATTTGGGATCGATGCGTTTTCCTAACTTGTTTCTTAAGTCAAGAATCCAATCTATGGTATGCGTTTCGTTGTTAATCATTGTTTGTATATTATTGGCAAAAAGTAATCTATTTTGCCAAACTTATATTTATCAATTTTTCTACTTCTGTTTCTCGGTTTCTCCTTGCTGCATATCGTTTCATTTTTGATTCGTTTATATCGTATTTGTTGAAGGCTGTTTTGTATATAAAGTTTAATTCTCCCTGTTGTGCAGCAAAAAGGGTATCATCAATTACTATATCGACCAATATTTTTTCAAGTGTTGGAATAGTCAAATCGTTGCGTTTTAGAATGGGTGCTTCAGAATATAGGTTTTTTATAATAATCACATCGTCTAATGCACTTATGTATCTTTCGAAGAAAATTTCGTCTGGATTAATAAATATATTTTGAAAATAACGGTTCAATTCATTAAATACTTGCTCTGCTGCTACTTTTTCAATTTCAACGATTGTAAAATTTTTAAATGGTTGGTGACGCATCAAATCGTTTAACCATGAGCTATTCCAAACGCAATAGTTAACGAAAGGAAAACCTTTGTGAATTTTACTGGCTATTTTTTTTAATTGTTCCTCAATTTTTGGTGTGAATAATTGGATTTTTCCAACGGTATATATTCCTCTGGAGATATTGTCTATCACGCCATTTTTTTTAAGTTTATACAAGTAGGCATTAATCGTATTATCCGACCAAGTGGGAAAATCGTTTTTGAGTAATTCCATCAAATCTTCCTTTGATAACACTTCTTTGCTATCAAAGTATCTTATTATATGATTTTCAACACTTTTCTCCAATTTTTATTAATTTGTAGTAAATGTAATAAAATATTTTTAACAAATATAACTTTGGCAAAAATAGTGTGATTTTGCCGAAGTTATATTTATAATTATCTTGATATCAGTAATTTATTTATATTTGACAAAAATCAAAAATAATGGTAAAGGAAACAACCTCAACTTTGCAAAATTTAAAGGATTTTAAATCTAAACTAGATAGTGGGCAAATGTCTGTTTTAGTTGGAGCTGGATTTGGTAAAAATATAGATGATATGTTTCCTTCTTGGTGGGAGCTGTTATATGACATGGCTTACTTTCTCTATGGTAAAGAGATTGAAGAAGCTTATTTGAGTATTCCGGTGAAAAAACGTAGCAATAAACAAAAATATTTAGATGATAAAATAACTGATTTTATAGAAAAAATAGGATACTTGGATTTAGTTACTGAATATATTAAGCGTAAGGGCTTTCAAGAATCAATAACAACATACATTGAAGAAAAAACACCAAGACTGATTGAAGATAAAGGTAAAAGATACATTACAAATGTTATAAGAGGAAAAAAGAATGAAGTTGAGCTAACCGAGCAAATGTTGGATTTACATTCTACTTTAATCAATCTTCCTTGGAATAATATTTATACTACCAATTATGATGAAATGTTGGAATTATCTAATGATAGAACTAATGAAGAGAAACTTTTATTAATTCAAAAAGAAATAGAGCACAAAAACAAGGATTTATATATTCAGTTAGAGAAATTATTTATAGACAAAGAAATTGAAGAAAATGAGCTTACTTTATTGGAAGAAAAGGAGAAAACGAAAATTGCAATAGATGATACTTTCTCCATTTCAGCCCCAACTCCACAACCTATGAATCCAGAGATTCAAGAAAAAAGAAACAAGTTGTATTTTTTAAGCCAAGATTTAAAAAGAGTTCAAGCGTCTATAAAACAAAAGGATACAGAATTACTCAAGGTTAAAAAAGAAATTGAGAAGTGTTTAAAACCAGTTGTTCATTCCTCTGACTTAGCTATAAAGAGAAATAGAAATATCATTAAACTTCATGGCTCTATTAGGAATGAAAATGACATTTATGGCTTTGATAATGATATAAGAAGCCATTATATTATTTCTAAAGAGGATTATGATTTATACCCTCAAAAGCATGAGGCATTTACTCAATTAATGAGGATTTCTCTTTTACAGGAATCATATTGTCTAATTGGATTTTCTGGTGTAGATCCTAATTTTTTAGAATGGATAAAATGGGTTAGAGATGTTCTTGAACGTAATAGAGATTCAAAAAAGACTTATAAAATTTATTTAGTTGAAGTTAGAAAAAGTAAAACTTTGGATGACAAAGAGCTTTTTTATGAAAATTTTAGAATCTGTAAAATTTCTCTTGAAGATGATGCTATTATTGAATTTCTAGAGAATGAAACAGGATTGAAGTTAGATAAAAAAAATAAAAGAGAAAAGGCATTACTCAGCTTGTTATTTTCTTATCTAAAAGAGGAAAATTTTGACACTCCAAATCTATTTATCCAACAACATAATATATCAAAGTATAGAGACAAATGGAATTCTCTGAATATAATTAAAGGTTATTCAAAAGTATCAGAAGAAATTGAAAAATCTGTAGATGATATTTTAACACACTACGATGCAATTATTCTAAACAAAGATTGTACAAGAATAAAACAACAAGATTTTGCCTTTTCTCATAATAAAATGGATTTGTTGCGTTTTTCTGCAAAACTTTTGAATGATTTAAATAAAGATCAAATCAGGCAAAAAAAACTATTAGAGTTGATATTAATAGCTAGCGAGGATATTATGCTTCCGCTTAAAACAGTATGGGATGAAAGTGAAATACAATTCATAGAAAATCTGTTAGAAACTGAGCAAGAAAAAAATAGATTTAATTCACTTAAATTGAGAGATTCTTTACTATCATTTGATAAAACTGAATTTTCGTTATTAACAAATAAATTGAATAGTGATTTGGACTTTGTTAAATATGAAAAAATAACATTATTAGCTTTTTCGTTAGATTTTAAGAAGATGAAAAAATTATTGGATGATTGGCAGCCAAATGAAGCTAATTATATTTTGAAAAAGGCAGGTTCACTAGCATTAATAAACCCAAAGGAAGCTGAGGAATATTTGGCTTCAAAAAAGAATGTCTTTGAAAAAAGTAATGTTGAAGAATTATTGTTTTACTATCAATCAATGCGTTATTTGGAAACTGACAGAAACTATGGTCAGACCAAAATCATCGATTCATACATTTCTACAATTGAGAGTAAAGGTTTTAAAGGAATTCATAAGCACTTTGATAATATTCTTGAAGACTTGAAAGCTAAACCTGAAAAGATTAATCGTTATGGATCAGGAAGATTTTCGCTAGAAAGAGGGTTTTCATTTTCCAATGATTTAAACAAAAATGCAAAATCAATACAGTTTATTCAATTGATATTAGAATTAGGTTTACCTTTAAAAATAGGGTATTACACATTGAACTCAATAGAAGAGTGGTATGAAGTTTTCAAAAATATTTTTGAAGAGTTTCCAATACCTTGTTTATTTTATAGTTTACATTATTCCGATGAAAAAGTATTAAGAAGAATAGGCCAAGATTATGCTTATTCAGAAAAACTGACTGATTTTAATAACCATATTCTACCTAAATTACTAAACGACTATTTACTTGATGAAACCCCTTGGAGATTTAAGAAATCCATTTTGTATTTCTGCTCTGAATTATTTGTATCGGTTAATCCAGATATTTGGGAAAGTAAATTTTTATTGATTTGGAAAAATTTAGAGTTTCAAAAATATTCTTTTGATTCTAAAAGAAATGAAGAATATATTTTTGATGTTGAAGCAATAAAATGTATTAGAAAAACAGCAACTTATAATAGTATTATTTTAAGTTGTTTGAATAATTATGAAAGTGATGTTTCTATAGATTTTTTATATCATATTGCCAATAATGATGCTTTCTTGCCCATAAATATTCAAAATAAGGGTATTTCCGAAAAACTAAATCAGCTATTAGAGGAACTGCCCCAAAAAGAAGGACTATTATTTGTTTTTGGGAATTTGAATCTAAAGTTAACTAATGTACAGAGATCAAAAATTAAAGAGCAATTAAAAAAGTTTAATTTTAATGCAGTAAAAAATGAACGAGTTTGGAAAGTGCTATATTTTTATATTAAAGATGACCCAATATTACTTGAGAAATTTAAAAAAGGATTGATAAAAAGCAAACGATTATTCCATACCGGATTCAATCCAAGTGGTAGTTTATCTATGGGGCACAATTTTGTCAGTTCAGCCACTTTTAGTAATGATAAAATTTGGAATGATACTGAAATAAGATCAATCTATAAAAGATTATTATCTGAACTTAAAAAAATTGAGAAATGGTTATTAAGAAGAGATGACCAAAATTTTGATTTTATGTACCAAGAAATGCTATCTTTTTTAGATTCAGAATCTAAGGTACTGAATAAAATTAAAGGGTATAATGATGTTGTAACTAAAATTACGGAATATTATAATGCAGATAAAGGATATACAACAATTACAGAAGCTATTGCATCCAATGATAAATCAAAAGTAATTTGGGCTTTGTCTGAAATGTCACAATTAATTCATTATAAGAAAATATCTGAGGATGTTTTGACTGCTTTACAACTTTTATTAAATAGAGTTCTTTTTCAAAATGATGTGGCTTTAGAAGCAACGCTTAATTATCTTGCTGTTTGGATTTATGATAAGTCAAACAAAACTATTTTTGACCAACATAAAATATTATTAAAGTTAATTTTCGAAAAATATTCTAAAAATTATCCTGAGAATGTAGATATACCATTTATTCAAAAACAGCTTATTATCATAGCTTCATCCTATCTTAAGTATTTTGGTAAAGATGACATTGTAGCAGATTGTAAATTGCTTTTTAGTAAAAAGAAGTTTTTTAATTCATAGTCTATTGCAAACTTTATTACTAAAAATTTGATTAAATATATCATCTTTTTTATTTCATATGGTCTATTATCATTTATAGTTGTTTTGCCAGGTTAAAACTGATTATTTTACTACAAAACATCTTTTTTATGCTTTAAGCTTTGGCAGTAAACACTATTTACTGCCAAAGCTTAATCGTATTCAAAAGAGTCAATGAGAAACTTTAAATTGTATAATTCAAGTAAGGAATCGTCTTCTAAATCTTCATTTTTCAGTTGGTCTATTTCGATAAAGGATAGGTCGTTTGCAAAGGATTTTTCGCCTATTAGGTGTTCAATGTGAACATATAAAGCTTCTCTAAGTCTAGGGTTGTCTTTGTGGACGATGTAGTTTTTGAGCAATACTTTTATTCCTAAATCGGTTGGTTTGTTTGGGTTTTCTAATGGGATGAAATACATTTCGCTTATTCGTAAAGTGATGCCGTAATACTCTAGTGGCTTGTCGGTGCCGTTTTCATATTTGGTTAGGTTGGTTTCGGGCTGGAGGAATGCGGTTATTTTCCAACGTTCTATAACTGGTGCATGATGAACTAGTAATTCTACTTCTTTGAAAAGATAAGGGTTTCCGTTTCCGGTAATGATTAATTCTGCACCATTTGTTTTATTTTTGATGATGAGGTCTAGGTCTTTGTTGTATTGATGTAGTAACTCGATTAGTTTGTCGAAATGGATTTTTAGCTTGTCTTTTGGGATTTCGTTTAGGAGTAGGAAAACGAAGTTGTTTTGTTGGAAGTGGTTCCAGAAGTTGGTTATAGTTTTCATGTTGTTAGTTTTTGTTGGAACGCGGATGAAACGGATTCGCAAGGGCGAAACGCGGATTTAAGCGGATTTTATCTTTTGTCTTGTGCTGTTTTTTCAAATGCTATTAAATTGACCATTTCCCTTAATCTACTTCTTACTCGATTACCGTAGTGGGTTTCTATTTCTGTGGCTGATAGGTTTGTGGTGATATGAGTAAATAGTTTTTTGGAAATAAATAGATCATATCTGCTCAATAGAATTTCTGCCATGACATTGCATTCGTTGCCAAAGTATTTTAGGTTGTTTTCTGTTCCTAAATCGTCAAAACAATAGGTTCTTGGTTCTGATTGATAGAGTTTGCCATTGCTGTATTTGTGGATTATTTGGTAGCCGTCCTGGATGAATTCAAAGCTGATATCGCGACATGGTTTTACGAAAAACTTATGTTCTGTTGCTGTTAGGTATTTCATTAAATTCATCAATGATGTTTTACCGCAGCCGATTGGTCCGGTTAATAGGATGCCTTTTTCTAAATCGATATTGAATTGATAACAAGCTTGTTCATCCTTCA
>RRZU011750308.1_pt1 | contig 14177 bp, 11 predicted proteins | sample 2165561 | NCBI WGS metagenome assembly RRZU01 (sample SAMN10456909, study PRJNA506462) | wastewater metagenome | isolation source: wastewater sludge | place: USA: Moscow, Idaho
CGACGCCCGACCTTTTCGTCCTGATCTGCCAGCGCGGCAGCACTGGCGCGGCGGCCGATCAGGGGCAACTGGCGATTTCCTCGGGTAGCAAACGCATCAAGGAACTCGAAACCGCGGTGCGTACCCCCCTGCTGGTTCGGCATGCCCGGGGTGTCGTCACCACGCCGGCGGGCGAGTGCCTGCTGCGTCATGCGCAGGAACTGCTGCATGGCGTTGAGCGCTTGCGCAGCGAACTCGAGGAATTTGCCCAGGGAGTTTCCGGTCATGTGACCGTCTTTGCCAGTGCTTCGGCGGTCGAGCAGTTCCTTGCTTCCGAACTGGCCGGTTTTGCGCGGCACAATTCGGAAATTTCGGTCGATCTCTCCCAGCGTGCCAGCCACGAAGTCCTGATGGCCGTGCGCAGCGGCCAGGCTGATCTCGGTTTTGCCGACACCCAGGATGACATGCCCGAGCTCGAGAGTCGCCCCTATCGCCAGGAGCGACTGGTTTTGGTCGTGCCAAGACAGCATGATCTGGCACGCGAAGAGGCCGTGAGCTTTGCCCGCGCCCTGGAACATGACTTGATCGGCCTGCGTGGCAGCAGCACCATCCAGCGTCAGCTTGAGCAGGCCGCAAACGATGCCGGCGGGGTCATCCGCCAGCGTATCAAGGTTGCCAGCCTGTCGGCTCTGTGCCGCATGGTCGAGGGGGGGCTGGGCATTGCCGTCATGCCACAAGGGGTGCTGCACGCGCAGGCACGCCGGGGCCAACTGCGCGGCGTGCAACTCACCGATGCCTGGGCTTTGCGCGAATTGCGCGTTTATGCCAAGCACTTTGATGCCCTTTCGCCCGCCGCGTTGCGTTTCCTGGCGCATTGCCAAAAACACGCTTAACCTCGATTCGAACAGGTGGCCCCACAGAGGCCCAGGGCCTGCCTGTCTTCTATCCAGCCGATGTGCGTACATTCGATGTGTGTGAAACGGGGTAATCCTTTTGCAGATCCGCGCGTTATCCTGACATTACGGAACGCAATCCGGGCTCGCCATCTGCTGTGATTAGGTCACCACCCTTCCTGACTTGGCTGGCATTGTTTCGATGGTTGAACGACAGGCTGACCTAGTCGGTCGAATGAATATGATTTACCGCGTGAGGAGTAAGTGATGAACAAGTTTTTTTCGTTATCGGTGCTCGGTTTTGCCGCAGTCTTATCCGTAGGGTGTGCCGCGCAGAGCGGGCAGCAAGTGTATGGTGACCCCGGGTATCACAATGCACAGTCCACGGTGCGCGGCACGGTCGAGGGGATCGAGCGGGTGGCCGGGGAGCAGCAAGCGACCGGTCTGGGGGCAATTGGCGGCGCGGTGGTCGGCGGCCTGCTTGGCAACCAGGTTGGAGGCGGTACCGGAAAAACCGTGGCGACGGTCGTTGGTGCCGCGGCGGGAGCCTATGGCGGGCATCAGGCCGAAAAGCACTACGCCGGCACAAAGGAAAGCTATCGCATCACCGTGCGGGCGAGTGACGGCCGCGTGCTGACCTATCAGCAGCAGGATCTCAATGGTCTGCGGGTTGGCGATCATGTTCGCGCAGGCGCGAACGGTGTCTTTCGCGACTGAGGCGGTCTGAGGCAACACCGTCATGCCGCTTCGGCCCGCGGCATGGCGGGCCACCTTCTCGCCGCCTCAATAACTACCTATAGAACGCCCGTTTTGCGTGCCGACGCGCGCAGTTCCGACCTGAAATCGGGGTGAGCGATGCCGATCAGCGCTTCGGCGCGTTGCCGGGCTGTCTTGCCGCGCAACTGTGCCACCCCGTACTCGGTGACCACGTAGTTGATGTCGTTCTTGGTGGTGCTCACGTGGGTTCCAGGCGAGAGCGTCGGGACAATGCGCGAGATCGAATCACTCTTGGCGGTCGAGGGCAGCACGATGATCGCCTTGCCTCCCCGCGAGCGGTTTGCCGCGCGCACGAAGTCGGCTTGTCCGCCGGTACCGGAATAGGGCGTGCAGCCAAAGCTTTCCGAGCCGCATTGCCCGATCAGGTCGATCTGCAGGGTCGCGTTGATGGCAATCAGGTTGTCGTTGAGGCCGGCGATGGCCGGATCGTTGGTGACATCGACGGGTTGCATCTCCAGCGCGGGATTGCGGTGCATGAACGAATAAAGGCGTTTCGAGCCCAGGGCAAAGGTCGCCAGCATCTTGCCCGGATTGATGTTCTTGCGCTGATTGGTGACCACACCCTTTTCCACCAGGGAGACGATGCCATCGCCGAGCATTTCGGTGTGGACGCCGAGGTCGCGCTTTTCGGTGAGCTGCATGACCACGGCGTCAGGGATGCCGCCATAACCGATCTGTAGCGTGGCGCCATCCGGGACCAGCTCACCCACATAGCGGCCGATCGCTTCCTGCACCGGCTCGATCTTGGGCAGGCCGACTTCGGGAAGCGCATCGAAGCTTTCGACGAGCGCTGCCACCTGTGAAATGTGTACCTGGCAATTGCCGCCTACCTGCGGGACGTGCGGATTGACTTCAAGTATGACGGCACGCGCCTTGGCGATCGCGGCCATGGTGTAGTCGGCGGCCAGACCGAGCGAAAAATAGCCTTCGTCGTCCATTTCCGAGGCCATGGATACGACGACATCGGCCCGGTTGAGCCCCTCGTTGATGAGGTGCGGTATTTCGTAGAAATGGTTGGGGATGAAGTCGACCCAGCCGGCGTGACCGCCCGGACGCGAAACGGCGCTGAAGAAATACGCGGTATGCCGGACGTTTTCGGCGGTTTCCGGGTCAAAATAGGCAAATTTGCGGAGCGGCAAGGTCTGCGCGACGCGAACATTACGCAGAGAGCGCCGTTGCTCGGACAGCGCTTCGAGCAGGGCCGGCGGTTCGCCGACGCCGGTCGGCACGATGATCACATCGTCGTTGCGGACAAGGCCTATCGCCACCTCGGACGTCGTCAGCTTTTTCCGGTACTCGTCATTTACGGACATTGTCTGCCTCTGGATTGAATAGTTACCCTGCCGCGCCGTCGTTCTCCCTGGGCGTTGGAGGCTGGGTCAGTTGGCGTAGATGACCACGGCAAGCACTTTCGCGATACGCTCGCCAAGGCCGTGAAAGGTGTGCGGTCGTGCCGAATCGAGGTAGGCGCTGTCGCCGGTTTCCAGCCGGTAACAGTGCCCGTCATAAAAAAGTTCGACCGCGCCATCGACGACATAAACGAATTCCTGGCCGTCGTGCGTGATGGGTACCCCCGCTGTCGCTTGGGGATCGAAACTGAGCATGAAGGGTTCCATCAGGTGACCCGCCGTGCCGGGACGGGTCAGCGAAGTGTAGGCGTAGCTCTGCTCGGTATCGCCCTGCACGCCGGCGTGTGATTCGCCCGAGCGGCAGATGGTCAGTGCATCGGAAACCGTGCCGCCGCCGTGCAGGAGCCCCGCCATTTTCGAGCCGAATACCCGTGAGAGCTGGATCACCGCCCCGATTGCCGGGACGGCTGTGCCATCCTCATAGGCCTGCAGGCGGGCTTCCTCGATGCCGGTCAGCTTGCATACCTGGGCCAGGCTCATGTCCTGCGCTTCGCGCAAGGCCTTGATCCGTTCTCCGACGTATTTGCGCATGGTTTTCTCCCGGTGGTTCGTCTGCTCAGGGGATGCGACGGCCAGGCACGATCCGTCCGCTCAGGGCGCGCAGATTCTGCCAGTGGCGATCAATGTCCGGCCGTAATCCGGCCGGGGTAATTCCGGATTTGTGGAAGCGTGCCTGCAATGACAGATACATGTCCAGCGCTTCGTCAGAAAAATCCGGCTCGATGTTGATCACGTAACGTTTGCCGTCGAAGATTTCGAGCACCGGATACAGGCCCGAACGCACGGCCAGTCGCACGAGTTCCATGCCCATTGCCGGCTCGGATTTCCATCCGGTGGGGCAGGGCGAGAGGACATGCAGGAAGCGGAACCCTTTCTGGTCGAGGGCGCGGCGCAATTTGCGCAGGGTGTCATCGGCGTGGGCGAGCGAGACTGTCGCTGCGTAAGGGATGCGATGCGCCGCCATGATCGCCATGATGTCTTTTTTCTGTTCGAGCTTGGGCGCCTTGAGGTTGCTGGCGACTGCGCCGGCAGGTGTGGCCGATGAGCGTTGCCCGCCGGTGTTGCCGTAGATCTCGTTGTCGTAGCAAATGTAGAGGATATCCTCGTTACGATCGGCGGCGGCCGACAGCGTGGCGAAGCCGATATCGTAGGTACCGCCATCGCCGGCCAGGCAGATGACCCGGGTATCTTCGCCGTTCACCTGGGCCACGCAGGCCAGTCCGCTTGCTGCGGCCGCGGCCGAGGCAAAGGTGCTGAGCAGCGTCGGAGCGCCGAATACGCTTTGTGGAAACAGCCCGGCCGTGACCGCTCCGCAACAGGCCGGAATGACCAGATGCACCGGCCGATCGGCCACCGCGTGGCGCAGCATCTGCATCAGCGAGGAGAGGCCGCAGCCGCCGCAGTTGGTGTTGCCTGCGCGCATCAGCGGTGCCTGACGGTCGAGCGGCGTCAGGGCCATGCCGCCCAGGAGAGGTTCGTTCATCAGGCAGCCTCCATCATGGCCGGCAGCCCCGCAACCTCGCGCGGCAGCAGGTCGGTGATCATGTTGAGAATGTGTTCGGGGCGCACGTCGCCCCCTCCCAGTCCGGCCAGATAGCCTTGCACAACCGTGCCAGGGTCGGCCATAGCGGCGACTTCACCCCACAGTACGCCGCCAAAACCCAGGCTGACGTCCCGGTCGATGACCGCGATGTGGCGCTTGCCGGCAAACCAGCGACGGATGTCGTTGGCCGGCAAGGGGCGGAACAAGCGGACCCGCAGCGAACCGACCTTCTGACCCTGTTCGCGCAAGCGATCGACGACCCGTTCGGCGGTGACTCCGATCGTCCCCATCGAGACGATCAGGGTGTCGGCATCCTCTGCCTGATAGGGAACGACGGCATCAGGCAGGGCGCGGCCGAATATTTCGGCGAATTCGGCCTGGATGCGGGCATAGACGTCGGGTGCGCCTTTCATGGCAGCAAAGTGCTGTTGCCGGTGCATTTCGGTCTGGTGTGGCTGTTCCATCTGCCCGAGGGTGTGCGGCGTGTCGGCGAGCCGATGCGGGATGGACGCAAGCGGCAGGAAGCGGTCGACCGCCGCCTGGTCGGGGACGTCGATCTGGGCCACGGTATGCGAGAGGATGAAACCTTCCATATTGACCATCACCGGCAGCATTACCTCGGCGTCCTCGGCCAGGCGGAAGGCGCACAGCGTGGTGTCGAAGAGTTCCTGATTGTCGGCGCAAAAAAACTGGATCAGGCCGTGATCACGCAGGAGCAGGGCATCGCCATGATCAGCCCAGATATTCCAGGGCGGACCGATGGTCCGGTTGGCCACCGCGAGAACCACGGGCAGGCGCAGGTAGGAGGCCGCGATGCAGTTTTCGGCCATGTAGACCAGGCCGTTGGATGCCGTCGCGGTAAAGGTGCGTGCCCCGGCCGAGGCTGCACCGATGCACACCGCCATGGCGCTGTGCTCGCTCTCGACCTTGATCACCCGCCCTTTTTCGATGTTCTGCAGGCACAGGTACTCCATGCATTCGGTCGATGGCGTAATCGGATAGACGCCGCTGCAGAAACCGCGTCCGGCACGGTTGGCTCGCCCGGCAAGCGTCGCGGCGAGGGCGGCGCCGTGGTTGGCGCTGAGCAGTTTCATTGGCATGCGTTTACCTCGTCAGGTTTGGTCGCGTGACCTTTTTCGTACATTTCCATGGCACTGCGCGGGCATTCGGCGACGCACATGCCGCAGCCCTTGCAGTAATCGGCATCGATCACGTAACCGCCTGCCTGCCGCGCTATGACGCCTTCCGGACAGTAGATCAGGCAGGTGTCGCACTCGGTGCATTGCCCGCAGGAAAAACAGCGGTCCGCCTCTTCCGGGCCGGCCAGGCCGGTATTGCATTCGGCGAAGGAAGCGCGGCGTACCGATGGCGCCAATTCCCGGTCCCGGTGCGGTGAAGCGACATCGAAATGCGAGAAGCCAATCTGCCCCGGGGCCACCGGGTTCGGATTCGATGGCCGGATCGGTTCATCGGCACCGTTCAGGGCGGCAAGTGCGCGCAGCACACTGCGTCGGCCACTGCCGATGGCGTGCGTGACCGTTCCCTCTCCGGTTGCGCAGTCGCCGGCGAACCAGACATTGAGTGCCTGATTGTCGTGCCAAGCGCGTCCGTCGCGCACGCTCCACTCCTCAGGCATGAAGCCCAGTCCGCGCCCCTGGCCAAGGGCCAGGAGGACGGTGTCGCAGTCCAGGCTGGTCGTGCGCTCGGTGATTACCGGCCGGCGCCGCCCGCTGGCATCTGGCGTGCCAGGTTCGACTTCGGCTAAGACGAGCGCTGCGAGGCGGCCATTTCCCCGACAGGCTACCGGCTGCCGATGCAGTTCCAGGCGCACGCCTTCGGCTTCGGCGGCGTCGATTTCCTCGGCAATCGCCGGCATGTCGTCCCGGCCGCGCCGATAGACCAGCCTGACCGAGTCGGCCCCGCAGCGCAGGGCGGTGCGTGCGCAGTCAATCGCGCTGTTGCCTCCACCGACAACCACGACCCGACCCGACAAGGCGACCGGCGTGTCCTTGGCCCGGTCGAGGAATTCGAGCCCCTGCACGACCCCGGGCAGGCTTTCGCCGTCGATTCCCAGGCCGAGGGCCGGGCCGAAACCGGTACAGACGATCGTCGCATCATATTCGTTCTGCAACCGGCGTAAGTCGTCCGCGCCGAGCGCGACGTTGCAGTGCGCTTCGATCCCGATGCCCAGAATGCGATCGAGGTCGCGCTGCAGAACCGCGTCAGGCAAGCGATAGCTGGGTATGCCGTTGCGCAGTACCCCACCGAGGGCGGGCCCTGCTTCGTGGATCGTGACGGCATGCCCACGCAGGGCCAACTGCCAGGCGGCGCTGAGGCCCGCTGGCCCGCCACCGATCACCGCGATCCGTCGCGGCGTGTCTGTCACCTGCTTAGTCGGGACAAAGGCGGTGTGATCTGAAATCCAGCGTTCGAGGCTGCGGATATTTACCGCGCCGTCGAAAGACTCGCGGTTGCAATCGGTCATGCACGGTGCCGGACAAACCCGGCCGCAGACCGAGGGCAGCGGTTGGGTGCGCAGCAGGATGGCTGCCGCCGCGTCCGGCCCATCGTCCTTGAGGGCATGGATGAAGCCGCGTACGTCGTTGCCCGCCGGGCAGGCCTGGTTGCACGGCGCCGGGTGTTCGCGGTAACGCGGTGCCTGGGTGCTCCACGCGCCGGTTTTGAGCTGTACCGGGCTGTCGGTGCGGTGCTCGGTCGTTGGCAGCACCGTCGGCAAGGGCTGGATGACAGCGTTTTCATGCGCGCCGGGCGAGCATTTTTCCGGTGCAAGTGCCGGGCGAATCTGCACCGTTTCATAGGCCTTGGCCGCGGCCGCCAAGTCCCCTTGCAGGCCGACCGAGGTAAAGGCTCGCTCGAGTGCATCGAGCGGCATGCCGAGCAAACGGACATAGGCACCCAGGATGGTGGTGTTGATGATCACCACGGCACTGCTGCCGATGCCATGCTCGCGGGCGATGGCCGTGGCATCGACCACGCCGAAGCGATAGTCGCTGTAATGACCCGAGTAGGTTTCAAGCGAGGCTCGGCTGTTGAGCAACAGCAAGGCACCCGGCGAGGTGCCCGACAGTACGGCGGGGCCCATCAACGCCTCATCGAGCACGATCAGGTGATCCGGCTCGTAGACTTTGTTGCGGTTGGTGATCGCATGTCGGTCGACCCGGGTGTAGGCCTGGACCGGAGCGCCCGAGCGTTCGCTGCCGTAGTCGCCAAACGTCTGCACTTTCAGATCGAGCTGGGTGTAGAGCGTGGCGATCAGCTTGGCGCAAGTCACCCCGCCTTGACCTCCACGACCATGTACCCGAACTTCAAGCGGCAACTCCAACGGCGTTGCGGCCGTGTTTGCTGCCTCAGGCGATAGATCGGTTTTCATCATGCCAATGCACCTTCGGTGACGGTTGTCTGAACCAAAACTGCCCATCTTTGGCGCCCCGACGTGTCGATCCATTTAACATGACAGCTCTCTCGGGTGCCACCAGGATTGCGCTAAATGCGCTCCGCAGCTAAGATTTTAGGAATCCGTGGCCTCGACTTCAATCGCATTTTCTTCGCCAGATATGTAAATAAATTCGACATGACAAACCGCCTGCCCTCGCTCAATGCCCTGCGTGCCTTCGTGACCGTAGCCCGCTACGGCGGCGTATCGCGCGCTGCCGAAGCACTCAATCTGACCCACAGCGCCGTCAGCCACCATATCCGTGCGCTGCAGGAAGAACTGGGGGTGGCACTGTTCAACAAGGCCGGGCGTGGCCTGAGCCTGACGGCAGAAGGCAGCCGATTCGCCGCTCGCGTCGAGGTGGCTTTCAGCGAAATCGATGATGCTGCTTGCGAAATCAGCCACAAGCGCCACAAGCGGCTCAATATCACGACCATTTCGTCCTTCGCCGCGTGCTGGCTGCTGCCGCGCCTGGGGGATTTCATTGCCTCGTGCCCGGACATTGATGTCGAAGTGCATTCGACCAATACGCCGACCGTACTGGCTGGCGGCGAGGGCGATGTACGGATCGGTTTCGGAACGGGGCCATTCCATGGCTTGTTCAGCGAACTGCTTCTGCGCGACTGGCTGTTCCCGGTCTGCTCCCCTGATTTTGCGCGTCAGTACGGGCTGCGTGACGGTGAGTGGAACCACAAGGCGCCGCTCATGCGTTCTTCCTACGAGCCGTGGTCGCGCTGGTTGCTGGCCGCAGGCATCGACGTGCCCGATAACGAGCACGGCATTCTCTTTGATAATTCGGCGCTGATTCTTCAGGCCGCAATCAAAGGGCAGGGGCTGGGACTCGTCCGCCATTCACTGGCACACGACGACCTCGTGGCCGGCCGCTTGGTCCGGCCGTTCAGCGCTTACGTCGAATCCCCGATGTCGTATTACTTCCTTTGCCGGCAAGACCGTCTCGAATCGCCGCCCGTGGCGCGCTTTCGCGAGTGGATCAAGGGCCAGATCGCGAATTTCCCGGCCGAGGTCGAAGCCAAGCAATAACCAGGCTGGCGAATTCGCAGCGCACGGGTCGGCAGGCCCTGGTCCACCCCCTTACTTTCCGATGCAGAAGCGCCCGAAAATTTCGCCCAGCAGGTCGTCTGCCGAAAACTCCCCGGTAATCGAACCGAGGTGATGCTGGGCAAGGCGCAGTTCCTCGGCGAACAATTCGAGTTGTGGTAATTGCGCACCGGCCTGGGCGATGTGTTCGCGGGTTGCCGCGAGGGCGCGCAGATGGCGTTCGCGGGCGATGAACACGTCTTCCTGGGGTTGCCAGCCGGCGATGCGCAGGAGTTCCTGTCGCAGGAGATCGATGCCTTCCCCGGTACGCGCCGAAAGGGCGATGCCGACCGCGGCATGGCCAGCCGTCGTTTCCTCGCAGCGGGCCGATGTTTGTCCGGCCAGATCGATTTTATTATGCACCGTCAGGCGGGCGATGCCCTCCGGCAACCCCTCCAGAATGTCACGTTCGGCCTGTCCAATGCCGTGCTGGGCATCGACCAGCAGGACGACCACGTCGGCCCTTTCGATCTCTCGCCATGTCCGTTCGATCCCCAGGCGCTCGACTTCGTCCTTGGTGTCACGCAGGCCGGCGGTATCGATGACGTGCAGCGGGATACCCTCGATCTGCAGGGTGCCGCGTACCACGTCGCGGGTCGTGCCGGCGACCGGAGTGACGATGGCCAACTCATCGCCAGCCAACTGGTTGAGCAGGCTGGATTTGCCAACATTGGGCTGGCCGACCAGTACCACGTGCAAGCCGCCCTGCAGGAGCCGCCCCTGGCGGGCGCGGGCAAACACCTGGCCGAGGCGCGCATCGAGTTTTGCCAGTCGGCCGAAAGCGTTGGCCGCTTCAAGAAAGTCGACTTCCTCCTCTGGAAAGTCGAGCGTCGCTTCGACGAGTGCGCGCAGTTCGGTCAGCTCAGCCTGCAATGCGCCGATTTCACGGGAAAAATCACCATGCAATGAACGTACCGCGCTGCGTGCGGCAGCACCGGTTGCCGCATCGATCAGATCGGCGACGGCTTCGGCCTGGGCGAGATCCAGTTTGCCGTTCAGGAAAGCACGGCGGGTGAACTCGCCGGGTTCGGCGAGGCGCGCTCCCAAGTCGAGGCACCTGGCGAGGAGGAGCTGCATCACCACCGGCCCGCCGTGGCCTTGCACTTCGAGCACGTCGTCCCCAGTGAAGGAATGCGGTGCCGGGAAGTGCAGGATGAGGCCGCTGTCGATCAGTCCGCCATCTGTCGCGCGGATGCTGGCCAGGGTGGCGATGCGCGGTGCCGGTCGTTTGCCGCACAGTGCCTCGGCGAGTGGCAGCAGATCCCGGCCGGAAAGGCGGATAACGCCCACCCCCCCCCGTCCGGGTGGGGTGGCGATGGCAACGATGGTGTCTGAATTCTGTCGGTTCATGGGAAAAGCGCCCGGAACGGATAGCCGTCCGGGCGCTGATGCGAGGGCGTTTTGTGTTTAGGCTTTCTCGTCGTTGGCTGCCTTCTTGCCACCTTCGATCATTCGGGTGATCTGCCACTGCTGGGCGATCGACAGGACGTTGTTCACCACCCAGTACAGCACGAGGCCGGCCGGGAAGAAGAAGAACATCACGCCGAAAGCGAAGGGCATGATCATCATGACCTTGGCCTGGATGGGATCAGGGGGCGTCGGGTTGAGCTTGGTCTGGATCAGCATGGTGGCGACCATGATCACCGGCAGAACGTAATAGGGATCCTGCGACGACAGATCGGTAATCCAGAGAATCCACGGGGCATCGCGCATTTCCACCGCGCCCAGCAGCGCCCAGTACAAGGCGATGAACACCGGAATCTGGATCGCGATCGGCAGACAACCACCGAGCGGGTTGATCTTCTCGCTCTTGTACAGCGCCATCATTTCCACATTGAGCTTCTGCTTGTCGTCGCCGCAGCGCTCACGCAAGGCCTGCAGGCGCGGGGTGACGGCCTTCATCTTGGCCCTCGACTTGTAGCTGGCAGCCGAGAGCGGGAAGAACAGGAGCTTGATGCCGATGGTCAAAAGAACAATCGCCCAGCCCCAGTTGCCGACCATCTTGTGGATCAGCTCCAGGCACCAGAAAATGGGTGCGGCGACAATGGTCAGCCAGCCGTAGTCGACCACCAGCGGCAGGCCGGTGGCGCCGATACCGCCACTGGCCGAAGGCTTGGCCATTTGGTCAAGCATCGACTGGATTTGTGGACCGGCAAAGAGGTGCACGGTTTGCTTGGCGGTGGTGCCCGGGGCGATGGCTGGTGTGGGAACGACCACACCAGCGGTCACCACCGGCGTGATTCCGTCCAGTTTGCGCGTGTAGTACTCGCGAGCCACCTTTTCCTGCGGGATCCAGGCCGAGACGAAATAGTGCTGGATCATCGCCACCCAGCCGTTGTCGGCCTTGGCGTTGAACTTGGCTTTGCCCTTTTCGATATCGGAGAAGGCAATTTTCTGGAATTTATCCTGATCCGTGTAAACGGCCGGGCCGGTGAAGGTGCTGACCATGCTGCTCTCGCCTTCGGGCGCGCTGGTGTCACGCTGCAGCTGGTAATAGGCGAAAGGCGCGATCTCCTTCTGGCTGCCATTCTCGATTTCGTAGCTCACGTCGATCAGGTAGCTGCCGCGGGTGAAGGTATAGATCTTGGCAACCTTCACTCCATCGCTGGCCTGCGCTTCAAGGCGCAGCTGGACGGATTTGGCGTCGCCCGACAGCTCGCGAGCGCCGGCTTTGGCCGCAAACTGGGTCTTGTGGTTGGGCATGCCATCACCCATCAAGCCGCTTTGCGCGATGTACTGATGCTTGGCTTCGAACAGGCGGAATTTTTCCTCCTTGTTCTTGAGCGACTTGTAGTTGTTCAAATCGAGGTTGACGATGTCGCCGCCCAGCGTCGAAACCTGTGCTTCGAACAGGTCGGTCTTGATGCGGATCAGCTCGCCCTTGCCCGAGGTCGGCGCCGTCGGGACCGAGGCGGAGCTGGCCACGGTGCCCGGCGCACTGGGCACCGGCGAGGCGTTGGCCGGGAGCGAGGCCGTTTTTTCCGCGCCCGGAGGGGGCGGTGGTTGGTTGTACTTCTGCCACGAGTCCCAGAGGACGAACACGGAGAAAGAAAAGACAAAGAGAAGTAACAGGCGTCGGTTATCCATGAACGGCCTACGTGAGAGTTGATTCAGGGGACAGGATCAAAACCACCCGGATTCCACGGATGGCAGCGGAAAATACGTTGCAGGCCGAGTCGGCCACCCTTGAAGGCACCGTACTTCTCGATGGCTTCGGCGGTGTATTCGGAGCAACTGGGGAAAAAACGACAACGGCTCCCCAGCAAAGGGCTGACCACATATTTATAGCAGCGGATCAGAATGAGGAGCAGTCGTTTCATGGCTCAGCGCACAGGTGAGATCATCTTGACCAACAAGCCACGAATTTCCATGGCCAGAGCACGCCGGTCGAGCGCCTCGGGACGGTTTGCCAGTCGGAAGACCAAATCCCGTGCTGGCAGTTGGGAACGCAACAGGCGAAAATGCTCACGGATCAGGCGGCGAACCAGATTACGGTCAACGGCACGCTTGAGTTGCCGTTTGGCGATGATCAATCCGAGCCGCGCATGTTGCGCTTCTTCCCCCGTTCGAGACCGGTAATGTAGCAGGAAATGGCGACTACGAATCGCCTTCCTGAAACCAAAAACGGATGAATAATCATCCGTTTTGGTCAGGCGATACGTTCTCGGGAAGGTGGCGCCACCAGGCACCCTACGATCCCCGCGCAACAAGCGGTCGATCAAACGGCCAGGCGATGACGACCCTTGGCACGACGAGCGCGAATAACGGCACGACCGCCACGGGTAGACATGCGAACGAGGAAGCCATGCGTGCGCTTGCGACGAACGACAGACGGTTGATAAGTGCGTTTCATGGTTAAACCCTTGAAGTCATTGCGAAGTAAACGCGCAATTAGACATGCGGTGCGGGGGTGTTGTCAAGTCAAAATTTTTCAAGACGCTGTGGATAACTTTGGGTCGAACGGTTAGAATTCCACCCTTGGCGCCCAAAAACAGAAGTCGTCGCTATCTGCGACACCCCGGCGTTGGAAGTATCCCAAGCATGCGCTGGATGGCGCGCACACAACACGGTGTCAGGCGTGCCCCACGCGAGATGCCAAACCGTTCCCGAAACGGAACCTTTTGCCCGACGTATGAGTGGTTTTTGGACAGCCTGCCTGAGTCAGTTCCAACAGGAACTGCCGCCTCAGCAATTTAATACCTGGATTCTCCCCTTAAAACTCGAGGGAGAGGACGATTTCGCCAGTGGCTTGCGCCTCATTGCGCCCAATGGTTTCATCCTGAAGTGGGTGCGCGAGCGTTATCTGTCGCGCATCGAAGAATTCGGTTGCGCGTATTTCGATGTGCCCGTGACCGTTTCGCTGCAACTCGGTGGTCGCCAGAGCGTCATGCCACCGCCAGCGCCGCCGGTCGCAACGGCGTTGCCGCGCCCGGTGCCTGCTGCCGCGCCCATTGTTCCGGCCGGCCCGGCGAGCTATCCACAAGTGCAAACGGCACCAGCGCCTATTACACACGCCAGACGTCCAGGGGCTTCGGCAGCGAGTGAGCGCTCACAGTACGACAAGTCTCGCCTGATCCCCGGCTTTACCTTCGACAATCTGATCGTCGGCAAGGCCAACGATCTGGCGCGTGCGGCGTCGGTGCAGGTGGCACTCAATCCGGGCGGTGCCGCGTACAACCCGATGTTCATCTATGGCGGCGCGGGACTTGGCAAGACGCACTTGATCCACGCCATCGGCAACCACATCGCCCAGCACCTCCCCGAGAAGGTCGTGCGCTATGTGCATGCCGAGGATTACTACTCCGATGTGGTGCGCGCCTACCAGACCCAGTCCTTCGATTCCTTCAAGCGATATTACCGCTCACTGGACGTGCTGCTGCTCGACGACGTGCAGTTCTTCAACGGCAAGAACCGCACCCAGGAAGAGTTCTTCTTCGTGTTCAATGCCCTGATCGAGGCGCGCAAGCAGATCGTGATCAGCTGTGATACCTACCCCAAGGACATTTCCGGACTGGAGGATGGCC
>RRZU010095126.1_pt1 | contig 14171 bp, 11 predicted proteins | sample 2165561 | NCBI WGS metagenome assembly RRZU01 (sample SAMN10456909, study PRJNA506462) | wastewater metagenome | isolation source: wastewater sludge | place: USA: Moscow, Idaho
CGATGAGCGCCATCACCCACATCCAGAAGATCGCGCCGGGCCCACCGAGCGCGAGCGCGATGGCGACGCCGGCGATGTTGCCGGTGCCGACCCGCGAGGCGAGGCTGAGCGTGAAGGCCTGGAAGGAGGAGATCCCGCCGTCGGTGTTGCCGCGCGACCCGAGAATGACGGTGAGCATCTTGCCGAACGAGCGGAACTGCACCGCCCGGGTGCGGATCGTGAAGAGGATGCCGGCGATCGCGAGCAACGGGATGAGCACCCACGTCGCGAGGAAGCTGTTGAGCGGGCCGGTGAGGAAATCGATCATGTGCGGCTCCTGGGCGCGGGAAACGGGGCGCGTGGAACCTACCGGAGTCGCGGACGTGGCGCGATATCAGAACGACAACGATCCGCGGGACCGTGACCGGCGAGGACGCCGGTCGAGGCCCGTTGCAGGCCCGTTGCAGGCCCGTTCGAGGCGTGGGCGAGGCGCGGCGATCGGCCGCGGCGCTCAGCGGCGCAGGATCACTCGTAGAGCACGTATTCCGGCCGCGGGGTCAGCGCCATGACCTCGGCGGGGGTCATGAGCTGCCACGATCCGGCGGTGTCCTCGGTGTAGAAGAGCTTGAAGCCGGGGTGCACGTGCTTGGGCTTGACCTTCATGATCGCGTCCCAGGTCTCCATCTTCATCGCCTTGGAGCCGATGCCGTCGACGCTGACGATGTTGACGACCCCGGGCTGCTGCTTGAGGTCCTGCGGCTGACGCACCCAGTTCGTGCGGATCATGTGGTAGAGCACGACCTTCTCGGGCAGGTGGTTCTCCTGCACGAGCTTGGAGACGTAGGTGTTGACCTCGTTGAGCTCCTTGCCGCTCGTCGAGCCGAACGACTTCATCGGCTCCTGGTTCGGCCCCATCCGCCACTCGGGGTCGAGGGCCAGCCCGACGTCAGGCTCCTTGAGGAACTTCTCGTACGCCTTGACCTCGGTCGGGAAGTCCGAGCGCCCCGGCTGGATCGCGAGCAGGAGGATGCCGTTGACCTTGCGGACCGCGTCGAGGTGCTGCTGGATCTTCTCGTCGGTCGAGCGGGTCCGGCACTTGGGCGCGTTACGGCAGGGGTGCACCATCGTCGCGATGTATTCGAGCGTCGGCATGATCTTGCGGCCGTCGGCGGCGTAGGGCTGGGCCCGCTGGACCATCTCGGTCATCCGCTCGTCGACATTGCCGACGCCGGCGCGCCCGAGGCCGGGGCCGGTGCCGATGATCCCGGAGTAGCCGACGAGCCGGTAGGTCGGGAAGAGCGTCGTCCCGCCCTGCGGCAGCTCGCGCTGGGTCGGGGTGGGCGTCGGAGTCGCTTCTCCCTCATCGGAGCCCGCCATCTGGCCCGCAAGGGCGGTGCCGCTCGAGCCGGCCGGCTTCTCGGGCGTGATCGAACACGCACTGAGGGCGAGGCCGACGGCCACCGCCCCCACGACGATCCCGCGGTGCACGGTCCTCACGATTACCCCAGCCCCATCCGTCTCATCGGTCCCGCTCTGCTGCGGGCCACCGTATGGGGCGCCTCCCCCTCTCGTCGCCGCGACCCGCGGCGGCGACGAGAGCGACGAAGAGGCGCTCGTCGTCACCGGGCTCGGGGTGCCACTGCACGCCCACGCAGAACGAGTCGGCGAGGTCCGCGGCGGACGAGACCGCCTCCATCGCTTCGAGGGTGCCGTCGGGCGCGTGGCCGACGGCGGCGTAGCCGGGGTGGGTCGCGACGGCCTGATGGTGGTAGCTGTGCACGTCGACGCGCGGGCCGAGCAGAGCGGCGAGCCGGCTCCCCGCGACGAGGTCGACCCCGTGGCGGCCGAAGACGCCCGGCCGCGGCGAGTGCTCGTCGTGGCCGACCCGGTCTGGCACGTGCTGCTCCAGGGTGCCGCCGGCCTCGACGGCCATGATCTGCATCCCCCGGCAGATCCCGAGGATCGGCATCCCCAGCCGCCGCGCGACGCGGACGAGGACGAGCTCGCTGCGGTCGCGCTCGGGGCGGGCCTCCTGGGCCCAGGCGTGCGGATCCTGACCGTAGGTCGCGGACTCGACGTCGGCCCCGCCGGTCACGACGAGCCCGTCGAGTCGCGCGAGCAGCTCCTGCGCGAGCCCGTCGGTGAGGTCGCCGCGCGGCGGCAGGACGACGGCCAGTCCCCCGGCCGCCTCGATCTTGGCGACGTAGTCGTGCGGGAGCACGACCGAACGCTGGTCGATCCACACCCCGCGGTCGACGGGCTCGACGTAGGCCGTCAGGCCGATGACGGGCCGACCCGAGCCTGCGGTGAGGGGAGCGTCAGAGCTGTCCGCCGGCGTCATGACGCGGCGCGCAGGAGGTCGGCCGTGCGATCGCACTGCCGCTCCGACGCCCGGCGCGCGGCGTCGACCTCACCGGCCAGGACGGCGTCGACCAGGGCCGTGTGCTCGGCGTGCCACTCCCGGTTCGACCCGCCCGACCCGTCCGAGCCGTCCGACCCGGCGGGGAGCGCGCTCGCCGCGAGCAGGCGGTGCACGACCCCTCGGGTGCGCACGACGGCGTCCAGGAGCGGGGCACAGCCCGTGAGCTGGGCGATCGTCACGTGGAGCCGGGATTCCGCGACCCGGCGCGTCCCCGGATCGCTCGCCTCGGCCATCGCTGCGAGCGCGGCGACGAGGGCCGTGCGGTGCGGCGCGGCGAGCCGATGGAGGCCGCGAGGGCCGCGGCGCCGGGCTCGATGATCCGCCGGTAGGCCAGGAGGGCGTCGAGCTCCTGCCCGCGCGGCAGATAGGCCTCGGCGTCGGAGCCGTCGTCGCAGCGGGTGATGACGCGCTCGACCCCGTCGTAGACGACGACCGAGCCGCCGCCGCGGCCGCGCCGGGTCTGCACGAGCCGCGCCTCGCGCAGCGCGGCGATCGCCTCGCGCAGGGTCACGCGGGCCACGCCGAGACGAGCGGCGAGCTCGCGCTCCGGGGGCAGGGCGGCCCCGCGCGGGAAGACCCCGAGCCGGATCGCGGTCGCCAGGTGGTCCACCGTCACCTCGAAGGCGTCGCCCGCCCGGATCGGTCGCAGGACCGCGAGCAGGAGGTCGTCGGCCCACTGGCCGGACGATTCGAGGCGACCGGCTCCCGCCGGCGAGGGCATCATCGGGTCAACCTGCCACCGACGCGGCCCGAATTGGTCCAACTTCGGCCCAACCTGGGCCCTACATCGGGGTGATCTTGACCACTCGCGGCGCGCCGCGACGCCGCGAGCCGACGGTGACCCGACGGTGACTCGGCGGTGACTCGATGGCGACTCGAAGGCGACTCAGATGGGCTCAGCGCAGGCGCGTGAAGGTGGTCCGCCACTCCTGCTCGTCGACCTGGTCGGCCTCGATGCGGTACTGCCCCGCGAACTGGCCCTCGATGAGCGTGCGGACGAGATCGGGCGCCTCACCCATGACGACCGTCGCGCCAGCGCCCGGGGTGAGCCCGATGAGCACGCCGAAGACCGCCGACTGGCGGATCAGCGGGTCGACGACGCGGGCGTCGAACTCGGGGATCCGCGAGGATCCCCCGCCGCACCCGCCGGCCCCGCAGCCGCAGCTTCCGCATCCGTCGCTCATCGTCGATCTCCTCGTGTGGGGGCCTCGCGTGGCCGTCGCGAGGCAGTGGCGGGGGGAAGGGGCGCGGCGTCGACCCCAGGCCCGAGTCGGGCCGGTGGTCGACCTGCGCACCTAAAATCAGGGGGTGACCGATCAGGCGTCGCCGGACCTGGGGCTGGGCCCCCGCCCCGCGCGACCTCACCACGATCCCATGACCCAGCTCTCGGCAGCACGGGCGGGGGTCTTCGAGGCGCTCTGCGACGCCGGCGGGGCCGTCACGGTCCAGGAGCTCGCGCAGACCCTCGGCCAGCACGCGAACACGGTCCGCGAGCACCTCGAGGTCGTCGTCGACGCCGGACTCGCGACCCGGACCCGCAGCACCGCGAGCCGCCGCGGCCGGCCCGCCATCCTCTACCGCGCGCTCCCGCCGGAGAGCTCCCGGCCCCAGGTGCGCGAATACGCCGCGCTCGCGACCGTGCTCGCCGGCCAGCTCGCGGCCCTGCCCGACCCGCGCAGCGCGTCGATCGCCGCGGGCCGGGCGTGGGGCGAGGAGCTCGGCACGTCGGGGCCTGCGGGGAGCAAGGGTGCGCGTGCTCGCACCCTGACCGTCCTGGGCAATCTCGGCTTCGATCCCGTCCCGCAGGCCGACGGCACGATCGAGCTGCGCGAATGCCCGCTCCTCGAGGCGGCCAAGGCCCACCCGGGGATCGTCTGCGCCGTGCACCTCGGTCTCGTCCGGGCGCTCTACGAGGGGCAGGGCATGCCCTCGGACGAGGTCGATCTCGACCCCTTCGCCCGGCCGGGAGCCTGCCTGCTCACCCTCCCGAGTGACGGGCAGGCAGCCGGACGGGCCCGAGACGCCGCCAAGGAGAGCGGCGGCTGACAGACTGGGGGCGTCGCAGACGACCCGGCAGTGAGGTGTCCCATGCTCGTGCGCGAGATCATGACCAGTCCCGCCTTCAGCGTCGACGAGGGCGAACCCCTCGACACCGCGCTGCGGCTCATGGCCGAGCGCAAGGTGACGGCCCTGCCCGTCGTGCGCGACGGCGACCGGCTCGTCGGGGTGCTCAGCGAGATCGACCTGCTGCGCCGGGCCGTCGAGCCCGACCGCCGGGCCCACGTGCTGCCGGTCCGCGAGAGTGCGCCGCTGCCCGAGCGGGTCGCCGAGGTGATGACCCCCTCGCCGCGCACGACGACCGAGCACGCCGACGTCGCCGACCTCATCACGCTCTTCACGACGAGCTCGTTCAAGTCCCTGCCCGTCGTGCGCGGCGACCAGCTCATCGGCGTCATCAGCCGCAGCGACGTGATCCGGGCGCTGTGGCGCACCGACGAGGACCTGCTCGCCGACCTCACCGCCGCCTTCGCCGACTACGGGCAGGGCGCCTGGTCGATCACGGTGAACCGCGGCGTCGTCGAGGTGAGCGGCACCGGCACGGCCCGCGAGCGCGACATCGCCGCCGCGATCGCCCACTCCGTGCTCGGGGTCCGACGGGTCCACGTCACGCCTGCGCCGACCACCTGAGTCAGGCGGTCGGCGCAGGGTCCACGTCAGGCGAGAGGCTCAGCGGCGGGCCGAGTGGTGTCCCTCCGCGCGGTCCTCGGGCCGATTGAGCTCGCTGCGCTCCCAGCCGCGGCGGGCGTCGGTCGCGCCGAGGCGCTCACCGGGCTTGGCGCGGTAGACGACGTAGGGCCGCCACAGGTAGCCCACCGGCGCGCTGAACACGTGGACGAGCCGCGTGAACGGCCAGATCGCGAAGAGCAGGCAGGCCATGATCGTGTGCAGCTGGAAGGTGAGCGGCGCCTGCTCCATAAGCGTCGGGTCGGGGTGGAAGGTGAAGAACTCCCGCCACCAGACCGAGACGCCCTCGCGGTAGTCGTAATGGCCCAGGACATTGCCGACGACGGTGTTCGCCAGGCCGAGCAGGATGACGCCGGCGAGGAAGACGTACATGATCTTGTCGTTCGTCGTCGTCGCGGCGAAGACCGGCCCGGTCGTGCGGCGGCGGTAGATAAGAATCGCCATGCCGAGCACCGTGCAGACGCCGGCGATCGCCCCGACCGACACGGCGAGGAAGTGATAGGCCTCCTGGCTGATGCCGACCGCCTCGGTCCACGACTTAGGGATGACGAGCCCGATGATGTGCCCGCCGATGACGAAGAGCAATCCGAAGTGGAAGAGCGGCGAGCCGATCCGCAACAGCTTGGATTCGTACATCTGCGAGCTGCGCGTCGTCCAGCCGAACTTGTCGTAGCGATAGCGCCAGATGTGACCGATGACGAAACTCGCCAGACACAGATACGGGATGATGACCCACAACAGGACACCCATGACTTACCTCCGGACCATGTCGCTGGAAAGACTGCCTGACTGATACGCCTCCATGCCGACTTCTTCATCGGGTGGCCCGGCGGCGATGAGGGCCCGGACGACGTCTTTCTCGTCACCGAGCAGGGTCGGGAACGTGCCGGTCAGCGCCTCCAGGGCGGCGGCGTAGACCGATCCGCGATCCGACAGGGAGATCCGCAGCAGCTCGATGCCCGGGCGGTTGTCCCCCAGGAGCACACGCCCGACGGCCGGATCGACCGTCGCGGTGAACTCCAGGAGCACGCACAGGTGGTCCGGCAGCTCCTCCTCCGAGAGGTCGACGCCGCTGAACTGGTACGCCTGCTTGATGTCGAGCAGCGCCATCCCGCGCTTGCGGGTGTCGCCGTAGGCGTAGTAGCTCAGGTGCAGGCAGCACCGGCGGCGTAAGTCGAAGGTCTCGACGTACTCGCGCTCGAGCTCCTCCAGCGGCGTGCGCTCGAGGTGCTCCAGCAGCGGCAGCAGCCGAGCCGCCGAGCGCACCCCGCGCTCCTGGCAGTCCGCCACGGTCGCCCGCAGCATCGGGAGCCGGTCGAGCAGCTGGATGCGCGGGTAGTCGAGCACCAGCGAGATGACCTGGTAGAGCTCGCGGGTCGCCTCGTCGACGCGCACGCCGGCGGTGCGCTCCCACGCCGGGGGCCGCGCCGGCCCGGTCGAGCCGACCGAGCCCGGCGGGGTGCCGAGGGCGTTCGCGTCCGGCTTCGGCGGCCGGCGCAACAGGGTCAGCGGGATCCTCACAGCGTCAACCCGTCCCGACGGTCGACCGGGTCGCCCATCTCGTCGGCGGTCTGCCGGCGCTTGGTCTCGGCGAAGGTCTGGATCGCGACCGGCACCGGCCCGCCGCGCCCGGAGTCCTGCCCGAACGGGCTGCCGCCGCCGTACTCCGACACCGCACACTCGGTCGCGAGTTCCTCGAGCCGGTGCGCGTCCTCGACGTGCGCCGTCGGGATGACGTAGCGCTCCTCGTACTTGGCCAGGGCGAGGAGGCGGTACATGTCGTAGACCTCTTCCTCGCTCATGCCGACCGCCTCGGCGATCTCGCCGCGCGGGTCCCGCCCGAGGTTGATGTCGCGCATGTAGGCGCGCATCGCCGCGAGCCGCTGGAGCACCTTGGTCACCACGGCCGAGTCGCCGGCCGTGAACAGCTCCGCGAGATAGCTCGTCGGGATCCGCAGCGACTCGATCGCCGCGAAGAGCACCTCGTGATCCTCCGCGTCGGCCGCGCCGGTCTTCGTCACCTCGTCGACGATCGGGCTCAGCGGTGGGATGTACCAGACCATCGGCATCGTCCGGTACTCCGGGTGCAGCGGCAGCGCCACCTCGAAGCGGTTGATGAGCGCCCACACCGGCGAGCGCTGCGCCGCCTCGATCCAGTCGCGATGGATGCCGGCCGCCTCCGCGGCGCGCACGACCTCCGGGTCGGAGGGGTCGAGGAAGCACTCGCGCTGCGCCTGGTAGAGGGCCTGGTCGTCGGGGTTGGCCGCCGCCTCGAGCACCTTGTCCGCGTCGTAGAGGACGAGCCCGATGTAGCGCAGCCGGCCGACACAGGTCTCCGAGCAGACCGTCGGAATGCCGACCTCGATCCGCGGGAAGCAGAACGTGCACTTCTCGGCCTTGCCGGTCCGGTGGTTGAAGTACACCTTCTTGTAGGGGCAGCCGGTGATGCACTGGCGCCAGCCGCGGCACGCGTCCTGGTCGACGAGCACGATGCCGTCTTCCTCGCGCTTGTAGATCGCCCCGCTCGGGCAACTCGCCGCGCACGCCGGGTTGAGGCAGTGCTCGCAGATCCGCGGCAGATAGAACATGAAGGTCTTCTCGAACTCGAGCTTCACGTCTTCGTTGATCTTGCGCAGGATCGGGTCGTCCTTGGTCAACGTCGGCGATCCGCCGAGGTTGTCGTCCCAGTTCGCCGACCACGTGATGTTCATCGGCTTACCGGAGATGAGCGAATACGGCCGGGCGACCGGCGTGTGCTCACCGAGCGGTGCCTTGATCAACGTGTCGTAGTCGTAGGTCCACGGCTCGTAGTAGTCCTGCATGCTCGGCAGCACCGGATTCGCGAAAATCTGCAGGAGCTTCTTGATCCGGCCACCGGCGCGCAGCTTGAGCCGCCCGTTCTTGCCGACGACCCAGCCGCCCTGCCAGCGATCCTGATCCTCATACGTGCGCGGATACCCCTGCCCGGGGCGCGTCTCCACGTTGTTCCACCAGACATACTCCGTGCCCGCACGGTTCGTCCACGCCTGCTTACAGGTAACGGAACAGGTATGACACCCAATACACTTGTCGAGGTTCATCACCATCGCCATTTGTGCCATCACGCGCATGTCATCGCTCCTGACTTCTCGATCATGCTCTTGGGCGCCTTCTGCGCTTTCGGGCCGCGGGGTAGTGGATATGCCCTCTTGGGCCAACCATCCGGAATTACTCGGCTAGCGCCTCGCAATTCCTCCCGCCAGACCCATCCACGGCCCGGCGAGGGCATATCCACTACCCCGCTCCCAGGTGCACACGTCGCCTGGTCGCTGGGCCCGCATGCCTCGGAAGCGGGCTCGACCTGCGCGGGGTGGGGGTGGGGGGCGATGTGCCAACCAGTCGAGCCCAACTTCAGCTGAGTGCCACCGTCGACGAGAAGCGGGACGGCTCGACGATGAAGACCGCCACGATCAAGACCGCCACGGCACAGTCCACGCGCACGAGGTGAGCCGCCTAAGAGACGTCGGTGGGCGCGGGGTGTTGTGTGCGGCGCCGTGGATGGGTCTGGCGGGAGGAACTGCGAGGCGCTAGCCGAGCAGTTCCGGATGGTTGGCGTAGCACACAACACCCCGCGCCCACCGACCCCCACGAGCCGCAAAGAAGAACAAGAAAAAGCCATCAGTACGTCACCGACTGGGACCGGCGACGAATCACAGTGACCTCGTCGCGTTGGTTGCCTGTCGGGCCGTAGTAGTTGAAGGCCCAGCTGATCTGCGCATAGCCACCCGCGACGTGCGAGGGCTTGAAGAGGATGCGGGTGATCGAGTTGTGGATGCCGCCGCGTTTGCCGGAGGCCTCGGCGATGGGGACGTCGACGGTGCGGTCCTGGGCGTGGTGCATGTAGACCAAGCCCTTGGGCATCCGCGAGGAGACGATCGCGCGGGAGGCGACGACACCATTGCGGTTGACCGCCTCGATCCAGTCGTTGTCGTTGATGCCGAGCTTCTCGGCGTCCTCGACGCTCATCCAGATGGCCTGTCCACCGCGAGCCAGGGACAACATGAGCAGGTTGTCCTGGTATTCGGAGTGGATCGACCACTTGTTGTGCGGGGTGAGGTAGCGGACCGTGAGGCCGAGTCCGTCGGCACCGGCCTCACCGAGGGCGGGCTCGCCGTAGAGGGCGGTCATGTCCAGCGGTGGGCGGAAGACGGGGAGGGATTCGCCCATCTCCTGGAGCCAGTCGTGGTCGATGTAGAACTGCTGGCGTCCGGTGAGGGTGTGCCAGGGCTTGAGCCGTTCGACGTTGACGACGAAGGGGCTGTAGCGGCGGCCGCCGTGCTCGGAGCCGGACCACTCCGGTGAGGTGATGACGGCCTGCGGCTGGACCTGGGTGTCCTTGAAGGTGATCTGGTGCCCGGCCTCGCCCTCGGAGAGGTCGGCGAACTTCATCCCGGTGCGGGCCTCGACCTGCTTCCAGCCTTCGGTCGCGAGGCGGCCGTTCGTCGTGCCGGACAGGTGGAGGATCGCCTCGCACATGTCGCGGTCACGGGCCAGCGACGGCTGCCCGGCACCCGCACCGCCGCGGACCGTGCCGTTGCGTCCGCGCAGGGTCTCGATGTCGGGAGTCGGGTCGAAGACGACACCCTTGGTCGCCATCCCGAGCTTGGCGGCGAGCGGCCCGATCGCGCCCCACTTCTGGCCGACGGCCGTGTAGTCGCGCTCGACGAGGACCATCTTCGGCATCGTCTTGCCCGGGATGGGCTCGCACTCCCCGTGTCCCCAGTCCTTGGCGATGCCGCGGGGGTAGGCGAGCTCGTCGGGCGTGTCGTGCTGCAGGGGCGCGATGACCATGTCGGTGCGGGTGCCCAGGTGCACGCGGGCGAGCTCGCTGAACTTCTCGGCGAGCGCGCCGAACGCGGCGTAGTCGCTGCGGGTCTGCCACGGCGGGTTGATCGCGGGGTTGAAGGAGTGCACGAAGGGGTGCATGTCGGTGCTGCTCAGGTCGTACTTCTCGTACCAGGTCGCGGCGGGGAGCACGAGGTCGGAGTAGAGCGTCGTGCTCGTCATCCGGAAGTCGAGGGTGAGCAGGAGGTCGAGCTTGCCCTCGGCATCCTCGGCCATCGCCTCCTCGCGCCAGATGACCTCACTGCCGCGGTGCCCCTCGGGGGCGACGGTGGCCCGCAGCGAACTGTCGGTGCCGAGCAGGATCTTGTTGAAGTACTCGTTGCCCTTGGAGCTCGAGCCGAGGAGGTTCGAGCGCCACACGGTCATGACCTTGGGGCTGTTGCCGGGACCGTCGGGGTCTTCGGCGACGAAGCGGATCGAGCCGTCCTTGAGGCCGCGGATCACGTATTCCTGCGGGGTGATTCCCTCGGCCTTCGCGGCGTCGACGTGATCGAGAATGTTCCCCGAGATCGTCGGGTAGCTCGGCATCCAGCCCATGCGGGCGGAGGAGGCGAGCAGGTCGGCGGGCGACTTGCCCTCGAACATGCCGGTGCCGGTCGCGGCGGCCATCGTCTCGGCGCCGTGGCTGTCGTAGCGCCACTGGCCGGTGTGCAGGTAGAAGAACGCGGCGGAGATGTTCTGCCGCGGGGGGCGCTGCCAGTCGAGCGCGAACGCCATCTGGCTGAAGCCGGTGTGCGGGCGGACCTTCTCCTGGCCGACGTAGTGCGCCCAGCCGCCGCCGTTCTTGCCCTGGCAGCCGGTGAGGGTCGTCAACGTGAGGAACGTGCGGTAGATCGTGTCGGAGTGGAACCAGTGGTTCGTGCCGGCACCCATGAGGATCATCGCGCGGCCGCCGGAATCGCGTGCGGTGCGGGCGAATTCGCGGGCGATGCGGATGCACTGGGCGGCGGGCACACCGGTGAAGGACTGCTGCCACTCCGGGGTGCCGACCTGCTCGGGGTCCTCGTAGGAGGTGGGCCAGCTGCCGGGCATGCCCTCGCGGCCGACGCCGTAGGCGGCGAGCAGCAGGTCGTAGACGGTGCAGACGGGGCGCCCGGCGACCTCGCGGACCGGCACGCCGCGCGTCATGATCCCGGCGTCACCACCGGCGACGTCGAAGCGCGGCAGCTCGACCTCGACGGCGTACGTCTCGTCGTTCTCGACGTCGAGGACGCTGGTCACGGGGTCGATGTCCTGCAGGTCGAGGTTCCAGCTGCCCATGCCCTCCTCGCCGTAGCGGAATCCCATCGAGCCGTTGGGCACGAGCGGTGCGCCGTCGCGACCCATGACGACAGTCTTGAAGTCGGAGTGCTCCGAGCTCGCCGCCGGGTGTGCCCAGTCGTTGTGCTGCAGGTCCTGCGCGGTGAGGAACTTGCCGGGCACGAAGCCGTCGCCGCGCCGGTCGAGCGTCACGAGGAAGGGCAGGTCGGTGTAGGTGCGGCAGTAGTCGAGGAACTCCGGCGTCTGCTGGTCGACGAAGAATTCCTTGAGGATGACGTGCCCCATCGCCAGCGCGAGGGCGGCGTCGGTGCCGGGGTGGATCGCGACCCACTCGTCGGCGAACTTCGCGTTGTCCGCGTAGTCCGGGCTGACCGTGACGATCTTCGTGCCGCGGTAGCGGACCTCGGCCATGAAGTGGGCGTCGGGCGTGCGCGTCACCGGCACGTTCGAGCCCCACATGACGAGGTAGGCCGCGTCCCACCAGTCGGCGGACTCGGGCACGTCGGTCTGATCGCCGAAGACCTGCGGGCTCGCCGGCGGCAGGTCGGCATACCAGTCGTAGAACGACAGCATCGTGCCGCCGAGCAGGGAGTAGAAGCGCGACCCGGCGGCGTAGCTCGCCATCGACATCGCGGGGATCGGGGTGAAGCCCGCGAGCCGGTCGGGGCCGTAGCGCTTGATCGTGTAGACGTGCGCGGCGGCCGCCATCTCGACGGCCTCCTCCCATGACGTACGCACGAGGCCACCCTTGCCGCGGGCCTGCTTGTAGCGCTTGGCCTTGGCCGGGTCCTCGACGATGCTCGCCCAGGCGAGGACCGGGTCGCCGTGCTCCTCCATCGCCTCGCGATACATCGTGAGCAGGACGCCGCGGGCGTAGGGGTAGCGGATCCGGGTCGGGCTGTAGGTGTACCAGGAGAACGCCGCGCCGCGCGGGCAGCCGCGGGGCTCGTACTCCGGGCGGTCGTCACCGACGCTCGGGTAGTCGGTCTGCTGGGCCTCCCACGTGATGATCCCGTCCTTGACGTAGACCTTCCACGAGCAGGAGCCGGTGCAGTTCACGCCGTGGGTGGAGCGGACGACCTTGTCGTGGCTCCAGCGATCCCGGTAGAAGGAGTCGGCACCGCGGCCGCCCTCCTTGGTGATCGTCCGCAGATCGGGCGAGATCGTGTCGCTGCGCTTGGTGAAGAAGCGGCCCATCCGTAGCACCGTGTCGGTCGCCGGCGAGTCGAGACCCGCGTGGGTATCCGCGGCCTGCGGTGTCGGACGGTCGGTCGCTGTACTCACGCGTGTCTCCTTCGATCGGCTTCGGCCAGGCAACCAGGTCGGCGGGTCCCGATGAGGTGACCAACGTCCCTGGGTTTAACACTGAGTTCGCCGCTTCAATCACATGGAGCTGCACGTCCCCGGGGTGGGAGTTCGGCGCGCCATGGTCGAGGCAAAAAGCCCTGACCTCGTAGATTTCTCAGTGGACCGGCTTGGGCAGCCTAGCCGGGTGCCCACGTGCGGTTGCCGAACAGGACAGGAACATTCACGCATGAACGACGCTCAGCCCCTGCAGCGGGAGGCCGCCGGCTCGGGCCGTGTGCTCACGATGTCGACGATCGGCTTCACCGTGATGTTCGCGGTGTGGATGATGTTCGGCATCCTGCAGAAGCCGATCCGCGCCGAGCTCGGGCTGAGCGAGGAGCAGTACTCCTGGATCCTCGCGGCCGCGATCCTCAACGGGTCGATGTGGCGGCTGCCGGCCGGGATCCTCGCCGACCGCCTCGGCGGCCGCAAGCTCATGGTCTTCCTCCTCGCGGCGAGCGCCGTGCCGACGTACTTCGTCTCCCAGGCGCACTCCTACCCGGCGCTGCTCGTCCTCGCCTTCCTCGTCGGCTTCGCCGGCAACTCCTTCTCCGTCGGCACCGCGTGGAACTCCGCGTGGTTCAGCCGCGGGCGGCAGGGCTTCGCGCTCGGCATCTTCGGCGCGGGCAACGTCGGCGCGTCGGTGACGAAGTTCATCGGCCCGCCCCTGATCGCCGCGACGACCGGCGTCACGTACTTCGGGGTCATCCAGGGCGGGTGGCGGCTCGTGCCGGTCATCTACGCCGTGCTGCTCGTCGTGCTCGCCGTCGCGACCCTGCTCGGCACGCCGCGCCACGACCGCAACCCCGGCGCCGGCAAGCCGCTGTCCCAGATGCTCGCGCCGCTGCGGCAGGTGCGCGTGTGGCGCTTCAGCCTCTACTACGTCGCGGTCTTCGGCGCCTACGTCGCGCTCTCCTCGACGCTGCCGGGCTACTACTCCGACACCTACGACGTGACTCTTGCGACGGCCGGGCTGCTCACGGCGACCTTCATCTTCCCGGCCTCGCTGCTGCGCCCGGTCGGCGGCGCGGCCGCGGACCGCTTCGGCGCCCGGCGGGTCATGTACGCGACGTTCGCGCTCATGCTCCTGACGACCGGCATCCTCATGATGCCGAACGGGCACATCGTCATCGCGCACAACGACGGCACCCAGACCCAGCACCTGGCCTACTCCCTGGGGCTCGTGCCGTTCGTCGTCCTCGTCTTCCTCCTCGGCTGCGCCATGGGCATCGGCAAGGCCGCGGTCTACAAGCACATCCCGGAGTACTTCCCCGACAACGTCGGCTCGGTCGGCGGTCTCGTCGGCACGCTCGGCGGACTCGGCGGCTTCTTCCTCCCGCCGCTCTTCGCCTACACCAAGGCGTGGTCCGGCTTCCCGACGAGCACGTTCTTCGTGCTCTTCCTCCTCACCCTGGTCTGCGCCGCGTGGATGCAGATCACCATCCTGCGGATGCACGAGAAGCACGCGCCGTCGATCTCGCGAGACATCGACGACGCGACGCCCTCGGGCGCCCCGCAAGCCGACAACGACGCG
>RRZU013052697.1_pt1 | contig 14169 bp, 16 predicted proteins | sample 2165561 | NCBI WGS metagenome assembly RRZU01 (sample SAMN10456909, study PRJNA506462) | wastewater metagenome | isolation source: wastewater sludge | place: USA: Moscow, Idaho
CTCTTTAAAATCAACTATACCCATAACATCACTTCCTTGAGAAGCAATCATATAGTATCTTCCAAAATCTTTTCCTTCGTCTTCATTTAAGAACGCATCATGAAGAATTTTACCAATGTTAGGAACATCTCCAACGATTGGAAAATCTGGTTTCGAATAGTCAATAATATAAACTCTTCCACCATCTTTTAATGCCATTGCAAAATAAGGACCATAAGGTGTATCAGCTAAAGAAGCAACTCTTGAAGATTCAATTTGACCATCAGGATTAATAACAGATGAAGTATCATATACTTTTAAAGGTTCTAAAGTCATAGCATCACATAAAACAGCCCCACCTGGAGTATAGTTACCAGCAATTACATATTTTCCATCAGGAGATACTGCTAACCCTCTTGATTCATATCCAACTTGTACAGATGCAATCGCAGGTTGACCAGGTGCTGCAATGTCAAACATTGTAAGTCTTCCAGATCTTGAAATAGAGTAAGCATATCTTGGGTTTGCTTTATTTGTAACAGTAACATGAACAGCAAATCCAGCTTTATGTCTAGATAAAACTTTTCCATTTGTACTATCAATAAAGTCAACTAAAGAAGCATCTCTTTCTGTTGCAAATGTAACGTCAAGTACTGATTTAGTATCAACTGCATTTGGATATTTTTTAGCTAATTCTTCTCTATCTGCTAATTTTGTCCAAGTACCTTTAATTTCATCTAAATCTAGTTTAAAGTTTGTATTATCTTTCCAATCCATTAACCAGTCAACCATACCATCAGCATCATCTTTGCTAAACATATGATCCCATTTTGGCATTGCTGTATTTTGCATACCATTCATAATAGCATCTCTTAATACATGTCTTTCTTGTTTCTTTAAAGCATCTGGTCTTAAATCAGAACCAACTCCACCCTGATGGATAGGACCGTGACATCCTTGACACTCTTTTTCATACACATTTGCAAAATTCATTGTTGAACTTCCCGCAAATAAAGAACTTGCCGCTAATACTGAACACGCTGTTAAACTTAATACTCTACCTAATTTCATAATGTCTCCCTTACCTTTTTTTAATGTAAATTCATACCTTATTACCTATAAATAGTCTCTTTAAAACACCACAGTTTGGCTATTTATTCCTACCTACCTGAATCAAGAGCCTTAGCTCTTAATTCTTATTTTTGTTCGTCTTCTAATCTTTTTTTCTCTTGTTTATAAATCCAAAACATTGGAAGTACAATAAACGTGTGAAGAAATAAAGTTAATGTTAATGGACCTTGATTTAATGTTGCAAAAAAACTAGGTACCAAATCTGTCATTGGTTCAAACATAATATTCTCCTTATTTTTCGTGAATTGGATTTTTTGAAGTAGTTAATAAATCTTTAACTAAATATATAAATCCAACAAATGTCATAATCCCAGTTGCAAGTCTCCATCCTAGACCTTGAACAAACCATACCATATCTTGAGATACAAAGAACGCTTCCCAAGTTGCTCCCATTTGAGCTCTTTCAACTAGTACTTGACCATATCCAGCTATTGTTAAAGAAACAGTCATACCTAAAACACCAAATGTGATTAAGAAAATTGCCATTTTAGAATCAAATGTTGCTTTCATAACTTTAATACCATTTTTACCTTGTACACCCATATAGAACATACCGATTAGAATAGTAGCATAAGCTCCAAAAAATGCTAAGTGACCATGTGCAGATGTAAACTGCGTACCATGAGTATAAATATTTACTTGTGGTAATGTGTGGAAGAATCCCCAAACACCAGCACCTAGGAAGTTACCAAAAGCATTTGTTACAAACCAAGCAAAAGCAGGAGAGTTATTCATAACTTTTGCATCTGAATGACCTTCACCTTCTTTAATTCCAGTTTCTTTTCCCCAGTCATAAACAACGTGAACAAACATAGCAATTAAAGGAACAGGCTCAAGTGCTGAGAATAATGCTCCAATTTCCCACCAGTACTCAGGAGTACCAATCCAGAAATAGTGATGTCCAAGACCTAAGATTCCAGAACCAAATAACATTGAAACTTCAATCCATAGCCACATTTCAACTACTTCTCTTCTAGCACCAATGATTTTAATTAATCCATAAGATAATAAACAACCAACAAATACTTCCCAAGTTGCTTCTACCCATAAGTGAATTACCCACCACCACCAGTATTGATCAACAGAAATATTATCTGTCCAGAACATACCTGCTAAATATAAACCAGCAAGGGCTAAAACGTCAGCCATTAATACTGTAACAATACCTGTTTGCTTACCTTTCATTGCAGTAGCAAAAAGATTGAAAACAAATACTAAAACAACAACAACAATACCAATATCAGCCCATCTTGGAGCTTCAATATATTCTCTACCTTCATTAATTAACCAAATAGTTGATTCAGTAGCAGGTCCAACTTGAACTAAGATATAAACTAAAACAACAACAGTAACAGCAGCTGTTAAAACATAAAATCCTAATTTAGCTAATTTGATTCCAACTGTTTCAATACCTGTTTCTTCAGGTAATAAATAGTAAACAGAACCAATCATTGCATATAACATCCAAACAACTAAAGCATTAATATGCACCATTCTAGCTACAGAGAAATCAAAGATTTCAAAAAGAAAACTTGGATATAAAAACTGAGTAGCAGCAATAAGACCCATTACTAACTGAGCACCAAATAAAATAGCCGCAACTGTAAAATAGTTAATCGCTAATTTTTGAGATTCAAATTTTAGATTATTTACCATGAATTGCTCCTGTTACACCATCTGTTGACATTCTTGCAAAGTTTCTTGGGAAACCATTTGTATCAATTGATGACATATGTTTTAAAAATGCTACAAGCCCCATAGCTTCTTTTTCTGTAATACCAAGATTTGGCATCATTCTTTGATGTGTTGGGTATTGTGATGGATTTTGTAAAAATTTAGACATAGCTTCTTCTTTCGTAGCAGAATTAGTCATTCCTAAATATGAACCATTTGGTCCCCATGCTGGATCTAACCAAGATTTAGTTAAATCTGGAGCATAATAAGCACCATTTCCAAGTAATGTATGACAATTCATACAGTTTTTAGCTTGAGAACCTAATTTACCTAAGTGTAGAAGTTCTGCAGCTTCTTCTTCAGTCCAATCATCTCTACCAAAAAATTTCTCTTTTTCACCAATAACTGGCACCTCATGACCTCTTTTTGTATCCATTTCGTAAGTAATTTTATAATTAATTACCGTTGGACCTGGTACTCTTTTTGTAACACCAGCCTTAAGATCTGCATCTGTCCCCATACTAATTTGACCCATTGAATCAAATGTTAACCAAATTAGTAATATTGAAGCAAAACCAGTTACCCACGCAGCTGATCTTCTCCAAAATGGAATACTAGTCCATACTGAAACAACTTTTTTTGACACCTGTTCCTCCTAAAATTTATTGTTCATATCTTTGTTCAGATCTTATATTCAAATAATAATATAAGTGTGGAAGAATCAAATAACACACCATTGTTACCATTAAAGCTTTAATAGTAAAATCATTACTTTGAATTTTGTCTGCAACAAAATACATACAATATGTTTGTAAAGCCCAAAAAATGTATGCAAAAGGCATATACACTTTTTTTAATCTTTCCATTTTTACTAGCGTATAAATAGCTACATAAAACAGTCCAAACAGTAAAACAAAAGATGAAGATAAAAAGATAGGTAAGAAATCGTCAAGGGCAATTTCAGGTCTTATGATTAAGATAGGTTCCATTTTTTTCTCCTTTTTTTGTTCATACTAGAACTATGGAAAAATTTTAGTCTAAACCTTAGAAGAAAAAAATGATATATATCAATATTGAAAGAAGTATAAAGAGTATTTAGAAAATAGGAGCCTAAATAGGAAAAATCTTATTTAGGTTTGCAAGAATTAAGTAATTTATCAAGCTCATTTTTTAAATCTTGTAGTTTTTTAGTGGTTTTAATTAAGTCTTCTTGTGTTTGAATAACTATACCTTCGCTTTTATCAATTTGTCTTGATACTTCAGCTGAATTATTCAATTCATGAATGATTGTATTAAATTCATCATTTATCTCTTCAAGTTTAATTGAAGCATTTTTTGATTGTTCTACTGCGTTTGCTGAGTACGTCATTGCTGAGTTTATTTTATTTATAAAACAGTTTATTGTATCAGTTGCTTCTTCTATTTCTTTTTCAGCTTCAATTTTTATAGGTTCAAGGATTTGGTTATCTGAATTCTCTGCAAGTTTTTTTGAGTATTCAAAGAATTTCTTTACATTTGCTTCCATGGCTTTTAGTTGAGAAAAACTATAGATTATTAAAAGAAGGATAATAATAGTAAATGAATATTGAATAGATCTTATATAGTCAGTCTTTTTTTCATTATAAACTGTATACATAGATACTAGAATATCAACTTCATTTAACAGGGTATTATTTGTTTTATAAATGGAATGAACAGTGTTTTTTAAAAGATCTTCATTTGATAAATCTCTTTTAATAGTAATCTCTTTAAATTTACTTATATTTGAATAAAAATTATTCCATAATATTTCAACTTTAGAAATTTGATTTGCAATTTCATCATTTGGTGCACTAAACACACCTATTAAATCATTTCCATTTTTTAGTGAGTTAAGATTATAAATAAATTCAATAGTAGCTTCATCTAGTTCATTTTGTGATTCATTATTATGATAAAGATAAAATATATTTTTAGCAATTTTTTGAGTTAACATTCTTTGCTTTCCAGCTATATTTATAACAAGAGAATCTTTTTTATTTTTTTCATTTAAGTAAATAGTTGAAATAATAATACTAATCATTAAAATAATGAAAAATATACCTATTGATTTGATTTTATTGCTTATTGTATTTTCTTTCATACTCCAACTCCTTTAAAAATCGAAATTAACGCATCTTTATTGATAATTATTACATCACCATTTTCCACTAGGATTACACCATTTCTTGTTAATCTTTTTAAAACTCTTGAAAGAGTCTCCGGTTGGATATGAAGCATAAATGATACCTCTTGTCTTTTTAACTTATTAAACATATCTACATCTTGGTTTAACATAAAAGCAACTTTTGCAGTTGCATCAAAAACTAATTCCCTATTAACAATACATTGTAATTGATGAGTTTTTTCTAAAAGAATTTCTAACAATTCCATAGTTAAAATATTTTTTGATAAAAAATGTTCTTTGAATTTATCAAAATTTATTGATAAAATTGTTGAATCTTCTATAATTTCTGCATTTGAAAAACAGTAAATTTCATTCTGTTTTATAGAAGTTAATTCACTAATCATAGAGTTTTTATAAATATGGTATAAGAAGATTTCATTATCAAACTTATCAATTTTATATATCTTTATTAGACCATCAACTAGGAATAAAAGATTGTTGTTCTCGTCGCTTTCATAATATAAAATTGAATTACTTGAGTATGTAGATTCACTAGAAATTGATGCTATTAAATCAATTTGTTCATCATTTAGATTATTAAAAAAACTTATTTTTCTAATGCTTTGCTGAATAGACACGGCTCTCCTTAGTAATTGTTTTATTTAAGCAATTGTATATTATGCTTGTAGAAATATAAATTAAACGATAGAAATAAGGTAAATTAATGAGCTTTAAAAAATATATAAAAGCAGTTGGAACAGGGCCTAAGGGTAATAGAGAATTAGAAGAATCTGAAGTAATAGATGCAATTGAAGCTATTTTAGAAAATAGAGTTACACAAGCGCAAATTGGGGCATTTTTAATTGGATGGCGAACAAAACTTGAAACAGATGGTGAATTAACGGCAGCTGTAAAAGCTTTAAAAAAATATATGAAATTTTCAAAAGTAGAAAATTCACTAGAACTTGGATATTCTTTTGATGGAAGAGTAAATAATCCATTTTTATTTCCACTTTATGAAGAAATCTTAAAAAATTTCCATGAAAAAAATAAAGATATCACACCTTTACATCTGGTGATTTCAGGAGATTTAGTTCAACCTGCAAAAAATGGACTAACTACAAAAGAAATTTTTGACTCGCTTGACGTGGGTCAATATGTGCACTATTTTGATAGGGTAGAATACTTGAAAGAGTTAAGTTTATTAACACCACTTAGACATGAGCTTGGATTAAGAACAGTTTTTAATACTGTTGAAAAACTTTTAAATCCAGGATTAAGTGAATACGGTGTTACAACGGCTTTTCATAAACCATATGTGAAAAAATATTTAACAATGTTTAAAGAATACTACAAAGAAGTTTTAGTAGTAAAAGCAGCTGAGGGAAGTCCTGAAGTTTTTGGAAATGGTAAGTATTGGAAAGAAGTAGATGGAGAAATTACAGAAGTTTCATTTTCAATAAATGATTTTGGTATCACATATGATAAAACTTATGAAGATATCTCTTTAGAAGAAGCTTTAGAAATAGTTAAAAATCCATCTGATGAGGTTTTAAAACTAGCAAAATTTAATATTGCCTTATATTTAGTATTTGCATCTCGTGTAGATACTTTAGAAGATGCTTGGAAAAGGTTAAATTAATTTTACCTTTTTAAGTTAGGTTATACTATTCTAAGAGCTATAAAAAATAGGAATAAAATATGTTAATAGATGGATTTGGAAGAAAACACGATTACTTAAGAGTTTCAGTTACTGAAAGATGTAATTTTAGATGCCAGTATTGTATGCCTGAAAAACCTTTTTCATGGGTACCAAAAGAGAATTTACTTTCTTATGAAGATTTATTTAAATTTATAAGTGCTTCAATAGATGAAGGTATAAAAAAAGTTAGAATTACAGGTGGTGAACCTCTTTTAAGAGAAGGTTTAGATGTATTTGTAAAAATGATTTTTGATTATAAAAATGATATTGATTTAGCTTTGACTACAAATGGATTTTTACTACCAAAAGCAGCTCAAAAATTAAAAGATGCAGGTTTAAAAAGAATTAATATTTCATTAGATTCTTTAAACCCTGCAACTGCTGCTAAAATTGCTCAAAAAGATGTTTTATCTACAGTTTTAGAAGGAATTCAAGCAGCAGATACAGCTGGTCTTAAAATCAAAATAAACTGTGTTCCAATTAAAGGAATAAATGACGTTGATGTTGTAGAAGTTTTAGATTTTTGTAAAGAAAAAGGTTATGTTGTTAGATTTATCGAATTTATGGAAAACCACCATGCAAAAGATGGTGCAAAAGGATTAAATTCAGATGAAATAAAAGCCTTAGTTGCTAAAAAATATCCAAACTTTAAAGCAGTCCCAAGGGATACTAGCTCACCTGCTCAATATTATGAGCTTGAAGATGGATTTCAATTTGGAATTATTGAACCACATAAAGATGATTTTTGTGCTGCTTGTAATCGAATTAGATTAACAGCAGAAGGGTTTTTAATACCTTGTTTATATTTTGAAGATGCAATGAGTATAAAAGATGCTATTCAAAATAATAACGTAGATGAAGCGGTTGCAATATTGAAAAAAGTATTAGCTGGAAAACCAGAGAAAAACAAATGGTCAGTGCAAGATGATAATGAAGTTTCATCAAGAGCATTTTATCAAACAGGGGGATGAGTTCCCTTGTTATGGACTTATTACTTAAGATTAATAAAACATTAACTTTCTATTGGATAGCATTCGCAAATTATAATATAAGACTTTTAACTTAATATAATTTAATTTTTTATTAGGAGTTATTGTTATGAGTGTTGATTTAATAATGCAAAATATTCTTAACCCGCCAATATTATTCTTTTTTTTAGGAATGCTGGCAGTATTTTTAAAATCTGATTTATCTATTCCTCAACCACTACCTAAATTCTTTTCCCTTTATCTTTTAATCGCTATTGGTTTACATGGTGGATATGAATTATCTAAAAGTGGTTTAACACTTGATGTTATGAAAGCTTTATTATTAGCTGTATTTATGGCTATGATAGTGCCTATTTATAGTTTTTTCATTCTAAAAATAAAACTTGATGTCCATAATGCAATTGCAGTTGCTGCAACTTATGGTTCAATTTCTGCTGTTACTTTTATAACAGGAATTACTTATTTACAATCTTTAGGTGTTGAATATGGTGGATATATGGTAGCAGCCATGACACTTATGGAATCACCTGCTATTATCATAGCTTTAGTATTTGTTGCAATTTTTTCTAAAAAAGATAGCACAAAAGATAATGCTAAAAATGAGCCAAGTCATACCTCTTGGAAAGAAATACTAAGAGAAGCTTTTTTAAATCCTTCAGTATTTTTATTAATGGGAGCCTTGTTAATAGGAATTTTAACAGGTGACAAAGGTTGGACTTCAATGGAGCCATTATTTGGAGCTTTATTTAAAGGAATGTTAGCCTTTTTCTTACTTGATATGGGACTTGTTGCTGCAAAAAGAATATATGAACTTAAAAAACTAGGTTCCTTTTTAATATTTTTTGCAATATTAATGCCTATATTTAATGCAAGTATTGCAATGATGCTTGCATATTTCTTTGGTTTATCAAAAGGAGATGCATTTTTACTAGCACTTTTAAGTGGAAGTGCTTCATATATTGCAGTTCCTGCAGCCATGAGACTATCTGTTCCTGAAGCAAATCCAAGTATTTACCTACCTCTAAGTCTTGCAATTACCTTTCCATTTAATATATCATTGGGAATACCGTTGTACTACTTTGTAATCAATAGTTTATGGAGTTAATATGAAAAATATGAAAAAAATAGAGATTATTATCGAATCAATTTATCTAAATAGATTAATTGAATTATTTGATAGAAAAGAAATTACAGGTTATACAATAATAAGAGATGTTGAAGGAAAAGGTATAACGGGAATAAAATCAGCAGATGAAATAACTGACGTATTTTCAAATAATTATGTTTTCACAGTATGTGATGAAGATAAACTAATGAATATAGTTGAAGATATTAGAAGATTTATAAAAAAGTATGGCGGAAGATGTATTGTTTCTGATGTTTCATGGGTTTTATAATTTTAATGCAAAATATTTTAGAGGAGAAATTTATATATGAATAAAACTTTTAATTATTCTACTATGAAAGTAGGAATAATAGGAGGTGGACAATTAGGTAAGATTATGGCTCAAAAAGCTAAAAAAATGGGATTTCATGTAACTATACTAGATCCTACACCTAATTGCCCAGCTGCACAAGTTTCTGATAAACAAATAATTGGTGGTTTTCATGATCCAGAGAAACTAGCCCAATTAGTAAATGAAAATGATGTTACAACTTTTGAGTTAGAGCATGTTGATACTAGCATTTTGAAAAAAATGTTTGATGAGGGAAAAAATATTTATCCATCACCATATTTAATAGAACTAATTCAAGATAAATATAAACAAAAAGAGTTATTAGATAAAAAAGGTATTCCAGTACCTGCTTATAAAAAAGTTGATACAAAAGCTTGCCTTGAGAGTTTTGGTTTTCCTGTTATTCAAAAAGCTAGAAAAGGTGGATATGATGGGAAAGGTGTTGTTTTATTAAAAACAAAAGATGACTTATCAAAAGCTATTGAAGCTGAATCTTTTATTGAAGAGTTAGTTGATATTCAAAAAGAAATAGCTGTAATGGTTGCTAGAAACATTGAAGGTGAAATTTCTTGTTATCCAGTTGTTGAAATGCTTTTTGATGAAAGAGTTAATATCTGCGATATTGTAATTGCACCTGCGCGAATAGAAGAGAGTCTTAGAAAAGAAATAGAAGATATTTCTATAAAATGTATTGAAGCTTTAGATGGTGTAGGAATTTTTGGAGTTGAATTATTTTTAACAAAAGATAATAAAATCTTAGTAAATGAAATAGCACCAAGACCTCATAACTCAGGACACTATACAATTGAATCATGCTTAACTTCACAATTTGAACAATTAATTAGAGCAGTTACAAACTTACCATTAGGTTCAACAAAATTAATATCTCCTTCTGCTATGGTTAATCTTCTTGGAGAAGAGGGATATAACGGTGAGCCTGTTATTGAAGGAATTCATGAAGTACTGGAAATTCCAGGATTATCTTTTCATTTTTATGGTAAAAAAGAAACTTCACCATTTAGAAAAATGGGACATATAACAGTTTTAGATGAGAGTTTAGAAGAAGCATTAAAAAAAGCGCAAATAGCAAAAGAAATTTTAAAAGTAAAAGGGAGTGTAAAATTATGAAAAAGCCATTAGTTGGGATTATTATGGGGAGTGATTCAGATCTTCCTATTATGCAAGAAGCCGCAAAAATTTTAGAATTTTTTGAAATCGAATTTGAAGTTACAGTTGTATCAGCACATAGAACGCCAGAGCGATTATTTAAGTATTCAAAAGAGGCTGAAAAAAGAGGAATTAGAGTTATAATCGCTGGAGCAGGAGGTGCAGCTCACTTACCTGGTATGGTAGCATCAATTACACCACTGCCAGTTATTGGAGTTCCTGTAAAATCTGCATCTTTAGAAGGAATGGATTCTTTATTATCAATAGTTCAAATGCCAGGAGGAATTCCAGTTGCAACAGTTGCTATTAATGGAGCAAAAAATGCAGGAATTTTAGCAGCAGAAATTTTAGGTGTAAAATATAAAGAAATAAGACAAAAAATAAAAGCCTTTAAAAAAGAGTTAAGAGCAGAAGTAGAGCAAAAAGCAGAAAATTTAGAGAATTTAGAGTACAAAGAATATTTAAAAATAATGGCAAAAAAATAAATAAAAGATAGCTTATTTAAACAAATATAAAGCAATTTTTAACTAAAATTCGCATCCACTTTATCTTAAGTGAGAATAACATATACCTATTAGGAGGTCAACATGGCTTTAGATCAGGAAGTAAAAGCAGCTTTAGTAGCAAAATTCGGTAAAAAAGAGGGTGATACTGGTTCATCAGAAGTTCAAATTGCATTATTAACAGAGCAAATTAAAATATTAACAGAACACTTAAAAGTTTTCAAAAAAGACCATTCATCAAGATTAGGTCTATTAAAAATGGTTGGTAAAAGAAAAAGATTATTAAAATACTTAAGAGCAAAAGATTATGCTTCTTTCGTAGAATTAGTAGCTACATTAGGAATCAGAGCTAAATAATTTTAGTTTTCCTAGTTTTAGAAAAAGGGTCACAGTTTATGCTGTGACCCTTTTTTTTTGATTAAAAATTCCAATTAATCCATTTTAATAACGAATATTAATAATAGTTCTTGTAGAATATAAACAAAAATTGGAAAAATATAATATGTTATTAACAAAAAAGAGTGAATATGCTTTATTATCTTTGATTTCAATTGCTAAAAGCAGTGAACCAAAGAATGTAGATGAGTTATCAAGAGAACTAAATATTTCAAAATCATTTTTAGCAAAAATTATGCAAAATCTAGCAAAACAAAATCTTGTTATATCTCACAGAGGTGTAAATGGAGGATTTGCTTTAAATAAATCTTGGGAAAATATTACAATCTTAGAAATTGTAGTTGCAGCAGAAGAGAAAACACCATCTGTTTTTGAGTGCTCACCTTCACCTGATAATTGTCCAAATCAAGTGGCTATGCTTTGTACTATTTGGCCATTATTAAATAATTTGCAACTAAAAATTAATGATTTCTTAGAAAAATTAACTTTAAAAGATATAGCTTAATGAAATTGTTTCATATTTCCCATACGGATCTAGATGGATATGGTTGTCAATTAATCACAAAAGAGTATTTTAAAGAAGGTTCTTTTTATAATGCAAATTATGGAATAGAAGTTAAATTAACAGTAAAAAAAGTATTAGAAGAAATTCTTGACTTCAAAGAAGAAGAAATTCTTTTTTTAATAAGTGATTTAAATTTAACATTTCAAGAATCAAAAGATTTGGATAAAGATATTTCAAAACTAATTGAAGATGGATATAAAATTAAACTTCAATTGTTAGATCATCATATCAGTGGTAAAAAAAGTGCGGATGCATTTTATTGGTATTATTTAGATGATAAAAGATGTGCTACTAAAATAGTATATGATTATATGTTTGAAGAATATGATGGTTTTGATTTTACTGTTTCTTCATGGCTAGAACCTTTAGTAAATACAATAAATGCTGTTGATATTTGGCTTGATTATGATATTAAGAATTTTGAGTTTGGAAAAGTTGTGATGTCTATGATTTCAAAAGTTAGAGAAGTGAATAGTATTTTATTTGCAGATTTAAATAGAGAATTTAGATTATATTTATTAAAAGAATCTGCAAAATTTTTAGATCAAATTGATGGACATATAAAACTTGATAATGAAGTTCATTTTCTAAAAAAAGAGTTTTTAAAATTAGATCATAAAGATGATACTTTAGATAACTTATCAGCTTCATACTTAGTAAAATCTTTAATTGATGTAAAAGATGATTTAACAGTGGTTTTTAATGGTCACAAAGGACTTTTAACATATTGTTTAGGTTCAATATCAATTCCTGCAAATGCATTTTTAAAAGCAAATACTGATTATGATTTTTTTATAGATGTTAATAAAAAAGGAAATGCTTCATTTAGAGCAGATGGAAAAGTTGATGTTTCACTAATGGCTGCAAAAATTGCAGCTGGGGGAGGACATGTAAATGCAAGTGGTGGAAGATTTGAAGATTTTAAAGAAAGCATTGATTACAATGAAGTAAAAAACTATGTGCAAAATAAATTAGATAAAATCTAATTTATTTTTATATATAAAATCTTACTCAACTTTCGCACATAAAACCAAGTTGCTTTTTGGTATGAATGCGTAAAACATTGATAATAAGCTCTAAATCTTTATTTCTCTTGACAATTTCTGTAGTTTGGAGCAAGTTTTCTAATATTTTTAGGAATAGTTCCATTGAAATAGCAAGGGTTTCAAGCTGACACTCTAAGTCTTTGAATAAGTTTCCTAAAGTTTGTGGTTCATTATTGATACGATTGATATAGCTTGTTAAATTGTATGCAAGGAATGATAGAGTGATTCTAGCTATTAGGGCTTCATAAATGCGGTTTTCCTCTTTACCGAATTGAAAGTATTCCCTTAGGTCTTTATATCCTTGCTCAATATTCCACCGTTTTTTGTATGTATTTATAATCTCTAAATCTGATAAATGTATATTGGTTGAAAATATTGGTATTAGATTTTCTTTGGTTCTTATAAATACAATCTTTACTCTTCCAAGTGTTTTATGTGTAGTGATAGTTGAAACATAGGAGTATTTGATGGAATTATAGTTACCAAGTTTTGAAGTTTTATTTTGTTTTTCATGATTATATAGAGCTTCAAGTGTTTTATATTTCCCACTAAACTGCCAGATTCTATTGCTTTTTGCAACCCTTGCAATCGTATCCAAACCATTATCTCTAACCTCTTTGATAAAATTTGGTTTTGCATACCAGCTATCGACAAGTAGATAGTCTGCATATATTCCTGAACTTAAAGCTCGTTTTAGCATATTTATTGCTTGGATATTTTTACCGTTTCTCCCTTCAATTCTTCGTTTATAGGCATTGCTTCTATGGTGATATTTATTATCAATAGAATCTATAATTTGATTTTTATTATAGTTCATGGAAAAATCTAGCATCATATCGGTATGAGTATCACTATAGTTTAGTGATACAATATTTAAACCCTTAACTACTCTTTTATCTTTATTGCTCCATAAATTCTTACAACTGCCTTCTATATATTTTCCACGCTTAATTTCAACTGTGTCATCAATGATAAATACTTTTGTATCAGTTGGCTTTTGCAATGATGAAAGTTTATTGATTAAGTTCACGGATGTGAGCAACAATAATTTTCTCCAGTTGTATTTACTATTTTTTAGTAATCTATAATAAACATCTTTCTTAAAACTGTCATTACTATATTTCATAAAGGATGAGATCTTTTTATTAATAAGGAACATATATAAAAATTGTAAGATCACCATATACGGCGGCACACCTACATCACGCTTGATAAAATTACTTTGTTTTAAAATACTGCTAAAATTTATATCTCTTAAAACTAAAACTATAGGATTCTTTAACACACTCTTCATAGCAGTTTCGATAAAATTGTCAATACCCATAAAAAGCCCTTATATATTAATGTTTGTGGTGAACAATTATAGCTAAAAGTGTCTATTTATGGGGTTTAATGAAGCTTTTGAATATAGTGA
>RRZU010186337.1_pt1 | contig 14167 bp, 8 predicted proteins | sample 2165561 | NCBI WGS metagenome assembly RRZU01 (sample SAMN10456909, study PRJNA506462) | wastewater metagenome | isolation source: wastewater sludge | place: USA: Moscow, Idaho
CCGATCGACCGTGCGCACCTGCGACCGGCGCGCCGCGGACGCCTCGGCGGACGCCTGCTCTTCGGCGGCGGCAACCAGCCGGGCGCGCAGCATGCGCATCGCCGACTCTTTGTTCTGCAACTGCGAGCGCTCGTTCTGGCAGCTGACCACGATGCCGGTGGGCAGGTGCGTGATGCGGACCGCCGAGTCGGTGGTGTTGACGCCCTGACCGCCGGGCCCGGAGCTTCGGTAGACGTCGATGCGCAGGTCGTCGGGGTCGATCTCGACCTCGGTCTCTTCGGCGTCGGGCATCACCAGCACGCCGGCCGCGGAGGTGTGCACGCGGCCCTGGGTCTCGGTCACCGGCACCCGCTGCACCCGGTGGACGCCGCCTTCGAACTTGAGCACGCCGTAGGGAAAGTTGTCCGGGTCGTTGCCCTTGGCCTTGATCGCCACCGTGATCGACTTGTAGCCGCCCAGATCGGTCTCTTGGCTGTCGAGCACCTCGACGCTCCAGCCGCGGGTTTCGGCGTAACGCGTGTACATGCGGAACAGGTCGCCGGCGAACAGCGCGGACTCTTCGCCGCCCTCGCCGGATTTGATCTCGAGCAGTGCATCGGAGCTGTCGTGCGGATCGCGCGGGGCGAGCAGCGCGGTGAGCCGGTCGGTGACCTGCTCGAGTCGTGCGGCCAGGGCGTCCGCTTCGGCGGCGAAGGACGGGTCGTCGGCGCCCAGTTCGCGGGCGGCGTCCAGGTCGCCGGTGAGCTGGTCGAACTCGCCCAGGCCCTTCACGATCGGGGTCAACTCGGCGTAGCGGCGCCCGATTCGGCGGGCCAGGGTCAGGTCGGAGTGGGTCGCGGGGTCGGAGAGCCGGCGCTCGAGGTCGGCGAACTCGGCGCGTAGCGAGTCGGCTGCTTCGAACATCGCCTCTCCCTTCGGGCTCGCGGGTCTGGACGGTGCGGGGCTCGGCCCATCGGTGGGTCGCGGCGAGCCCCACTCATGACGAAGCGCCGGAGCCCGACGGGCCCCGGCGCTCGCGCGGGCTACTTCTTCTTGGCCGGCTGCTTGGCGTAGCGGCGCTCGAACCGGGCCACGCGGCCGCCGGTGTCGAGAATCTTCTGCTTGCCGGTGTAGAACGGGTGGCAGGCCGCACAGACCTCGGCGTGGATCACGCCGTTCTTGGCGGTGCTGCGGGTGGTGAACGTGTTGCCGCAGGTGCAGGTCACCTCGGTCACGTTGTAGTCGGGATGGATTCCCTGCTTCATGGTGAGATCTCCTTAGTTGTGCCGGGTCGCCCTGATCTGAAGCGGGTCGAAACCCGATGGCGTGAACCGGCAACGAGACGTCCATTCTGCCCGATCGGGCTGGACATGAGCAAAACGCGGACGGGTGGTGGTTCATTCCCGGCCCGTCATTACTGCCCGTCATCCCGGCGACCAGCGGGATCTCACCCCCCTGCCCGGAGTCTCAGCCCACCCCGGGATCACGACCGGCCCTTTCAGTTAGGGTCGTCGCCATGGGCCACGTGGAACTGTCGGGGGTCGGTTACGACCTGCCGGACGGACGTCCGCTGCTTACCGACGTGTCCTTCCGGGTGGGCGACGGCGCGATCGTCGCCCTCGTCGGCGCCAACGGCTCGGGCAAGACCACCCTGCTGCGGATCGTCGCCGGCGACCTCACCCCTACCGAGGGCAGCATCTCGCGCTCCGGCGGGCTGGGCGTGATGCGGCAGTTCATCGGCAGCATTCGCGACCACAGCACCGTCCGCGACCTGCTGTTCTCGCTCTCTCCCACCCGGATCGCGGACGCCTCGGCCGCGGTGGATCGGCTCGAACTGCAACTGATGGACGACGACTCCGAGCGGGTCCAGTTGGCGTACGCGCACGCGCTCACCGAGTACGCCGACGCCGGCGGCTACGACCAGGAGGTGGTCTTCGACGCCTGCTGTGCGGCCGCGCTGGGCATCGGCTACGACGCGGCGAAGTGGCGTGAGGTCAACACCCTCTCCGGCGGCGAGCAGAAGCGGCTCGCCCTGGAGGTGCTGCTGCGCGGCCCGGACGAGGTGCTGCTGCTCGACGAACCCGACAACTACCTCGACGTGCCCGGCAAACGGTGGCTCGAGGATCAGTTGCGGGCCACTCAGAAGACCGTGCTGCTGGTCAGTCACGACCGCGCACTGCTGGCCCGGGCGGCCACCCGGATCGCCGCGATCGAACTCGGGGCCGCGGGTAACACGGTGTGGGTGCACGGTCGCGGATTCGCCACCTTCGCCAAGGCGCGACAGGAGCGCTTCGCCCGGTTCGAGGAACTACGCAGACGTTGGGACGAGCAGCACGCCAAGCTGCGCGAGCTGATGCTGATGTACAAGAACAAGGCGGCCTTCAACTCCGACATGGCGTCGCGTTATCAGGCCGCGGTCACCCGCCTGGCCAAGTTCGAGGAGGCCGGGCCACCGCAGGCGGTCCCACTGCGCCAGCAGGTGTCGATGCGCCTGTCCGGCGGACGCACCGGTCGCCGCGCGGTGGTCGTCGAGCAGTTGGAGCTGACCGGGCTGATGAAGCCGTTCGACGCCGAGATCTGGTTCGGGGACCGGGTGGCGGTGCTGGGCTCGAACGGCTCCGGCAAGTCGCACTTCCTTCGGCTGCTGGCCCGCGGCGGGTCATCGCCGGAGCCTGGGAACACCTCGGTCGACCACGCCCTGATCGACCCCGTCCGGTTCACCGGCGTGGCCCGGTTGGGGGCACGGGTGCGTCCGGGCCTGTTCGCGCAGACCCACGCCCACCCCGAGTTGATCGGTCGCACCCTGATCGAGATCCTGCACCGGGGTGACGACCACCGCGACGGCATGGGACGCGAGGCCGCCGCCCGGGTTCTTGACCGCTACGAGCTGGCCAAGGCCGCCGAGCAGCGCTATGACACCTTGTCGGGCGGCCAGCAGGCACGGCTGCAGATCCTGCTGCTGCAACTGGCCGGCGCCACCCTGTTGCTGCTGGACGAGCCCACCGACAACCTCGACCTGGAATCGGCCGAGGCGCTGGAGGCCGGCCTGGACGCCTTCGAGGGCACCGTGATCGCGGTCACCCACGACCGCTGGTTCGCGCGCGGATTCGACCGCTTTCTGGTCTTCGGCGCCGACGGTTCGGTGTACGAGGCGGACGAGCCGGTCTGGGACGAGGGTCGGGTGGCAAGGAGTCGCTGACCGCTGCCGTCGTCCGGCGAATCGAACACTGCGAGATCCCGGCTTGAGTCCGGATGACGGTTTCGGGGGTTCGTCATTCCGGGCTTGCTCCGGGATGACGGGCAAGCGGGGTCGAAATCCCGCCTTCCCACCGCGCTCAGCCGTCCAACTCCGGCGGCAGCGGTTGCTCGTGGACGATTCGCAGGCCGCTGACCGCCCTGGTCAGGCACACGTACAGCCGGCGCAGACCCGTCACCCGGTCGGGTTCGCCGGCGACGATCGCAGCCGGTTCGAACAGCACCACCTGGTCGAACTCGAGGCCCTTGGCCAGGGTGGCCGGCACCACGTCCAGGCGATGGTCGAAGTCCTGCCCGGCGGGTTCCTCCCCCAGGACTCCGAACTCGAGCCCGGCATCGTCCAGCGCGTCGATCGCCGCGGCCACGGCGTCGTCGGCGACGATCACCCCGACGGTGCCCTCCCGTTCGAGAGTCTCGGTGGCCGCCCGGGCCAGCTCGGCTGTGTCGCCGATCCCGATCCGGAAGTCGCCCGCCGACCGTCGCACCGAATGCGGCGGGGTCAACGACGGCGCGATGCTGGGCAACAGCCGGGCCGCGTACTCGATCACCGAGCGCGGCACCCGAAACCCGGCGACCAGCTCGGTGACCGTGCTGGTCGGCTGGCCGAGATGGGTCAGCGAGTCGGACCAACTGGTGGTCGCATAGGGCGTGGTGGCCTGGGCCAGGTCGCCGAGCACGGTCACCGAGCCGGTGCTGGCCCGTCGTCCGATCGCGCGCAGCCCCATCGCGGAGAGGTCCTGCGCCTCGTCGACGATCACGTGGCCAAGACTCGGTGTGCGGTTGAGCAGGTCGGCCACCTCGTCGATCAGCACCAGGTCGGCCAGGCTCGGCTTCCAGGCCGCGACCGAGCGGGCCGGACGCCGGCGGCCGGCCAGCCCGTGCGCCAGGTCGAGCAGCGACTGTTCCGGCTCGCTCAGGACGCCGTCGGCGTGCTGGGCCCGGAAGCCCGCGTCGCTCAGCAGCCGGAAGACGACCTTGGCGGCGTCCAGTGCCGGCCAGTGCGCGTCCACGAACGCCTTCACCGGACGCGACCGCGCGACCGCGGTCTGCACCCGATCATCGGGCGTCTCCCCCGATGCCTCCATGCGCAGCAACACCTGGTGGGCGAGCCGGTGGGCGAGCATCTCGCGTCCGGCCGCGTAACGCACCCCCCGCCCGCGTAGCTCGTCGATCACCGCCTGGCAGCGATGCGCCGGAATGCGCCACTGCGCCGAGCCGCGCGGCACCACCAGGGTGTCGGTCGGGTCCACGATCGAGTGCCACACCGCACGACGCAGTACCTCGGCCAGCCGGGCGTCGCCCTTGAGCACGGCGGCGTCGGCGGGGTCGGTGCCGGCCACCGGACGTCCGGCGCTGCGGGTGACGACGGACTCCAACGTCTCCTGCGCGGCATCGATCTCGCCCAGCGCCGGCAGCACGTCGCCGATATAGGACAGAAAGGACGCGTTCGGTCCGACCACCATGACGCCGCTGCGGCTGAGTTGGTCGCGGTAGGCGTACAGCAGGTAGGCGGCGCGGTGCAGTCCGACCGCCGTCTTGCCGGTGCCCGGTGCGCCCTGCACGACGACCGACTCGGCCAGCGGCGCACGCACGATCAGGTCCTGCTCGGGCTGGATCGTGGCCACGATGTCGCGCATCGGCCCGGTGCGGGGGCGTTCGATCTCGGCCTCGAGAATGTGTGAGCGGCCGAAGGCGTCGTCGTCAGTTGCGGAGGTGTCGCCGGCCAGCCTCTCGTCCTCGAACGCGGTGACGGCACCCTGCTGAAAGCCGAAGCGGCGACGAAGTTCGACCCCCATCGGTTCGGTGCGGCTGGCACGGTAGAACGGCAGGGACACTCGCGCCCGCCAGTCGTACACCATCGGCTCGCTGCCGAACTCGCGGGTGACGTGCAGGCGTCCGATCCAGCAGTTCTCGTTCTCGTCGGCGCCGACCGTGGTGCGGTAGTCGATGCGTCCGAAGAACAGGGGCGTGGACGGGTCGTCGCGCAGCGACATCATGCGCCGATAGAGCGCCTGTTTCAGGTACTCACCGCTCAGCCGGTCCCCGGCCAGTGCCTCCAGGGACGCCGTGTGCTCGCGCATGCCGTGCAACGCCGTGCGCGCCCCGTCCAGATGCGCGCGGGCCTCGAGCAGCGGATCGGACGCGGGCACGGCGAAACCTCCGAAGTCGTGGGCGAGCCGTTCAGCATACGCCCGCGGCCCCACGTCGAACGCCCCCCTAACTCTCCAGGGCCCGCGAAGCTTCGCAGGCCAGAGATACTTAGGGGGGCGCTGGGCGGGTCGTCAGTTCTGCGACGGCGTGGTGCGGGTGACCTGAATCAGGAACTCACGGTTGCTCTCGGTCTTGCGCATACGCGACAGCAACGTCTCCAGTGCGGCCTGCGGTTCGAGGCTCGACAGCACCCGGCGCAGCTTCCAGATGATCTGCAGCTCTTCGCGGGTGAACAGCATCTCTTCGCGGCGGGTGCCGGAGGCATCCACGTCGATGGCCGGGAAGATGCGCTTGTCGGCGAGGTCACGGCGCAGCCGCAACTCCATGTTGCCGGTGCCCTTGAACTCTTCGAAGATCACCTCATCCATCTTCGAGCCGGTCTCGATCAGGGCCGTGGCGAGAATGGTCAGCGAGCCGCCGTCCTCGATGTTGCGGGCCGCGCCGAAGAACTTCTTCGGCGGGTACAGCGCCGCGGAGTCGACACCGCCGGACAGGATGCGTCCGGACGCCGGGGCGGCCAGGTTGTACGCACGGCCGAGCCGGGTGATGCCGTCGAGCAGGATCACCACGTCACGACCCAGTTCGACCAGGCGCTTGGCCCGCTCGATGGCCAGTTCGGCGATCGTGGTGTGATCGTCGGCCGGACGGTCGAACGTGGAGGCGATCACCTCGCCCTTCACGCTGCGCTGAAAGTCGGTGACCTCTTCGGGACGCTCGTCGACCAGCACCACCATCAGGTGCACTTCGGGGTTGTTGGTGGTGATGGCGTTGGCGATCGCCTGCATGATCAGCGTCTTGCCGGCCTTGGGCGGCGAGACGAGCAGGCCGCGCTGGCCCTTGCCGACCGGGCTGACCAGGTCGATGATGCGCCCGATCATGCCGACCGCCGAGGTTTCGAGCTTGAGCCGCTCGTCGGGGTACAGCGGGGTCAGCTTGCCGAACTCGGCTCGGTCACGGGCCTTCTCGGGCGCGTCGGCGTTGATGGTGTCGATGCGCACCATGGGGTTGAACTTCTCTTTGCGCTCACCCTCGCGCGGCTGCCGGATGGCGCCGGTGACGATGTCGCCCTTGCGCAGGCCGAACTTGCGCACCATGGACAGCGACACGTAGGCGTCGTTGTTGCCCGGCAGATAGCCCGAGGTGCGCACGAACGCGTAGTTGTCGAGCACGTCCAGAATGCCGCTGACGTTCAGCAGCACGTCGTCGTCGTTGACCACCGGCTCGGCGTCCAGGCCGGCCATCGACGCAGACTGGCCCCGGTTGTTGTTGCCCCGGCGGTTGTTGTTGTTGCTCTGGCGGTCGCGGTTGCGGCGGCGACGCGAGCGGCGTCCGGTGCCGAAATCGTCGTCGTCGCGCGACTGCTGCTGCCGATCATTGTTGCCGTTGTTCGACTGGGCCGGACGCGAGTCGATCGTCGGTTCGGACGCCTCGGTGCGCGCCTGCGCGGCTGCGTCGGAGGGCGCCGAAGCGGCCTCGGCCTCGTTGTCGGCACGACCGCGCCTGCGCCGGCCGCGCTCGCCCTGAAGAGCCTCCAGCCGCGCGGCGACATCGTCGGCGCCCTCGCCGACCGATGCTGCCTGCGGGGCGGCTTCAGCCGAAGCAGCCGCTGCGTTGCGTGAGCCCTGGTCGGCGTCGGAACTCTGCGTGGACGGGGATTCGCTGCGGCTCTGGTCACCCGCGGTCGGCTCTGGACGGTCGTCGGGCTCGCCGGCGGGCCGGCGCGCGGCACGCTTGCGCTGCTGCTGTTCGGGCTGCTGGCTGGGCGCCGCATCGGTGCGGGCTGCGGCCGAACCGCCGGACTGGGCCGAGCGGATGGCGTCGATCAGTTGGCTCTTGCGCATCGCGCCGGTGCCTTTGAGGCCCAGGGACGAGCCGAGCTGCTTCAGTTCGGGAAGCAGCATGCCGCTCAGCCCCTTGCCGCTACCCGTGGTGGCGGTGGCTTCGATGGTGTCGGTCACATGGGTCCTTTCGGAACATCCGGACGTCGTGGTCTTCGGCTGGGTCCGGACAAGCAGGTGGGAGGAGCGTGACTAGCTCCGGCACAGCTCTGGATACATCTCACCTGGCACACAGCGGCGCAAGAATGAGAAGGAGCCTTCGACGAGTGAGATCGTCCGCCCCGACCTGTTGGGGGCAGTGGCTGCACTGCAGCGCGTTTTCACTGTAGCACTGCGCGCGCCGAATGCTTCAAATCGGGGCACCACGCCACGTGTTGCGCCACGAGCGGAGTCGCTCACCTGCCACTGCGCCGTCATCGGCGCGGCCGTCAGGCTGAAGCGCGGACCGCGTCCGGGCCGCGCAGCGCCGCTTGTGCGCGCCGGCGGTCACGGCCCCACGGCGTGTAGGCCGCCACCACGCTGGCCACCAGAATGGCGACGCCCAGGTACACCCCGAAGTTGTCGACGAGCATGTGCAACGGCGCGTAGGTCAACTCCACATTGTTGTCGCCGGGTAGCAGCTTGAACGGGGCGAAGGCCGTCCAGATCGAATAGAACAGGCCGCTGACGCGCAGGTAGTCGGGTAGCCGCTGGTTGAGCAGCAGCACGACCCCGAACGGCACGATCCACACGTAATGGTGCGACCACGAGATCGGCGAGGCCAGCAGGCTGGTGATGCCGGCCAGGCACAGGGCATAGCTCACCTCACCCGCCCTGTGCATCAGCACCGCTGCCACGATACCGAGCACGGCCACCAACGCGGCCAGCACCAGTCCGCCACGGCTGGCTTCGCCGAACAACCGCGTCCAGACCCCGAGTACCGACTGGTTGGTCTTGAACACGATGCCGCTGTTGAGCCCTGAATCGCCCGAGAGCAACCGGCCCCAGTAGGTCACCGACGGTCCCCAGAGCACGACGAAGCCGACGGCTGTGCACGCCAGAAAGGTCAGGAAGCTGACAATGCCTGCCTTGCGCTTGCCGGCGAAGAAGTTGTAGGCGGCGATCACCGCCGGGGTGAGCTTGACCGCGGTGGCCACGCCGGTCAGCCATCCTTCGGGCAGCACCCGGCGACGAAACACGGTGGGCCCGGGCATCGAGTCGAGCACCGCGGCCGTCACCAGCAGCACGCCCAACTGGCCGAAGCCCAGGGTTTCGCGCACCGGTTCGACCAGCCACACGATGGCGGTGGCGGCCAGGCTGAGCCGGGCGCCGGTCAGGCCGAGCCGGTACAGCATAGCCATCACGCAGCCGACGTTGATCGCGATCCACACCATCTGCGCCATCGCCAACGGCGCCAGCGCGAAGGGCACCGCGAGCAGGGCCGGGAACGGCGGGTAGATCCAGGGCAGCCACGCCTGGACGTTGTAGAAGTCCTGCCCGCGCAACACCAGGTCACCGGTGCGGCGGTAGACGTCCAGGTCGATCATGGCCGGCGCCCATGGCTCGAAGTTGCCGCCGGGGATCGTGGTGCCGCCGGCGTAGAGGCCGGCCAGCAGCGCGGGCAGGGCCAACAACAGCACGTAACCGATGCGGCCGGCGACGGTTTTCACGGGCGCAAGTTAACCACCGTCCGGCGAGGACCCGCTGACAACGCGCGACAGCCGCCGTGATCGCCCGGACGATCGGTCGCGACCGTGGACCGGTCAGGCCCCACTCAAGTCAATCCACCAGCGCCGCGGCGGCCTGTTCGAACTGCGCGCGCAGACCTTCGTAATCGGTGACCACCGGGTACTGGGCGAACTCGGCGATCACGTTGGCCGGCGGACGGAACAGGACGCCCGCATCGGCCTCGCCGAGCATGGCCGTGTCGTTGTAGGAATCACCGGCCGCGATCACCCGGTAGTGCAGCCCATGAAAACTGCGGACGGCCGCACGCTTCTGATCCGGCATGCGCAGCGCGTAGTCGACGATGCGGTCGTTCTCGACCACCAGCCGATGGCACAACAGCGTCGGATACCCCAGCTTGGCCATGAACGGCATGCCGAACTCGTAGAACGTGTCGGACAGAATCACCAACTGAAAGCGCTCGCGCAGCCAGGCCACCATCTCGGTCGCACCCGGCAGCGGCTCGAGCGTGCCGATCACCCGCTGAATCTCGCTCAGCGTGAGCCCGTGCCGCTCGAGCAGGCCGAGCCGGTAGCGCATCAGGGCGTCGTAGTCCGGCTCGTCGCGGGTGGTGCGGCGTAACCCCTCGATGCCCGTGGCCTGTGCGACCGCGACCCACACCTCGGGAATCAGCACCCCTTCCAGGTCGAGGCAGGCCAGCAGCATCGCTCAGCCCTCGACCCGCATCAGGGCGATGTCGCCGGTCACCTCGGGCATGGCCGTCAGGTCCTCGACGGCCGCGTGCATGTCGCCCACCCGCGCGGCGTGGGTCAGAATCGCCAACGAGGCGCCCTGTCCCAGCGGGCGGCCCGGCTCGCTCTCTTGGCGCACCGCCTGGATCGAGACCTGGTAGCGCGCAAACGTTGCAGCGATCTTGGCCAGCACGCCGGGTTCGTCATCGACGCTGAACGACACGTAGAACCGCGAGGGAACCTGGCTGCGGGGCGTGATCGGACGGGCCGAGTACGACGACTCCCCCGGGCCCGCCACACCCCGGACGCGGTTGCGGGCGGCGGTCACCACATCGCCCAGCACTGCGGACGCGGTCGGCTCGCCGCCGGCACCCGGTCCCATGAACATCAACTGACCCGCGTGCCGCGACTCGATGAAGACCGCGTTGAACGCACCCGACACGTTCGCCAACGGGTGACTGGCCGGCACCATCGTGGGGTGCACGCCGACCGAGATCGAGCCGTCCGGGGCGAGCGCGCAGCGGGCCAGCAGCTTGATCACGTAGCCCAGTTCCTGCGCGGTGGCGACGTCGGCCGAACTGACCTTGGTGATGCCCTCGCAGTCCACGTCGTCGAGCTTGACCCGGCTGTGAAAGGCCAGGCTGGCCAGGATCGCGGCCTTGGCGGCGGCGTCCAGGCCCTCGACGTCGGCGCTCGGGTCGTCTTCGGCGTAGCCGAGCCGCTGGGCCTCGGCCAACACCTCGCCGAAGGACGAACCCTCCGTGTGCATCTTGTCGAGGATGAAGTTGGTGGTGCCGTTGACGATGCCCTTGACCGCGGTCACCTCGTCGCCGACCAGCGACTCGCGCAGCGGGCGAATGATCGGGATCGCGCCGGCCACCGCGGCCTCGAAGTAGAGGTCGACACCGGCCGTCGCCGCCGCTTCGTACAGCGTGGACCCGTCCTGGGCCAACAACTGCTTGTTGGCCGTGATCACCGAGGCGCCGGACCTTAGCGCCGACAGGATCAGGCTGCGCGCCGGCTCGACACCACCCATCACCTCGATCACCAGGTCGATGCCCTTGCGCCCCACCAGGGCGGCGGCATCGTCGGTGAGCAGCGTGGGGTCGATGCCTGGACGCGGCTTGCTCAGGTCGCGCACCGCGATGCCGACCAGTTCGAGCCGGCGACCCACGCGGGCCTGAAACTCGTCGCCGCTGTCGAGCAGCATGCGGGCGACCTGCGAACCGACCACCCCGCAGCCCAGCAGGGCCACCTTGAGCGGTTTGGCTGGCGTCATCGTTGTCTCCTCATTCGTGGGCCATGGTCAGCTCAGGGCCCCGGGGTCGAGCGCCAGCAGATCGTCCAGTGTCTCGCGCCGCAGCAGCGTGGTGAGACGCCCGTCGCGGACGGCCACCACCGGCGGGCGCGGAACGTGATTGTAGTTGCTCGCCATGGAGCGGCTGTAGGCGCCCGCGGCTGGGACGGCGATCAGGTCCCCGGGGCCGACGTCGTCGGGCAGGAACTCGTCGCGGACCAGAATGTCGCCGCCCTCGCAGTGCTTGCCGACCACCCGCGACAGCACGGGGCCGCGCTCGCCGGGCCGGTTGGCCAGGGTCGCGGAGTATTCCGCGGCGTACAGCGCCGGACGGATGTTGTCGCTCATGCCGCCGTCGACGGCGACGTAGCGACGCGACTGCCCGCCGCCGATCTCGACCGTCTTGACCGTGCCCACGGTGTACAGGGCGGTGCCGGGCGGGCCACAGATGGCGCGTCCGGGCTCGATGGACATGCGGGGAACCGGCAGGGCGAAGCCGCGGCACTCGTGCTCGACGATCGCGCGCAGTCCGGCCGCCAGTTCCGCCGGTGTGGCCGGCGAGTCCTCCTTGATGTAGCTGATGCCGAAGCCGCCGCCCAGGTCGAGGTCGGGCAGCGTAACGCCGGTGGCTTCACGAAACTGCGACAGCAGCTTCAGGGTGCGCCGGGCGGCGACCTCGAAGCCGTTGGTGTCGAAGATCTGCGAGCCGATGTGGCTGTGAATGCCCAGCAGGTTCAGATGCGGGCTGTGGTGGCTGCGCACCATGGCCACCAACGCCGCGCCGCCGTTGATCGAGAACCCGAACTTCTGGTCCTCGTGGGCGGTCGCGATGTACTCGTGGGTGTGCGCCTCGACGCCGGTGGTCACCCGGATCAGCACGTCGGCCACGATGCCCAGCTCGGCGCACAGGCGTTCGAGTCGGGCCATCTCGTCGGACGAATCGACGATGATGCGGCCGACCCCGGCGTTCAGGCCGGCGCGCAGTTCGTCCAGGCTCTTGTTGTTGCCGTGCATGCCGATGCCGGCCGGGTCGACCCCGCCGCGCAGCGCCACGACGAGTTCGCCGCCGGTGCAGACGTCGAGGCCGAGACCCTCCTCGGCGATCCAGCGCGCCACGGTGGTGCAGAGGAAGGACTTGCCGGCGTAGAAGACGTCCCAGCCCTCGAAGGCGTCGCGCCATTCGCGGGCCCGGGCCCGAAAGTCCTCCTCGTCGATCACGTAGACCGGGCTGCCCACCTCGTCGATGATGGACGTGGCGGTGCGTCCGGCGATCTCGAGTTCGCCCGCCGCGTTGCGGCCGGCGTTTCGGCTCCACAGCGCGGGGGTCAGCGCGTTCACGTCGTCGGGGCGGGTCAGCCACAGCGGCGCGGGCGAGGTCGCATCGGCGTGAATCGAGCCGGCGACATGCATGTGGGTCATGGCGCTCAACTCTGCCAGAATCGCGCCCCCGCAAGCTGCTGCTCCCGCGCGCTGGGACCGGCCGGCGCACCCGGTTGCCGCCCGGTCCGCTCCCGAAGGCGACTGTAAGGCGGGCCGCTGTGGTCGGGGATTCGAGGAGGCCGCCGGCGATGCGATACAGTTCTGGCCGGCCCAGCCGTCACGGGCCCCCGTAGCTCAGGGGATAGAGCGCCGCCCTCCGGAGGCGGGTGCGCAGGTTCGAATCCTGCCGGGGGCGCCACGAATGCCGCACCACATGGTGCGGGCGGCGCCCAGGGCGTGTCGCATAACCCTGACCGCGCTGCGGCGCACCCAGTACGCCCGCTCGCTGCGTTGTCATCCTCGGTGAGAGGACCCGCTATCGACTCGTCTTCCGTCTTGTGCTCAGACGCACTGGGCACGTCCTCGCGGAATGCCCACGGTTATGCGACACGCCCTGGTGACGAATCAAACGGGTGACATGTCAGCGTCGGCATCGGCCCGTCGGTTTCCCCTCACCGGCTGGCTGGGTAGCATCGATCCTCAACAGGCGTTGCGGCCTGCCCAGGGAACGGAAGAAGGCGATCGTGGTCCTCGCGCCCGAGAATCTCACGACGGAACACGCATCGACGGACGAATTCGGGGCCAATGATTGGCTGATCGACGAGATGTACCAGGCCTATCAGGACGACCCCGGCTCGGTCGATGAACGGTGGCAGACGTTCTTCGCGACTCGCTCGAAGACCGGCGCCGGCTCCCCCGCCGCCGAGCCATCGTCCGAGCAGCGTCCGGCCCCCGGCCCGAGCGAGCCTCCCGCACCGCACGACAGCGAGCAGAAGTCCGTCCAGGCGCCCACGGCTCCTCCCACTGCCGCACCCGGCCCTGCGCCAACACCGGCCCCTGCAGAACAATCACCGAAGCAGCAGCCGGCCGCCAACAAGCAGCCGTCTGCGACGAACCAGCCGTCCGCGCCGCGGTCGTCCACACCCGCCGCGACCGCCCAGGAGCGCAGCTACACCGTGCAGACCGAGCGAGCCGCGCAGGCACCGGCCAACCAGCGTCCGAAGGCCGCGAAGTCTGGTGACCGGGGTGCTCCGCACGCAACGGTGGAGGCGTCCGGGGCCGCCGGCCACGACGCCGCGCCCGAGTCGCCGGGTTCGGGCATGGGCCTGTCCGCCAACCGGCCCAGCCTGGTCAAGCGCAAGGAGCAGGCCAGCTCCGAGCCCACCCGCGTCCAGCTCAAGGGCGCGCCCATGCGCACGGCGCGCAACATGGACGCGTCGCTGGCCATGCCGACCGCCACCTCGGTGCGCAACATTCCGATGAAGCTCGCCATCGACCAGCGACTGATGGTCAACGCACACCTGGCCCGCACCACCGGCGGCAAGATCTCGTTCACCCACCTGATCGGGTACGCGATGATCCAGGCGCTCAAGCGGGTGCCCGCCATGAACAACTCCTACGAAGAGGTGGACGGCAAGCCGTTCCTGGTCGAGCCGAACACGATCAACCTGGGCCTGGCGATCGACCTGCCCCGTCCCGACGGCGGCCGCCAACTGCTGGTGCCCAACATCAAGGGCTGCGAGCAGCTGAACTTCGGCCAGTTCTGGGCGGCCTACGAGGCGGTGGTCCGCAAGGCCCGCAAGGGCGAGCTCGCGGTCACCGACTTTCAGGGCACCACCGCCACGCTGACCAACCCCGGCGGCATCGGCACCAGTCATTCGGTGCCGCGGCTGATGGCCGGCCAGGGCCTGATCCTGGGCGTCGGGTCGATC
>RRZU011814614.1_pt1 | contig 14167 bp, 13 predicted proteins | sample 2165561 | NCBI WGS metagenome assembly RRZU01 (sample SAMN10456909, study PRJNA506462) | wastewater metagenome | isolation source: wastewater sludge | place: USA: Moscow, Idaho
CAAACAAGCCCCACATGCCGTAAATAATCGAGGGAATCCCCGCCAGCAATTCAACCGCAATGCCCAGCGGGCGTTTGAGCCAGTTGGGGCTTAATTCGGTGAGGAACAGGGCAATCCCGAAGCTCACCGGCACCGCCACCATCAGGGCAATGAAAGAAGTCACCAGGGTGCCGTAAATCGGCGCCAGTGCGCCGTAATCGCCCGCCACCGGATCCCAGTTGGCGTTGGTAAAAAAGCCGAAGCCGAATTGCTTCATGCTGGGGATGGCGCCGATCACCAAGGAAATCATAATGCCGGCCAGGCTGGCCAAAACCAGCAAGGCAAACAATTTGGTGGTGCCGACAAACAGCCAGTCCAAGCGGCGCTGGTTGGCCAGCCTTTGATGTAAATCGCTCATGGTGGTGTCTTTATGTCATGTAGTGGGGCAGTAATGTGCGAGTATTTTATTTATAGTGGTTTAAATTTAAATTAAGACAAGGCGGCGAGCCGCAGGCAGTACAGGTAGTACGGAACAGAGTTTGTTGGCACTTTAGTGCCTTACAAAGTCGTTCGCTGTGCGCTAAGGCGAGTCAACGCAGTATTGGTTTAAATTTAATCCACTATAATGTGCTTTCAGGCAGCCTGAAGCAACGATTGCTCCAGGCTGCCTGAAAGCAGGAGGCATTAGTAAACCGCAGCGCCGTTGGCGTCGGTAACCAGCTTCCATTCTTCGCGAATCAGGTCTTTCACGCTAGCGGGCAGCGGCACGTAGTCCAGCTTGGTGGCGGCATCGTCGCCGTTTTTGTAGGCCCAGTCAAAGAAAGACAATACGGCTTTGGCTTTGGCGGCATCGTCGGCTTTTTTGTGCACCAAGATAAAGGTGGCGGCGGCAATCGGCCAAGCTTGGTCGGTGCCTTGGTTGGTCAGAATCAGCTGGAAGCCGGGGGCGTTTTTCCAGTCGGCATCGGCAGCGGCGGCAAAGCTCTCTTGTGAGGGCTGTACGAAGTTACCGGCTTTGTTTTGTAAAGCCACGTGTGACATATTGTTTTGCTTGGCGTAGGCATATTCCACATAACCGATGGAATTTTTTACGCGCGATACATAAGTGGCCACGCCTTCATTGCCTTTGCCGGCCGCGCCGCTGGCAGAAGTCGGCCATTTCACGGAGTTGGCAGCGCCCACTTGCTCTTTCCACGGCGCGGAAACCTGGCTCAAATAGGTCACAAAGTTAAAGGTGGTGCCGGAGCCGTCGGAACGGAATACGGTGGTGATGTTGGCATCGGGCAGTTGCAGGCCGTCGTTCAAAGCCACGATGGCCGGGTCGTTCCATTTGGTGATTTTGCCCAAGTAAATATTGGCCAGCACTTCGCCATTGAGCTTCAGCTTGCCCGGCTCAATGCCGTCGATGTTCACCACCGGCACCACACCGCCAATTACAGTGGGGAATTGAATCAAGCCTTCTTTATCCAGCTCTTCTTTTGATAAGGGCGCATCGGTGGCACCAAAGTTAACGGTTTTGGAGGTGATTTGTTTCACGCCGCCGGAAGAGCCGATGGATTGATAGTTAACACGGCCGCCGGTGTCGCCTTGATAGGCAGTGGCCCATTGGGCGTATACCGGCTGCGGAAAGGATGCACCGGCACCAGTGATGTCCAGTGAAGCGTTGGGCGCGGCCGGCGCGGCGCCAGAAGCGGCGCTGCCCGCGGCTTGTTGCGGGGCTTTGTCAGAGCAGGCGGCCAAAGACAGGGCGGCCAAAATGACTGCGGAAGACAATTGAATACGCATGGGGTTCTCCATATTGAAATACATTAAGTTGGGTGTTGGATAAGGTGAAGAAAAGTTAATTACTGAATAGCGCACAGTGTATGAAAGCTTTATTGCAATTGTGTGACAGCGTGGGCAGATAAACCCGATGTGGTGGTTTTCGGTTACAATACGCCCGCTTTGGCGCAGCGGTTTGCGTCATGAATTGAAGAAAACGGGAGCGCTTTATGTGGCAGCAAAAATGGGTGATGGGCAACTGGAAAATGAACGGACGGCAAGCGGCCAATGCGGCGCTATTGTCGGCCTTGCGTGCCTTGCCCGCATCCGATGCGCTGGTTGGCGTGGCCGTGCCTGCGGTTTATATGGCACAGGCGGCTGCTGCATTGGCCGATAGCGCCGTTTGGGTGGGCGCACAGGATGTGAGCGGCTTTGGTGACAACGGCGCTTACACTGGTGAAATTAGCGCTGCCATGTTGGCCGATGCGGGCGCGCAGTTTGTGTTGCTGGGGCATTCCGAGCGGCGCCAGTATTTCGGCGAAGACAACGCCCTGCTGCAAACCAAATGGCAACACGCAATAGCCGCCGGATTGGTGCCGATTTTGTGCGTGGGCGAAACCCTAGCACAGCGCGAAGCCGGGGCGGCGGAAACAGTGGTGGCGGAGCAGTTGTCATTATTGGCGGCATTGGGTGCCAACACCGTGGCCGTGGCCTATGAGCCAGTATGGGCCATCGGCACCGGCCAAGTGGCCACCGTGGCGCAAATTGGCGACATGCACGGCTTTATTTATCGGCAAATCTTGTCTTTGTGCGGCGAGGGTGCTAAAATCCGCGTCCTTTACGGTGGTAGCGTAAATGCAGAAAACGCCGCCGCCATTTTGGCTGTGCCGGGTGTAGACGGCGCACTGGTTGGCGGCGCATCGCTTCAGGCAGCCGCTTTTGCCACCATTATTGATGCTGCACAACAAGCTTCGCGCTTGGCTGTTTAATTTAAAGAAAAATTCATGGAAGCCTTTAAAACCATTATCTGGATCATCAACCTCTTTTCCGCCTTGGCGGTGATTGTGCTGGTGTTGATGCAGCAAGGCAAAGGTGCCGATGCCGGTGCCGCCTTTGGTTCAGGTAGCGCACAAGGCGTGTTTGGTGCCGCCGGTAACGCCAACTTTTTGAGCCGTGGTACTGCCATGGCCGCAACGGTGTTTTTTGCCACCGCGCTGGCATTGGGCTTTATCGCCACCAACAGCAGCAAAACCGGCCTGGATTTCAGCAATGTACCGCAAACAGCCCCGGCACAAACCGCACCCGCGCCCACCTCAGCGCCCAAACCGGTGATTCCCGAATAAACAGCAACATTCAAAAATTAAAGCCGACATGGTGAAATTGGTAGACACGCTATCTTGAGGGGGTAGTGACCGCAGGTCGTGCGAGTTCAAGTCTCGCTGTCGGCACCACATTGAAGAAAAAGCAGCCCTAATCCGGCTGCTTTTTTATTGCCCCGCTGATAGCCCTTGAAGCCATGGAAGCTTTGGGCTACCTTTCGCATTGGAGGGTCTTCATAGAGGGTCTTATGTTAATCCTGATTTTGTAGGTAAAGCATCTGGAAATACAAATGGATAGCTAAACCGGATGTAGCTATGCCTTATCAAGCAACAATTCTTGTAAAGAATAGGAGCTAAGTGATGATGAACCAAAATATGGTTTTTCGGGTTGTGTTCATGGCGTTATTTTCAATCATTGTTTCCTTTGAGGTAAGGTCGCAATCACTGCAGCCATGCCCAAATGGGATGCCGGCGGGGTCAGGTTGTGTTCCGCCTGCTTCATCTGGTGGGGCACCGAGTGGCACGTTTGCGCGTCCTTCACCGAGTTGGGAAAATCGCTACGGCGCGATGGCGGTGGATGTTAATGATGATGCTTTGGATAGGATTGGGGTGGCTGAGGCAAAACCTTCAAAGCGGAGTGCCAATCAAACTGCACTGAAAGGATGCGGCTCGAAAGGGTGCAAGGTGGTAGCGCATGTCGTTAATGGTTGCTTGGCCTCTGCTCGGGGCGATTCTTCTCTCAAGAGTGGTCGGGGCGTGATTGCGTTTGGGTTTGGGCCTGGCGATAGTGAGGCTAAAGCGGATGCGATGAGAATGTGTCAGGAAACGGGGCGAAATTGCGAGGTCGAGTATCTAGGTTGCAGTCTTCCCGTTCGGGTGAGGTAACACAAGCCATATTTCCATCATCAAACAAAAAAACAGCCCAGTTTAGGGCTGTTTTTTTTTGCGTTTGTGGCGCTTGGTGTTAGCCGGTGTTGCGCAAACCCTGTGCCACGCCGTTGATGGTGAGGTGGATTAATTGCAGCAGGCGCGGGTTGTCGGGTTGTTGGCGCAGGCGTTGGAGTAGGGCGGCTTGCAGCCAGTTGAGGGTGTTGAGGTAAGGCATACGCAAGGCCAGCGAGCGGGCGAGGCTGCGGTTGTCGGTGAGCAGCTGCGGGCGTTGCAGCAGTTGCAACAAGGCTTGGCGGCTGCGGCTGAACTCGGCTTCGATTTGGGCAAAAATGGCGGCGGCGGTGTTGGTATCGGTGGCCAAGGTGAGGTAGGCGCGGGCGATGTTGAGGTCGGCTTTGGCCATTACTTGATCCATATTGGAGAGCATGGCGTGGAAAAAGGCGCTGTGCTGTGCCATGTGTTGCAGCCGTGCCAATGCGGTGCTGTTGTGCTCGGTAAGGGCGGCTACGGCGCTGCCAAAGCCGTACCACGCAGGCAGCATCAGCCGGTTTTGTGTCCACGAAAACACCCACGGAATGGCGCGCAAATCTTGAATGCGGGCTAAGGTTTTGAGGCTGGCGGGGCGGCTGCCGATGTTGAGGCTGGCGATTTCCTGTATCGGGCTGGTTTGCAGGAAGTAGTCGATAAAGCCGGGCTGGGTAATCAGCTGGCGGTAGTGGGCAAAGGCGTGTTCGGATAGGGCCTGCATCAATTCGGCATCCGGCTCTTCGGTGCGGTGCGGCAACAGGCTGGCGTCGAGGGTGGCGGCCACTAGGGCTTCGAGGTTGCGCTCGGCGTTGTCGGCATCGGCGTATTTGGCGGTGATGACTTCGCCTTGCTCGGTGATGCGGATTTGTCCGGCCACACTGCCGGCTGGTTGGGCAAGGATGGCTTCGTAGGCAGGGCCGCCGCCGCGCCCAACACTGCCGCCGCGGCCATGAAACAGGCGCAGGCGCACTTGGTGGCGGCCAAACAAGGCTACTAGGGCGTTTTCGGCCTGATACAGCGACCATTGGCTGGTAACGTAGCCGCCGTCTTTATTGCTGTCGGAATAGCCGAGCATGATTTCCTGCACATTATTGCGGCTGGCCAGCAGCTGGCGGTACCACGGCAGGGAAAATAAGGTATCCATCACGTTCAGGCAGCCTTGGAGGGCGTCGATGGTTTCAAACAGCGGCACAATATTGATACTGCTCACCGGCTGGCCGTTTTGCAGCCGCAATAGGCCGCTTTCTTTTAACAGCAGCGCCAGGGCGAGCAAGTCGCTGGGCTGTTCGGCATTGGAGATGATGCTTTGGCGGATGGCGCTGTCGCCAAAGCAGGTTTTGATATCGGCGGCGGCTTGGAAAATAGCCAATTCGTGTGCGCTTTGTTCGCTGTATTGCACATGCGGGTTGAATAAGGGGCGCGGGCTGGCCAGCTCACGCAAAAGGGCGTGTTGGCGCTCGCTTTCGTTGAGCGCGTTAAAGTCTTCCAAACCGGCATGGGCAAACAGGTCGGCCACGGTGTCGGCGTGTTGGCCGGCATGTTGGCGCAAATCCAGCGGCATCAGGTAAAAGCGGAATACCGAGGCGGCGCGCATCAAATCGGCCAAGGTGCCTTCGGCCAGCGGGCGGCTGCCGTGGCTGCTGAGGGATTGGTGGATGGCGCTCAGATCGGCCAAAAAAGCATCGGCATCGGCATAAGGCGCCAGCAGGCCGAAGCGGCAGCCGAGGGTGAGCCCCAAGGTGTGGGCGCTGCCCATCAGCCGCGCCAAAATATAGGCCACGGCGCGGCGGTAGGGCTCTTCTTCGCGGGCGCGTTCGGTGTCGGGCGAGGCGGCAGACATGGCCAACACTGCTTCGCTTACATTGACGCGGCGGCTGGATAACGACAGCTCGCTGTAAAGCTGCGATAGCTGCTGGCGGTAGAAGTGGAATACGGCATCGGCTTGTTGGGCAAAGGCGTGGCGCAGGGTGTCGGCCGACACAAAGGGATTACCGTCGCGGTCGCCGCCAATCCAGCCGCCAATGTGCAGCAAGTCGGGCAGATGGGTGCCGGGATAGGCTGCCTGAAGCTCGGCGGCCATTTTGCGGTATACGCCGGGGATGGCGCTGAAAAAGCTGAGCGGAAAATAGCCTACGCCATTGCTGATTTCATCGGCCACGGTGATTTTGAAGTGGCGGGTTTCGTTGGTTTGCCACAGCGACCACAGCACAGTTTGTACTTGGCGCTGCAAATCCTGCTGGCTGCGTTTGCCAGTGCAGGCGGGGCGCTCACTCAATAGGGCGCGGATTTGACGGTGGAAATTGAGAATGGTTTGCCGCTGTACTTCGGTGGGGTGGGCGGTGAGCACGGCGGCCACGGTGGTGTGGTTCAGCTGTTGTTGCAGTGTTTCGGCATCGGTGCCGTGTTGCTGCAACAGCGACAATACATGGGCAAACGAGGATTTGCTCGGCACGGCATCATCACATTCGTGGGCGCGGCGGCGGCGTTGGTGGTGGGCGTCTTCGGCAATATTGAGCACTTGCGCAAACAGGCTGCAAGCGCGGATTAAATTTTCCAATTGGTCGTCGTTAAGCTGCGGCAGCGCATCGGCCACCACTTGCTGCGGCGGCTCGCCGCTGAGCAGGGCTTGAATGGTGTGCTGCACCGGCGCACTGGTGCAGTCGGCCAGTACAGTTTGCAAGGCGGTGCTTAAAAAGGCCACATCGGCGGCCAGCGGCGCGTCTTTGCTGTTGTCGAGCAGAGCCAGGTTTTGCAAACCGGCAATGGCCACGGGTGTTGCGCCGGTGTTGGCGGGGGATGGGCAGTGGTTCATGGGCTTCTCTCCGTATGGGTGGTTTTTAATGCCATTGCTGTGAGCCGGATGTTGTTTATCGCGATAAAAGGCTGCCTGAAAGCGGCTGGATAGCGGTTTAGAGCACTATATCACTGCTGCGGTGTTTTGTGGCGTTGCAGCAAACCGCCCTGCGCATATAACCACCGTTTATTTAGATACAAATTTATATTCTTTCTCAAAGCGGGTGCTGCTCTTTATATTGGCGCTATTCTTACATAGCTTAAATCAGGAGCGCACCATGTCTGTGTTATCAATCACCCGGCCTTGGCATTATGTATTGGCATCTGCCGCCGCTTTGGCCTTGGCTGCGTGCGGCCAGAAAGCGGAAGCACCGGCGGCGGCCAGCAGTGCTGCTGCCAGCGCGCCGGCCAGCGCCACGACCATTTTGAATGTGTCTTACGATGTGATGCGCGATTTCTACAAAGACTATAACCCTTTGTTTGTGGCGCATTATCAGGCGCAACATCCGGGCGTGGCCATCACGGTACAGCAATCGCACGGCGGCTCCAGCAAGCAGGCATTGGCGGTGGCCAACGGTTTGCAGGCCGATGTGGTGACCATGAATCAAAGCTCAGACATCGAATTGCTGCAAAACAAAGGTTTGGTGGCGGCCGATTGGGCTAGCGCTTTGCCCAACCACGCAGTGCCGTTTACCAGCACCACGGTGTTTTTGGTGCGCAAGGGCAATCCCAAAGGGATTAAAGATTGGGCAGACTTGGCCGCACCGGGGGTGGCGCTGGTGGCCACCAATCCGAAAAGCGGCGGTAATGGCCGCTATACCTTCTTGGCCGCTTACGGCGATGCTTTAAAAACCCATCAAGGCAATGAGGCCGCCGCTCAAGATTATCTGCGCCGCTTGTTTGCCAATGCGGTGGTGTTGGAAACCGGCGGCCGCGCCGCCACCACCACCTTTGTGCAACGCCAAATCGGCGATGTGCTGATTACCTTTGAAAACGAGGCCAATATGGCGGCCAAGTCGTTTGGCAGCGACCAGTTTGAAATTGTGTATCCGCGCTATTCGGTGGCGGCAGAAAACCCGGTGGCAGTGGTGAATGCGGTGGCCGACAAAAAAGGCACCACCACGCTGGCACAGGAATACTTGGCTTATTTGTGGAGTGATGCCGGGCAGAATTTGGCCGCCGAGCTGTATTTGCGCCCGGCCAATGCCGACATTTTGGCGCAACATGCCGCGCGTTTTCCGCCGGTGGAAACCTTCCGCCCCACCGAAGTATTCGGGCCGTGGCCGCAGATTATGCAAAACTTTTTTGCCGATGGCGGTTTGTTTGATCAGGTAAGTAAGCGTTGATGGGCTTCAGGCAGCCTGTTGATTTACTCAAGGCTGCCTGAAAACAAATATTTAACTGAAGATACGCATTGATTGGCAAAGGCTGCCTGAAACCATCGGATGCGTCATTGCCGAACTTGATTCGGCAATCCACGGTGAAAATAAACCGACACAGCCGCAATAAAAAAGCATCAATATCATTGATTTTAAAATAAATGATTTACTTTGCAATTTCATGCTAATGGATTGCCGAATCCAGTTCGGTAATGACGGTTTTATTTTTCAGGCAGCCTTGATACACAACTGTGTAACTTCGGTATTTAATTTATCCACTTTTATCCCAAGCCCCTTATGCTGCTACTCAAATCCCCCACCGTATTGCCCGGTTTCCGTTTAAGCCTGGGCATCAGCGTGCTCACGCTGTCGCTGCTGGTGTTGCTGCCGTTTGCCATGCTGATGTGGACCGTATCCGGCATGGGTTGGCGCGGTTTTATCGACACCATTGCCGAGCCGCGCACGCTGGCGGCCGTGTGGCTTACATTGAAAGTGTCGTTTTACGCCATGCTGGCCAATGTGCTGTTTGGCACACTGGTGGCGTGGGTGCTGGTGCGCTACGACTTTTGGGGTAAAAGCGGGGTTAATGCGCTGGTGGATTTGCCGTTTGCCCTGCCCACCGCTGTTACCGGCATTGCACTGGCCACGCTGTATGCACCCAATGGCTGGCTGGGGCAGTGGCTGGTGCCGTTTGGCATCAAAGTGGCGTTTACGCCGTTGGGTATTTGGGTGGCGCTGGTGGTGGTGAGCCTGCCGTTTGTGGTGCGCTCGGTGCAGCCGGTACTGGAGGCCTTGTCGCCGGAGTATGAAGAAGCCGCTGCCACTTTGGGTGCGCCGCGATTCACCGTGTGGCGGCGGGTGCTGTTGCCGGAAATTTTGCCCGCCTTGGTTACCGGCGCGGGCATGGCGTTTGCGCGGGCCACCGGCGAATACGGCTCGGTGATTTTTATTGCCGGCAATATTCCCATGCAGTCGGAAATCCTGCCGCTGATTATTGCGGGCAAATTCGAGCTGTTTGATATTCAGGGCGCGGCGGCAGTGGCCTTATTTATGCTGCTGATTTCGTTTGCTATTTTATTTTTACTGAATGCGTGGCAATGGCACTTGAGCCGCCGCGCCTTGGGAGCAGCGCGATGAACCAGGCCAAAACCAATCCGCTGCTCACCGAGCCGTGCTGGCTGCGCTGCTGCCTGATTGCCTTGGCGCTGGCCTTTTTGGGGCTGATGCTGGTGGTGCCGTTGCTGTCGGTGTTTTGGCAGGCGCTGGCGCAAGGCTGGGCGCTGTATGTCGCCGCACTTACCGAAGCAGACGCTTGGTCGGCAATTAAGCTCACTTTGCTGATTGCTGCCATTGTGGTGCCGGTGAATGCCGTGTTGGGCGTGGCCATGGCTTGGCTGCTTACCCGCTTTGATTTTCGCGGCAAGCAGTGGCTCACCACCTTGCTCGATTTGCCGTTTTCGGTGTCGCCGGTGGTGGCCGGGCTGATGTTTGTGCTGCTGTTTGGCGCACACAGCCTAATGGGCGGCTGGCTGGAAGCGCGCGGCATCCAGATTATTTTTGCCTTACCGGGCATGGTGTTGGCCACGCTGTTTGTCACCTTTCCGTTTGTGGCGCGCGAGTTGATTCCCTTGATGCAGGCGCAAGGCGACAGCGAAGAACAGGCGGCGCTGATTTTGGGTGCATCGGGCTGGCAGATGTTTTGGCGCATTACCCTGCCCAACATCAAATGGGCGCTGCTCTACGGCATTATCCTCACCAATGCGCGGGCCATGGGCGAATTTGGCGCGGTGAGCATGGTGTCCGGTCACATCCGCGGCCAAACCAACACCTTGCCGCTGCAAGTGGAAATTTTGTACAACGCATACCAGTTTCCCGCCGCCTTCGCCCTCTCCAGCCTGCTGGCCTTGCTGGCGCTGCTCACCTTGCTGCTGCAAAACCTGTTGGCTTGGCGGCAGGCACGGCAACTGGCGGCGGCGCAACGGTAATGTTTTTGCGAATAGGCGATAAGGCTGCCTGAAAACCCATATAAAGACCCACACCATGAGCATCCGGATTGAAAACCTGAATAAGCATTTCGGCACCTTTCACGCCTTAAAAAACATCAAGCTAACGGTGCCTTCAGGCAGCCTTACTGCCTTGCTGGGGCCTTCCGGCTGCGGCAAAACCACCTTGCTGCGCATTATTGCCGGGCTGGAGCAAGCCGATGAGGGGCGGATTTGGTTTGATGGCGAAGACGTGAGCCAACGCCATGTGCGCGAGCGCAAAGTGGGGTTTATGTTTCAGCACTACGCCCTGTTTCGCCATATGAATGTGTTTGACAATGTGGCTTTCGGCTTGCAGGTGTTGCCGCGGGCGCAGCGCCCCAGCAAAGCCGCCATTGCCGCGCGGGTGCATGAATTGCTTAAATTAGTGCAGCTGGATTGGCTGGCGCGTGCCTTTCCGGCGCAGCTTTCCGGCGGCCAGCGCCAGCGCATCGCCTTGGCCCGCGCTTTGGCCACCGAGCCCAAATTGCTGTTGCTGGACGAGCCGTTTGGCGCACTGGATGCCAAGGTGCGCAAAGAGCTGCGCCAATGGCTGCGGCAAATCCATCATGAGCTGGGCATCACTAGCGTATTGGTAACGCACGACCAAGAAGAAGCGTTGGAGCTGGCCGATGAAATTGTGGTGATGAACCACGGCGTGGTGGAGCAGGTGGGCAGTGCCGCCGCGCTCTATCAGCAGCCGCAAAGTGTGTTTGTTACCGAATTTTTGGGCGAGGCCAATGCTTTTGACCACGCCCGTATCGAAGCCGGGCGGCTGCATGTGGGCGGCTACAGCCAAGCGGTTGCCACTCAAACCGCGCGGCAAAACGTGGCCGTGTATGTGCGCCCGCACGAATTGGCACTGAGCACCCAGCCGCAGCCCAACAGCATCGGCGCCGCCCGCATCGAACACATCCATGCCGTGGGCCCGCAAGTGCGGGTGCAGCTCAGCATGAGCGGCCAAAGCAAGCCCATACAAGCGTGGCTGGCGCCCGCGCAATACCGTACACAGCCACTGAGCCACGGCCAAACCGTGTGGCTGTATCCGCAACAGCTCACCGTGTTTAGGCTGCCTGAAATGGTGGAGTATGTGATTTAACAATGGCAACCCAGGCTTTATTGACCATGTTGCTAGACAAAACGCCGATACAGGTCTATGTTGTGGCCATTGCGTTTGCAATGGGTTAATGAGGGCAGTATGAGCATTTTTTCCAAACCGATTTTCATGGCATTGGCTTTGGCCGTGGCCATGCCTGTGGCGGCTCAGGCAGCGGGTAAAAGCCAAACGGTGCAATTTGCCAGCGGGCAAAGCGATGCCAACTATCGTGGTAGTGTGCGCGGCTATGATTACGACCGCTACACCTTTAATGCCCAACAAGGGCAGTTGCTGAACATCCGCACCGATGGCAGTAATCCCCATATCGTGGCGGTGGTTAATTATCTGGGTAAAGGCGATGGCGCTCTGCTGCAAACCCAAGATCAGGTTTTGCCTTACAGTGGCCGCTATGAAGTACGGGTGATGCAAACCCGCAATGGCGCACGCAAAAGCAATCAAGCTCGCCCCTATGTGCTGAACATTGCCATTACCGGCACGCCCGCACCCGCTGTTGCCGCCACCAGTGCCGCGGCGCGGCAAGTTGATGTGCGCTTTGCGCCGGGCAGCAATGCGGCGGCCTATCGCGGCACCATCCGTGGCTATACCTACGACAGCTACCGTGTGCGCGCCCGCCAAGGCCAGGTGTTGTCGGTAGACAGCCAAGGCAGCAATGGCTATATCGTCACCACCGTGAGCCAAGTCGACAGCCGTGGCCAGCTCACTGCGCTGCCTGAAGGCATTATGATGCCCGACAGCACCCATATATTGCCGCAGGATGGCCTCTATGATATTGAAGTGCGGCAGATGCGCGCCGGCGCCCGCAACAACAGCCAATCGCGCCCCTATCGCTTGAGCATCCAAATTGATTAACCAATCACTTAAATAGTTGGGCAACAGTCGTATAAAAGCCGCCACAGCCTATGCCGTGGCGGCTTTTATATTCAATATAATCATCAGCTTGATTCGTGCTCGCCAGGTGTGGCACGGTGTTTAACACATTCGGCGGCATAAGCCGTGCCCCATTGGTGCATGGCGTGCACCACCGGCAGCAAAGTGCGGCCAAAATCGGTGAGCGAATATTCCACCTTGGGCGGCACTTGCGCATAAACTTCGCGGTGCACAATGCCGTCGTCTTCCAGCTCGCGCAATTGCAAGGTGAGCATGCGTTGAGTGATGTCGGGCAGTTGGCGGCGCAATTCGTTGAAACGGCGGGTTTCTTGGCTCAAATTATATAAAATCAATACCTTCCATTTGCCGCCGATAATCGACAAGGTGGTGTTTACCGGGCATTCGCCGGGGGAGTGGGCGGTGTTATTGGGTTTGGCTATGGCGGTCATTGGGCTTTTACGGTATAAAAAATGTGCGTACTGTTCAAAAAATAGGTAGCGGCTATAATACACCCAATGCAGCAAAAAGCCCACCATTGTGGTGAGGCCAATATTTCAGGCAGCCTGCTGCCCGTGCAAACGAAAAGCGAAAGGAGCACACCATGCGCATTATCGAACTGGACCGCATCAACCAATTGGCCCGCAAAGCCCGCGAGCATGGTTTGAGCGCGGCGGAAATGGCCGAACGCACCCGTTTGCGCCAAGCTTATATCCACCAAGTTACCGGCCAAATCAAGCATATGCTGTCCACCGTTACCGTGGTCGACACCGAAGGCCATGATGTTACCCCGGCCAAGCTACGCCATGCCCAAGCCAGCGGCAGCTTGCTTAATCATGCAGGCAGCCTGCACTAAAAACATACTGTTTTCATATCGGCACCCGGCCAAGGGGTGCCGCCAATAAAGGATTTTAATCATGCGCAAAGTACGTCAAATCTACCGTGCCAACAGCCGCCATTGGGTGGGCGACGGCTTTTGGGTGCAACCCCTGTTTTCCCATATGGGCGAAGACCGCGGCACCGACCCATTCTTAATGCTCGACTATGCCGCGCCCTACCAATTTGCTCCGGCCAATGGCCGCGCCCGCGGCGTGGGCCAGCACCCGCACAAAGGCTTTGAAACCGTCACCATCGCCTACCAAGGTGAAGTGGCGCACCGCGACTCTACCGGTGGCGGTGGGGTGATTAAAGCCGGTGATGTGCAATGGATGACCGCCGGTGCCGGCATTATCCACGAAGAGTTTCATTCCGAAGCCTTCAGCCAAAGCGGCGGCATGTTTGAAATGGTGCAATTATGGGTGAACCTGCCCGCCAAACACAAAAACACCCCCGCCCGTTACCAACACCTGGCTGCCAATAATATTGCCGTGGTGGATTTGCCCGACCACGCCGGCCACCTGCGCCTGATTGCCGGTGAATACAACGGCGTGGCCGGTGCTGCCGACACCTTTAGCGAAATGAATGTGTGGGACGGCGTGATTCATGCCGGTAAAGAAGCCGTAATCAATGTGCCGGCCAGCCACCAGCTTGCCATCGTGGTGCTGCGCGGCGAAGCCACATTCAACGGCCAAGAGCGTGCCGGTGCCGGTGAGCTCGTGGGCTTTGAGCATAGCGAAGGCGCGGTACACATCAGCGCAGGCGATGCCGAAGTCAAAATTCTGCTGCTCTCCGGCGTGCCGATTAATGAGCCGGTGGTGGGCTACGGGCCGTTTGTGATGAACAGCGAAGCCGAAATCCGCCAAGCCATTGAAGATTACAACCACGGCCGCTTCGGTGCTATTGGCTAAAAATGCCGGATTAATACGCTATTGGCTTAAGTTGTCAACCAACAGGCTACCTGAACAATATTCAGGTAGCCTGTTTTTTTATGGGGATGTAAAAACCTACACCTCAGCCCCAAAACAACGCTGCAAAACCCTCAACGCCGCTTCGGTTTTGGCCGACTGCACCCGGTGCGGCGTCACCGCATAGATGCGCACCGAGGGCAGCGTCCAATCGGGCAGCACCGCGCACAAG